>OBEQ012454660.1_pt1 | contig 14797 bp, 15 predicted proteins | sample 1670901 | NCBI WGS metagenome assembly OBEQ01 (sample SAMEA104232315, study PRJEB22302) | groundwater metagenome | biome: forest; feature: aquifer; material: groundwater | place: USA | collected 2011-08-07 | depth 5.4 m | reverse complement strand
GGCGCTGAACTTCCAGTTCGCCAGCGGCGCGCTGTTCAAATACAGCATTCTGACGAGCGGCTACGGGCTGCCGGTGCTGGGGTCTACGCTGGCGCTGGCCGTGGGGGGCGTGCGGCTGCCGTGGAGCATTCGGTCCTCAACACCGCCGCGTGCCACAAAAGCGAAAAGCAGTTGAGGAGCGCGACGATCACCGTGGCGTCGATGATCGTCATCGCTCGCGGTAGCGCATAGCCGATCCCGTCGCCGAATCCGTAGAACAGATTCAGGTTCAGCGCCACCACCGCGCTCACCGCGACGCAGATCGGCCGGAAGGCGCGGCGTCCCGCCGACGCCAGCACGAGCAGCGGCACCACCGCGAACAGATGGTTCTCGTGTACCTGCGCCGACAGCGTGGCATACGCGTGCACGGTGAACCCGCCGACGCCGGCCAGAAGCCACACATCAATTGTGGATTGCGAATTGCGGATTGCGGATTGGATTGTGGATTGATACGCCGTCCACAGCGCCCACGCCGCCGCGCCGATCATCAGCACGATGCCGATCATGCGCGGGTCCGGATAGCCGATGTCGATGACGCGCTGGATGCCGAGAATCTTCGCCGGCGCCGTCAGCGCCGCCCACACGCCCATGTCGTGCATCGAGTACCAGGCGCGAAGGAGGTAGCCGACGATCCACCACGCGTTGGCCGCGTTGGCCGAGAGCATGTCGTGGTGCGCGAGCCGCCCGATCGCCTGGACCATGTTCGGCCATCCGCCGGCCGCGACAACGGGCGCGATGATGGCGACGCCGGCTGCAAGCGCCCCGGCGCCGGCCGACAGGACCCGCGCACCCCGCCCTCGCGCGTCCCCCATCGTCCAGATCGCGAGCGCCACGGCCGGCGCGATGAAGAGCCCCTGCGCTTTGGTCAACACCGCCGCGGCGATGAGCGCGCCGGCAAGCAGTGGCCAGCCGTGCGCGGCCGCGACGAGCGCCGCGACCGCGGGCAGCAGATACTGCACGTCGAGGTATCCGAGGATGCTGGCGTCGAACAGCGCCGCGGGATTCAGCCAGTACGCCGCGGCGGTGAACCGCGCGGCCGCGAGGCCGACGTGTCTGCGGACGATGACGAACAGCAACAGCACGAGACCGATTTCGGCGGCGACGCCAGGCAGTTTGACGAACGCGTTCAGCGGTGTCGCGTTGGGAAACTCGTGGCGGGACCAGATCCAGTAGGCGTTGCCGGCAATCCCGAGCTCGTACAGCGCGAGCGGCGGGTAGTCGACCGTCGCGGTTGCGCCGGCGTATGCCAGTTCGCGCCGCTCGGGCGGCGTGCCGCCGACGCCGTACATCTCGCCGACGCCGTGACGCGCGGCGTTGTAGCTCCAGACTTTCCAGACGGTGAGATCGCCCGTGCCGGGCCCCGGCAGCGCAACGGCGCGGAGCAGGATGCCGGCCAGCACAATCGTGGCGAATTGGGTGCGTGACAACAGCTATAGCCGTTTTCACTCGTGTGTAGCGCGAGCCGCACGTGTAGGGGCGGACCCGTGTGTCCGCCCGGGCCGCCACGTGGGTCGGCCCCTACGCGCCCAGCCGCTACACCGACGTGAAAACGGCTCTAGTGCACGCGCCGGTCGTAGTCGTTGGCGCGGCCGCCCGAGTAGACGTCGAACTTCTTCCGGGTGCGGTTGATCTTCCATTTGAGGTAGCGGTATTTCACCTCGGACAGCGGATGCATCCGCGCGCCCTTCAGGAAGAGATAGCCGACCAGCAGTCCGCCGAGGTGCGTCGCGTTCGCGACACCACCCGCGTCGGAGAGCGAACTGAGCAACGCGATCGCTCCGAGAATCGCCACGCACACCTTGGCCGGCACCCAGAAGACGATCATCAGAATCGGTCGATCCGGAAAATAAAAAGCGTATGCCAGCAGGAGACCGTAGATCGCGCCGGATGCGCCGATGATGTTGTCACCCAGCAATTGCTGCGCGAAGCCGAAGGGCAGCAGCGAGAACAGCACGGTGAGCGCGCCGGCCCCGATGCCGGTACCGAAGTAGAACTTCAGAAAATAGCGCGTGCCCCAGATCCGTTCCAGCTCGGCCCCGAACATCCACAGCGCGAGCATGTTGAACAGAATGTGGAAGATCCCGCCGTGGAGAAACATATAGGTCGCGAGCTGCCAGACCCGGAAGGACCGTACGACGAGCGCCGGGTGTAACCCAAGCGCGCCCGTCAGGATCGGGAAGAGCGACTGCGCGACGAACATCACGACGTTGGCGGCGATCAGCGCCTTGAGCGTGGTCGAGACGGCGCCGGGACCGAAGGAGAAGGACGAGGCGTATGGCGAGGAAGAACGTCGCATGTTCAGCTGCCCGAGGATCGTATCACTTGCTGAGCGACTTCCGTACCCGTGTCTGAACCATCTCAACCGCCTCACGAAAGGCTTCGACGCCAAGGATGTTCGCCATAGCGGCGAGCGCGACCAGACTGCCGCCGATCGTCGCGCCCAGCCTGATGGCCTGCGGGGTCAGACGCGTGCCCGGCGCGACGCGATCCATCGCGTGTTGAATCGCGACAGCGGTGGCCGCCATCACGATCGACGAAACCGTCACCTTCAACAGCGTCACCAGCAAGCGGCGTCCGTCCGTGCCGCCGAGCCGGCGGCGCAGCAACCACATCAGCAGCGCGGCATTCACGATCGCCGCGATGGACGTTCCAAGCGCCAGCCCCTGAAACCCGATCGCGCGGACGAGCGCCAGGCTCGCGACGAGGTTGACCGCGATTGCGCTCACGCTGACGAGGGCCGGCGTGCGGCTTTCACCGATGGCGTAGAAAGTCGGCGACGCAATCCGGACCGCGGAGTAGCCGATCAAGCCGACGGCGTACAACCGCAGCGCGGCTGCGGTCGCGGCGGTATCGGCCGGCAGAAAATGACCGCGCTCGAACAGGAGCTGCACGATCGGCGTGGCGAGTACCATCAAACCGACGGTCGCCGGCACGTTGAGCATCAGCATCATGGCGAGCCCGCGCGAGAGGGTGTTCCGGATCCCCGCCGTGTCGCCGGCCGTCGCGCGGCGCGACACCTCCGGCAGAACCGCGGTGCCGATCGACACGCCGAAAAGACCAATCGGCAGGTACATCAGGCGGAAGGCGTACGCCAGCCAGGACGCGGCGCCGGTCCCCTGACTGGTGGCGAGCAGGGTATTGACGAAAATGTTGACCTGCGTCGCGGCCAGGCCGATCGTGCCGGGCCCCATCAGGATCAGCACGCGGCGCAGTCCGGGATCGCGCGGATCGAACAGGCGCTCGTACCGGAATCCTTCACGCCTCAGCGCCGGCCACTGGATCGCGATCTGTCCGATGCCACCCGCGAGCGCGGCGAACGCGACTGCCATAATCGGCGGCAGCCCGAGCCGTGGCATCAGCGGCACCAGCAGGAACACGCCGACGATCGTCGCCACATTGAACATCGCGGGCGACAGCGCCGGTACGAAGTAGTGGTGCAGCGAGTTCAGCATCCCCATGGCCGCCGCCGCCACCGCCACCATGGTGAGAAACGGTAGCATCACGCGCGTCAGCCGCACGGTCAGCTCGAGCTTCCCCGGCACGCTCGCGAAATCGCCCGCATACAGGTCGACCAGTGGCCGCGCGAAGGCGATGCCGGCGACGACGAACACGCCGGTCGCGACGAGCAGCGCGTTGAGCACGTTGTTGCCAAGCCGCCAGGCGTCGCGCTTGCTCCGCTGCGTCAACTCCCGCGTGAACGTCGGCACGAACGCCGCGCTCATCGCGCCTTCGGCGAACAGATCGCGCACGAGGTTGGGAATCCGGAATGCGACGACGAACGCGTCCATGTCGTTGCCGGCGCCGAAGAGCGCGGCGAGCACCTGATCCCGCACGAGGCCGAGCGCGCGGCTGATCAGCGTCGCGACGCCGGTCACACCGGCATAGCGTGCGATGCCGTCGCCGGGCGCCGGTTGCTGGGACGGTTGTTCGGAAATGGACATGAAAAAGGCCCTCGTCGCGCGAGCGGCCAGGGCCCGAAGGAGGATGGATGTTTTTTTGAAAGAGTTTAGGAACCCGCCAGCTTCCGGCGCACCAACTCGTTGATGGCCTTTCCGTCCACGGTCTGGCCCGCCAGTCTGGCCATTGCCGCCTTCATCACGCGCCCCATGTCCTTCGGCGACGCGGCGCCGGTCTCCTGGATCGCGTCGACGACGGCCTGTTCCACTGCGGCGGAATCGGCGGCCGCCGGCAGATACGCGTCGAGCACTCGGATCTCGGACGTTTCCTTGTCCACGAGATCCTGCCGTCCGCCCTTTGTGAACTGTTCGATGGAATCTTTGCGCTGCTTGACGAGCGAGGCGACGACCTGGAGCGACTCGCTCTCGTCGAGCGTGTGGCCGCGTTCGATCTCACGATTCGTCAGCGCCGCTTTCAGCATGCGCAGCGTGCTCAGACGAATCACATCGCGCTTGCGCATCGCGTCGGCGATGGTCGCGGTCAGATCGTCAACGAGAGCCAACGGCTATTGACCGCCGGGGCCGCCAGGCCGCCGGACCGGCGGCTGACCCGGAGCGCCGGGCTGTTGACCCGGCGGGGCCGGCGGCGGAGGGGCGACCATCCCGGGGACGGCGACGCCGCCGTACGGAGCGGTCGGCGCAGTGGGACGCGCGGTCGGTGTGGCCGGCGCGGGCGCCACCGCGCCACCAGCGACTCCCGGCTGTTGCATTGGCGCCGTCTGCGGGTTCACGACCTGCGGCTGCGGGAAGGTGTTGAACACCGGGCCGCGAGGCGCCGGCGGCACCGCGCCGTTCGGCGCCGGCCGCTCATCGTCTCCGTCATCGTCGGCCGGCGGCTGGGTGTTGAACTGCGGACCTTGCTGAAACGCGGGCGGCGGCGGTGGCGCCGAGGACGTCGCCGGCCGCGCGGCTGCGAGCGTCGGCATGATGATGATGCGATCGAAACGCGAGAGATTGGCCGCTTCAACGGGGCGCGGCGCGGTGATGTAGCCGCTGAGCGCGCGCAGCAGCACGTCGAGCGCCTGCGCTTCCGGCACGTTGATCAACTCGAGCGTGACCGGCCCGCCCGGCACGCGCTCGACGTTGACGATCTTCGTGTGGCCGACGCGCGCCCACTCGGTGAGGATCTGGCGCACGGTCGCGTCCTTCGCGATCAGGGAAACCCGTCCGCCCTGCATGGTCAGCTGCACGTCGGCGGACGCAGTCGAGACCGCGAGGAGCCAGGCGGCGACGCCGATGAGTGTGGTCTTCATGGTGCAGATTTCAGTATACGCCCATATACGCCCAGGTTACTTCTTGCGGAAGTAATCGATGACCTGCGTCAGGATCTCGTCAAGTTCGAGCGTCGGCTCGTACCCGATGAGCCCTTTGATGCGCGTCAGGTCGGGCACGCGGCGCGGCATGTCTTCGAACCCCGACTCGTAGGCCTCGTCGTACGGGATGAGCTTGATGACGGAGTTCGAACCGCTCAACTCGCGCACGCGTTCCGCGAGCTTCTGAATCGTGATCTCGTGTTTGTTGCCGATGTTGATGACCTGGCCGATGGCCTTCGGCTCGACCACGAGCTTCAGCAAGGCGCCGACGACATCGGTGACGTGCGTAAAGGCGCGCTGCTGCGTGCCGTCGCCGAACACCGTGATCGGTTCGCCGGCGAGCGCCTGCCGGACGAAGTTCGGGACGACCATCCCGTACTGACCCGACTGCCTCGGCCCGACGGTGTTGAAGAAGCGCACGATGATGACGGGGAGCTTGCGCTCTTTCCAGTACGCGAGCGCGAGGAACTCGTCGATGGCCTTACTGCAGGCGTACGCCCAGCGGTGCTTCGGTGTCGGTCCCAGCACCAGGTCCGAGTCTTCGCGGAACGGCACGTCCTCGCTCTTGCCGTACCCCTCCGACGTCGAGGCGATGACGACGAGCTTCTTCTTCTTGTTCGCGTGCGTGAGCACTACTTCGGTGCTGTGCACGTTGGTCTCGATGGTGTGGACCGGCTGTTCGACGATCAGCTTGACGCCGACGGCGGCGGCGAAGTGAAACACGACGTCGCTGCGATCGATGAGCTCCGCGAGCAGGGGCTCGTTGGTCACCGTGTCGACGAAATACTCGAAACCGGGCCGCCCTTTGAGATGGGCGATGTTCTCGATCGATCCCGTCGACAGGTTGTCGAGGATCAACACCTCGTGGCCCTGGTCGAGCAACGCTTCGGAGAGATGGGACCCGATGAACCCGGCCCCGCCAGTTATCAACGCTCGCACTCGGCTGTCCTTTCCGTCAGGAAACTACGGTCCGCGGCTGGAAGGCGTGCACCGCCGCGCCAATCTCGTCGACCTCATTGTCGCGCAAGGCGGGGTGAAGCGGTAACGAGAGTATCTCGCCGCACAGACGCGCCGCAACCGGACAATCTGCAGGATGCTGGCCCGCGAGGGCCGGCTGACGCGGGATCGAAACCGGGTAGTGAATCAGCGTCTCGATGCCGTTCGCGGCGAGATGCGCCTGCAACGCGTCCCGCTCGGCTGTTCTTACGACGAAGAGATGATACACATGGCCGGTGTCGCGCTCGGGCAGCACCTCGACGGGGGCGCCCGCGAGCCGGCTCCGGTAGCGCGCCGCCAGCGCGCGGCGGCGGTCCGTCCAGCCGCGCAGCCGCGGCAGCCTCGCGCGAAGAATCGCGGCCTGCATGTCGTCCAGGCGCGAGTTGATGCCCGGTTCCTGATGGTGATAGCGGTCGGTCTGCCCGCCGTTGCGCAGCCGCTTGACCCGGTCGGCGAGCGCGCGATCGTTGGTGACAATGGCGCCGCCGTCGCCGAGCGCGCCGAGATTCTTCGTTGGGTAGAAACTGAACGCGCCGGCCACGCCGATCGCGCCGACAGCCCGGCCGCCGGACGTCGCGAGGTGCGCCTGGCAGCAGTCCTCGACGATGGCGAGGTGGTGGCGCGAGGCAATGCCCTCGATGGCGGCCATGTCCGCCGGCTGCCCGTAGAGGTGCACCGGCAGAATCGCGCGCGTCCGCGGGCTGATGAGATCGGCGATCCGCTCGGGATCGATCGTCGCGCGCAGGGGGTCCACGTCGGCGAACACCGGCCGCGCGCCCGCCATGATGACCGCGAGCGCGCTGTACGCCGCCGACAACGGCGAGGTGATCACTTCGTCGCCCGCGCCGATGCCGAGCCCGCGCAGAATCAGCGCGATCGCATCGGTCCCGGGGCCGACGCCGACCGCGTGCGCCGCGCCGGACGCCGCGGCGAATTCCTGCTCGAACGCGCTGACTTCGGGTCCGAGGATGAACCAGCCGCGCTCGATCACGCGGTCGATCGCGCCGCGCACGTCGGCCGCATCATCCCTCGGCACGAGCGACATGAACGGAATCCGAGGCGCGCTCACGAGCGTGGAGGCTCCTGATCGCCGGTGACGTAGCGGTCGAAATGATCGCGGTAGAACGCGACGGTGCGGCGCAGGCCTTCCGCCAGCGGCACCGCCGGCGTCCAGCCGGTGCGGGTCTTGAACTTCGTCGAGTCGGCGTAGAAGCTGCCGATGTCGATCGCCTTCTTCTCCGCCGGCCAGTCGACGTACGTCACGTGGCCGGACCCGGCGACCGTCACGAGCAGCGCCGTGAGATCGCGATGGCTGACCGCTTCGTCGCCGCCGACGTTGAACACCTCGCCGTTGCTGGCGTCGCTCGCGCCCGCCCGCAGAAACGCGTCCGCGGCGTCGTCGACGTAGACGAAGTCGCGCAGCTGCGAGCCGTCGCCGTAAATCTGAATCGTCTCGTCCTCGATCGCGAGGCGGATGAACCAGCCGATGAAACCCTGGCGGTTGTGCTTGATCAGCTGCCGGGGCCCGTAGACGTTGGTCAGCCGGAGCGAACAGCCGCGCACGCCGAACACATTGTTGTAGACCAGATGGTAGTACTCGCCAGCCACTTTGTTGATGCCGTTGACGTCGGTCGGCCGCACGAGGTGGCTCTCGCTGACGGGGAGCGAATCGGGCTTGCCGTACACCTGGCGCGTGCCGGCGTAGACCACCTTCACCCTCGGGTTGTGATTGCGGCACGCCTCGAGCACCGTCAGCTGGCTGCGGCAGTTGATTTCGAGATCGGTGTAGGGGTCGCGCATGCTGTCGATGTGGCTCACCTGGCCCGCGAGGCTGAAGATGACGTCGCGGTCGCGGACGAGATAGTTCATCGTCGACTGCTGTCGGATGTCGGCGACGTTGACCTGCACGCGGTCGGCGATGCCGTCGATGTTGAACAGGTTGCCGCCGTAGTCGGGGATCAGCGAGTCGACGAGCAGTACGTTCGCGCCGAGCTCGACGAGGACGCGCGCGAGGTTGCTGCCGATGAACCCGAGCCCACCGGTGATCATGACGGCGCGGCCGCGGTAGAACTCGCGGTAATCGAGGGTCACGTGCGAGGCGAACTCCTGAACGCGTGATCAGGGGGGTCCACCGGCGCGGCGAGCGGCCGGACACCGGGCCGCAGGTGCTGGCGGCGGATCACGAGCTCGTACCAGAGACGCAGCACGTCGACGCCGGTCTTGGCGATGCGACGGACGTTGAAGAACTGCGATTTGCCGAACGCGCGGTGATAGTGGTGCACCGGCACTTCGACGATCCGGAAGCCGGCGTCCTCGATCTTTTTCATCATCTCCAGGCAGATGACGCCGCTCGTCTTCTCGAGGTCGATCCGCTCGAAGATCGCGCGCCGCATCAGTCGGAAATCGCAGTCGACGTCGCGGACGCTCAACCCGAACAGCAGGCTGACGATGTGGTGGTACACGCGTCCGATGACGATGCGGTGGAAGGGATCGGATCGGCTGATTTTGTAGCCGTTGACGAGGTCCGCGTCGGGCGTCATGTTCGCCCAGAGATCGGCCAACTCGGCCGGGTCGTACTGCGCGTCGCCGTCGGTGTAGAAAATGAATTCCTTGGTCGCGGATCGAAAACCGGTCTGCAGCGCGCCGCCGTACCCGCGGTTCGTCGCGTGGTGGACCACTCGCACCTGCGGATACGTCCGCGCGAGCTCGTCCACGATCTGCGGCGTTGCGTCGGCGCTGCCGTCGTTGACGATGATGACCTCGTAATCCGGCGTCAGCTCCGAGGCGGCCTGGACGGCGCGAATCACCATGCTGGCGATCGTGCCGCTGTCGTTGTACGCCGGGAAGAAGACGCTCAGACCCGCGGGCTTTTCAGCGGGGGAGGCAGACATGTGAAGAGTCTCTAAACCATAGCACGAAAGGGCTCAGCGCACTGTCGGCCGTGCTGTTTTGCGTGATGCGACGAGCCGCCACGGCGTGATCGCCGACTCGAGCAGTACCGCCCGCGACAGCTTCGATTCGCCCTGCCGCCGTTCGACGAACGTGATCGGCACTTCCGCGAATGTCAGGCCCGCCACCGATGCCGCAAACAGCATCTCGACGAGAAATGAGTAGCCTCCCGATCCGGACTGATCGAGCGGCATCTGCGCGAGCGCCTCACGCCGCCAGCAGCGATAGCCGCTGGTGCAGTCGCGCGGGCTCAGACGCGTCACCAGGCGGATGTAGGTGTTGGCGAACCGGCTGAGCAGCCGGCGCCGCAGCGGCCAGTTCACGACCGCGCCTCCGGGTACGTAGCGCGAGCCGATGACGACGTCGGCGCGTTCGCTCGCGGCGATGAGATCGCGCAGATGACGGGGGTCGTGCGAGAGGTCCGAATCCATCTGGCAGATGACGTCCACGGGACGATCGAGTACCGAGCGGATGCCGTCGACATACGATCGCCCCAGGCCCGGGCGCGCCGTCCGGTGCATCACCTCGATCCGGCCCTGGTGATCGCGCGCGAGCTCGTCGGCCAGCGCGCCGGTGCCGTCGGGCGAGTTGTCGTCGACGACGAGCAGGCTGACTTCGGGATACTGCATCAGCGCCTTCGTGAGCATCGGCAGGTTGTCGCGCTCGTTGAAGGTCGGCACGATCACGAGCGCGGTCCGCGGGGTCGTCCTCGTTGTCCCAGTTGTCACGGCCGCCGTCCCTCGATGCGTAGCGACGAGATCTGCTCGGACACGAGACCGACGAGCAGGATGACGACGCTCAACAGAATCAGCAGCACCGACGAGTTCGTGACGTGCGACTGCGTGGCGATGGTCCACACGGCGTAGCCGGCGCCGAGGAGAAACGTGGTGGCGCTGACCGGCGCGAAGATCCGCAGCGGGCTGAAGATGGTGATCACTTTCAGCAGAATCAGGAAAAAGTTGAAGCCGTCGGAACCGAGGCGGATCTTCGAGATGCCTTGGCGCTGCGCGGCCTCCACCGGTTCGAAGCGGACGCTGTAGCCTGCCCGCATGAACGCCAGCGTCGTCGTTGTCGGGGTGGAGAAGCCGTTGGGCAGCAGGTGTATGAACTCGAGCAGGTACTCGCGGCGCGCGGCTCGGAACCCGGATGTCAGATCGGGGATCGGGTGCTCCGTGAGGTAGCTGGCGATGGCGTTCAAGGCGGCGTTGCCGAGCCGCCTCGCGAGGCTGGCCTGCGTCTGGCCCGAGCGCGCGCCGATCACGAGATCGTAGGCGTCGAGGTGCGTGACGAGGCGCGCGGCGTCGGCGGGCCGGTGCTGGCCGTCGGCATCCACGATCAGGACGAAGAGGCCGGTCGCCTGTCGGATACCGCTCTTGACGGCGGCGCCGTTGCCCTTGGTGTACGGATGACGAATGACGCGCGCGCCCGACTCGGCGGCGTGCGCGCCGGTCTCGTCGGTCGAGCCGTCGTCGATCACGAGGATCTCGAGCCAGCGCGCCGCTGACGCCAGGTCGCGGACCACTGCCCCGATCGACGCGGCCTCGTTGAACGCGGGGATCACAATCGACGTCTGCGCGGCGTTCACGGCATCAGCCATGCGACCAACCACGCCATCGACCATCGCCATCAGCCATTAGCCATCAGCCATGAGTCGATCCACAACCGTGTCCCACGTGATCGCGCGCGCGCGCTCGTAGCCGGCGTCACCGAGCGACTGCGCCGTCCGCGGATCGGCGGCGAGCCGACTGATTGCCGCGCCGAGCGCGTCGGGCGTGGGATCGCACACCAGCCCGGTGACGCCGTCCTCGACGAATTCCAGCGGCCCCCCAGCATCGTTCGTCGTGACGACGGCCTTGCGCGCGAGGAACGCCTCGAGCGTGACGTAGCCGTAGTCCTCGTCGAACGGCGGAAAGACGATGGCGAGCGCGCCGGCGTACAGATCGATCAACTGCCTCTCGGTGACGGCGCCCGCAAAAGTCACGCGATCGGCGACGCCGGATTGCAAGGCGGTCTGCTCGAGCTGCGCGCGCAGCGGTCCGTCGCCGACGACGATCAGGCGGACGCGGCGGTCGGCATGCGCCAGCGCGCGCACGATGAGATCGACGCGCTTGTTGCCTTCGAGGCGGCCGACCGACAGCACGTAGTCGCCGCGCGGCCCTGCTGTCAGCCTGCCGGCGAGCGGCGGCGGGTGATACAGCGGCTCGGCGGCGATGCCGTTGTACCGCAAAAGCCGTGCGCTGGTGTTGCGGGCGATCGTGAAGAGACGCGCGGATTCGGCGAGCACCTGGTTGTCGAGCGCAATCAGCCGGTCGCGCAGCCGGACGTCGCGTTCGGTGTCCGCGAACTCGCTGTACGGCGTACCGCACAGGTCGTAGATGGCCCGGTACTGATGCAGCAGCCAGGTGACCTTGCGCGGATGGCGCACGAAGTAGGTCGGGAATTTGGTGGCGATCACCATGTCGATTCGCGTGCCGTTGGACTCGGACAGATCGATCAGGCGCCACGCGGCCGCCTGTGCGAGCAGCTCGTCTTTCGGATACCACTTGAAGGGTATCGACACCTTCTCGGCCCTGTAGTCGCGACGGGTGAGCTCGGCCACGAGCCCGCGCACGAGCAGCTCCGCGCCGCCACGGACGAAGGGCACCTGCGCCTCGCAAACCAAAACCGTGCGACTCGGCGACATCTAGCGCATGTTCACAATTCGTTAGGTCGCGAAACGGAAGTTGATGACGTCGCCGTCCTGGACGATGTAGTCCTTGCCTTCGAGGCGGACCTCTCCGTGATCGCGGCAGGCGGCCATCGAACCTCGCGTCGTCAGCGGCGTGTAGCCGACCACTTCCGCGCGGATGAAGCCGCGCGCGATGTCGCTGTGGATCTCACCCGCGGCGAGCTGCGCCGGCGTGTGGCGCGGGATCGACCACGCGCGGCATTCGTCGTCGCCGACGGTGAAGAACGACATGTAGCCGAGGAGATCGTAGCTGGCGCGAATCACGCGATCGAGTCCCGATTCGGTCAGCCCCAGGTCGGCGAGAAAGGCGGTGGCATCCGATGCCTCGAGCTGCGCGATCTCGAGCTCGATCTTCGCGCACACGGCGGCCGACGCGGTTGCAGCGCGCGAGAGGAACGGCGTCAGCCCGGTCGCGTCCGCGGCGCGTTCGATCCCGCCGTCCGCGAGCTGCGATTCGTCCACGTTGGTGACGATTAGCAGCGGCTTTGCCGAGAGAAACTGAAAGCCGCGCAGGCGCTTGAGATCTTCGCCTGTGAGGTCGAGCGCGCGGAGTGGCCGTCCCTCCTCCAGTGCCGCCTTGCAGAGCAGGATGACGTCGCGCTCGCGTTCGAGCTCGGCGGTCTTGTTCTTCTTCAAGTCCTTTTCCAGCCGTTCCAGCCGCCGCTCGACGAGGCCGAGGTCGGCGAGGATGAGTTCGTCTTCCATCGCCTGCGCGTCGCGTGCGGGATCGGTCGACCCGGACGGGTGCGGGACGGCGGGGTCCTCAAACGCGCGGAGGACGTGGACGAGCGCGTCCGCGTTCTTGTACGCCGCGACGTCGACGAGCGCCTGGGCGCCGCCGGTCCCGCCTGGAAGCGCGAGATCGCTGAATTCGACGGTCGCCGGGGTCCTCTTCTTCGGGTGGTACATGGCGGTCAACGCGTCGAGACGCACGTCCGGCACTTTGGAGATGCCGATGAAGGCCTCGCCCTTGCCATGCGCAGCGCGGCCAGTCTCCCGGACGCTCGTCATGAGCTGAAACAGGGTGGACTTCCCGCTCGAACCGAAGCCTATGAGGGCTGCCCTCAGCATGAGAAGGGGTCATCGTACACCGAGCGGGGTCGGACCGGGGTCGGACTGGGGGTCTGACCCTGATCCGTCCCCAAGCAGTTGTGCATACAGGCGATTAAAAGGCGAATATTTGGCGTAACTTACTGAGCAGTTGGATTTTGCGGTTGACAACCATCCGAGCCTCCCCTAGTATTTGCGTGGAGATTTGTGGGAAAAAGTGGGTCAATTTTAGGGGCTTGGTGTGTTTAGAGGCCACGAGCAGGCCCGCATAGATGACAAGGGCAGACTCAAGGTTCCGAACGTCTTTCGTTCGAGCCTCGAGAGCAAATACGGCCGCGAGCTGTTCCTCACCAGCTTGACGGGTGAATATGTCCGCCTGTACCCGATGCCCGTGTGGATCGACATCGAAGACAAGCTCGGCAAGATGCCGTCCACGCATCCCTCACGGCTCCGCTTTCTCGATCGCGTGAATTTCTTCGGACAGGTCGTCGATCTCGACACGCAGGGCCGCGTCCTGATCCCCGCGCGCTTGCGCGAGACGGCGGCGATCGCCGGCGACGTCGACGTGCTCGGCCAATACAACTACCTCGATGCGTGGAACCACGATCGCCTGCTGACCAAACTCCAGCGCGACGCCTACACAGACGAGGACGCGAAGGCGCTCTCGGAGTTCGGCATCTGATGACGCACATCCCGGTGATGACCGCCGAAGTCCTCCAGCATCTGCGCCCCGAGCAGGGCGGGCTGTTCGTCGACTGCACGGTCGGACTCGGCGGCCACTCGCGCGCGCTGCTCGAAGCGGGCGCGTCACGCGTGATCGGCCTCGACCGTGATCTCGACGCGCTCGAGCGCGCTCGCGACACGCTCGCGTCGTGGGGCGATCGCGTGGAGCTCGTCCACGCCGACTATCGCGCGATCGACGAGGTGCTCGATAGCCGGCAGATCACCCACGTCGACGGCACGCTCGCCGACCTCGGCGTCTCGTCGATGCAGTTCGACGCGCCGGGCCGCGGCTTCAGCTTCCAGCGCGACGAGCCCCTCGACATGCGCATGGATCGCACCGGCGGCGACACGGCCGCCGATCTCGTCGCGCACTCCACCGAGCGGGATCTCGCCGACGCGATATTTCATTACGGCGAAGAGCGGTTCTCGCGCCGCATCGCGCGGGCGCTCGTCGCAGCGCGCCGCGAGGCGCCGGTCGACACGACCGGCCGGCTCGCCACGATCGTTCGCCGCGCCATCCCGCACCGCGGCGGCCACGTGCGCATCGATCCGGCGACGAAGACGTTTCAGGCGTTGCGGATCTGGGTCAACCGCGAGCTCGACGGCCTCGATCGTTTCGTCGAGACGGCGGCCCGCAGACTGCGCGCCGGCGCGCGCCTGGTCGTGATCACGTTCCACTCGCTCGAGGACCGGATCGTGAAGCACACGCTGCGCGCGCTGCACCAGCGCGACGGCCTGGTGCAGGTGCTGACGAAGAAACCGATGGTGCCCACCGACGAAGAAGTGGACCGCAACCCGCGCGCGCGCAGCGCCAAGCTCCGTGCGGCAGAAAGGATGGCCTGATGGAAGCGTTCGAGTACGCCATCAAGAAAGACGTCCGCAACAACCCGATCGTCCGGGAGTTGGACGAGGCCCGGCAGCGCGAGCTGTGGAAATCGATCGGCATCGCCGGCTTCCTCGTGCTGGTCCTTCTCGTCTCGGCGTGGCAGCACTTCGAGCTGCTCCGCCACGGTTACCAGGTCGAGGATCTGCAGCGCCAGCGC
>OBEQ012395773.1_pt1 | contig 14797 bp, 1 predicted proteins | sample 1670901 | NCBI WGS metagenome assembly OBEQ01 (sample SAMEA104232315, study PRJEB22302) | groundwater metagenome | biome: forest; feature: aquifer; material: groundwater | place: USA | collected 2011-08-07 | depth 5.4 m | reverse complement strand
CGGCAGTCGTTCACCCTCTTGCCGCTGCGTGGCATCAATGGCTTGTCGGCGCGCGCGCCATACCGCCGGTCCCTCGGCTGCCAACTGACGGGCCAGCGCAATCGCCGCAGACCACAACTCGGCTCTGAGCACGACGCGGTCCACGTAGCCGTTGCCCCCGCTATCCCTGGGTCCTGCGCTCTTGGCATCGAGCCGCTCGATCTGATCCGGCTTCCTATCGGACGGCTTGATGAGCAGCCGCGCCGCCTCTTTTGGTCCCACGCGGCGGGCCAACCGGTGAATGCCGCCTGCCGGACCCAGCAGACCGTTGCGCAACTCGTTGTGCCAGATGAAGGCGTCGTCCGCAATGACCATCCCCTGGGCGGCGAGCGCGATGTGCGCCCCGCCTCCCACCACCGGCGCATTGACCAGAACCACCAATGGTTTGGGCGATTGCCCGTCGATGCCGTTCGTCAACTCCTGCCAGAGCGCGGCATTCGCTCTGAGCTCGCCGTCCTTCTGCGTCTCGAGCTCCTCCAGATCACCCCCAGCAATGAACGCCAGGTCACCCGTCCCGGTCAGGATCGTGGAGGTGAGACTGGGATCTTCGGCGGTCGCTTTGAGGATCGCGATGAGATCACGACGCATCTGCATGTCCAACGCGTTCGTCGGGATGGTATTGCGCCGGTCAACCGACACGGCACGAATGTCTCCGTCCACCATCGAGAGCTTCAGTGTGCCGTCCACCACGCTGGGCAGCGTCAACAGGGCCAGTTCCTTGCGCAGCGCTTCCTGGTGGATCAGATGGCGGCGCTCCAGACCTACGCCCTTCATGCGGGTCTCGAGCGCTCCTTGGAGATCAAACCACGGATAGGCCTTCGGGTAGTCCTTCACATGTGGATGATCCTTGAGATAGGCCTCGGAATAGGGCTTGACCTGGTCGAAGGCGGCCAGGTTCTCCTGGGCCAGCGCGAGCACCAGCTCGAAGTTGCGCAGCCAGTCGCTCGTGGCATCCGGCTGTTTCTTGCCGATGCGGCCCGTTTCGTTGGCCCTCGCCGCGTTCAGATCGGCAAGCAGCCCCTCGGCCACCTGCCGGGCCTTGAGGCGGATGGCTTTCATCTGCGCGCGTACCGCCTGAGCTACCGCGAGCAGATGCTGGCTGGCGGTGATGTCCAGGCCTTCCGCCCGCATCCGTTCAGCAAACTGCTCGGCGCCCGGCACCGTCGCATCGATGGGAAGCTGCAGGAGCGCTTCGATCTGTCGCTCTGCTCGCGCCGCATCCTCCTTATGAACGCTCGGATTGCCCAGCTCTCCGACGAGCCCTTGCCCAACCGCCTTCGCGTTGCGAAGGAGCAGCTCTTCCGGCGAGGGCTTGATCCATGCCAACAGATCCGGCGCCATGTGCTTGACCTGCGGGCTGATGTATTTGTGCAACAACGCCTTGAGCGCCGTGTCATGGACGACCTGCGGCGTCGCCAGATGATGGGCGTGGCCCAGCAGGTAAATCGCAAGGATGTCGCGGACGGCATCCGCCGCGCTGTAGTCATCCACCTTGGCCCGCTTCATGGCCGCGTCGATGCGCTGACGGTCCGGCTCCGCGAGCGTCTTGTAGATATCCCCGGGCTGCGCGGCCTTCGGTGCCGGCGCTGCCTCGCGCTTTGGCTTGGGCTCGGCGGCTACCGGCGCCGTGGGCACCAGCGGCTCAAGCGCCTGTGTCAGCGCCTCCTGATGGACCGGGTTGATCCATTGAAGGCTAGCGGCTTTCATCCGCGTTTGCAGCGCCTGATCCGCCCAGGGCTCGATGACGCGCGGGTCCATGAACCGGCCCAGCGCCTTCTGGACCACCCCTTCCAGCAGGTTGACGTGGGACTGCGCCTGGCGCGTCTCCGCGTTGGCGAGCTTCGAGTCCTTGGCCAGCGTCACCGATAGCGATTGCTTCGCCTCGGCGAGATCATCCGCAAGCTGCTTGGCCGCTTGCCGCGCCCGGACCCGGAGGGCGTCCAGCTCAGTCATCAAGGCCTTGGCCACGACGAACCGATGAAGCGATTGCGTTGCATCAAGTCCGACCGCGCTCACGCGCCGGACGAAATCATCCGCAGCCGGCCCGAGCTGATCCGGCAAGGGATCGGACACCTGGCCGGACGCGATCCGGATGAGCGCGTCAATCTGGTGTCGGTTCTGCGTGCTCGTGGTGTTCGAGACCTGGGATCCGCTAAGTTCCTCAATGAGCGCTTGGGCCAGCTCTACTGCCCGGATCTCTTCGCTCAGGGCGATCTGGTTGTCCCACGTCCATCCCAGGCCCGCTTGCTCCACGCGGGTCCTGACGCCGGTGTCGGATGTTGGGTAATCGGTCGGCGAGAAACCTTTCTCCAGCTTGGCGAACTTCATCATGCCTTCAATGGCTCGCCGCTGCCAGTCGGGCTTGCCCGCGGCCGCGCGCGCATCGGCCAGGAGGCCGGCGGCAACACGCCGGGCTTTCTCGTGGTTGAGCAGGAACAGGACCGTAACATACCGCTTCAGAAACGCCATATGCTCCGGCTTGTCCGGGTCCAGCCCGACCTGTCGCATGCGCTGGGCCAAGTCCTGGGCGTCTGCCTCAGGAAGAAGGGCCAGGGTATCGCTGACCAGCGCGATCACTTGGGCTCGGAGGTAGTTGAACGCCCTCACGGATGTGTTACGGTCATTGCGCTGGACGAAGAACGCCTTGGCGAGGCGCCATGCGCGCACCTCGTCATACGTGCGCTCATCGCCATAAATGTCGTTGCCGAAGATGAGCTTGCGCACCCCGCCCTGCCGCGCGACGTTCTCGCGCAGCCGCTCCATGGGGATCAACTCGGATGGCCCCACGCCCACCGTGCCGTCGATGAGCCGGTCCTGGGCGAACCGCGAGGTCGTTTCGGTGGCGTAGTGGGTATAGACGCCGATCACGCCGTCGTTGCGGATCCAATCGCCTTGCTGGACCCACTTGCGCTGATCGACGGCATAGCGCTTACCGCTGGTATCTTCCAGGAAGACGGCCTGGCCACCGATGGCCAGCAAGCCGAAGTGGCTCATCTTGAAGGTTTGGATGCCGGCCGGTAGTCCGAGCACCCGTTGTGGATCGGCGCGTTCCACGATGACATCGGGCTGCTCACCGCCAAAGACCTTGCGCACCGCGGCACTCAACGCCCGCCGCGCTGGATTTTCGTCACTGGTGTCGAAGAGCTGTGCCAACGTCGCCAGCGGCTTGCCCGCCTTAGCCGCCTCCTCGTTGTACTCCTGAAGCACATCCGACAGCACGATGATGCGCTCATCCGGCAGCACGCCCTGGGGATTGACTTCCCGCTGGTCGATGCCCTTGCGCAGCAAGGCCTTCTGCCGGCTGTTGAGGACGATGACCGCGGCCTGGGCGCCACGCCGATAGGCTTCGCGCACGACGCGGAACGTCTGCTCATCCGCGCCGTAGGTTAAGGGGCGTTTGATGGCGCGGTCCTGCTCCGCCGATTCCTCAGCCCGGCGCATCAGCTCGCGGATCTCCGGGGTATCTCCGAACACTGAGGGCGCCGTCGCCAGGATCTCGCGCCAGTATGGGAGATCGCGCAACTTCACGATCAAATTGAACATGTCCGTCACGTCCATGGTGCCGGGCGCGCCGGGCAACGTGACATCGGGTGATTCGTGCGCCCCGTAGGTCGTGTAGCGACCGGTGGCATTGACCCCATCGCGGGGGTTGCCCTTCTTCAGCACGCTCAGAGCGACCCCAAACCAGCCCCCGCCCACGAAGTCGCTGAACACATCGACCGGCTTGCCGCCGTTCGCCTCAAGGATCAGCGTGGCGAGTGCTTCGCGGTCCTTCGGATTGTTCGTCGGGTCGTAGCCGCGCCGGATGATTGCAATCACCTGGAAGTCCCCGGTGCTGAGCGCTTCCATTTCGCGCTTCTTCTCTTCATCGCTGACGAAGCCGATGACGCGGCCCCTCACGCGACCGTCCGCGTCCTTCATGAAGAACCCCTTGGCCCATTCGACGTAGCGCCTGGGGGTTGAGCCGGCCAGCCCCATGGTCACGAGTGTTTCGCCCGGCTTCAGGTGCGTCCGCCGCGCGCTCTCCACGACGGTTGGATCGGGCAGCGGCGTGGTGGCCTGCTCCTGGATCGTCAGGCGGGGAGCCACTGGCATGACGCGCCAGACATCGGCTTCCACGAAATCGGCGGCGGCGCCCCCCCAGAGCATCTCATTCGAATCGCCGCGGCCAATGCCGCCATCATAGCCTGCGACCGGCCGGGCGTTCTGATCACCACGCAGCGCCCGCTCATCCACTGGGCTCCAGCGCGAGTTGTTGTTGATGACGACCAGCTGGCCAAGCTGCAGGTGGGGCAGGCCCAGGTGGTCGATGGGATCCCCAAAGCCGACGATCCGCCCGACGTAGTTGTTGCCAATCATGTGGAGGGGTTGGCCGTGAAGGCCAAACAGATCGACCGGCTTGCCGGTGGCGAGCCAAATCCAGTTCTGCTCTCCCGGAACGGCCAGGACTTCGATCATGACCTTTCGATCGCGGGCATACGGCAGCGGATATTCCAGCAACCGCGTCAGGACCCCCTTGCCGGTGGCTGGATCAATGTACTCCACCGGCTGGTCCTTCGGACGGCCGCGCTCGACCACCCACGCCCGTTGGCTGTTCGGCAAGACAAACCCTTCCAACGCGTGGTACGGCAGCAAGGCGGGCAGGACAATGGGAAGTCCACGCTTCTTGCCAGACTCGGCAAGCCCAGCGGCGGCCTGCTCGGTCCGCATGATCTCGCCAAAGAGGAGAGCTTCCCGGTCTTCTCCCTGCTCCTGATCGAGTGCGAAGCCTTCGTCGATGGCTCTGACGGCCGCGTGCGCCGCTGCGCCACGACCGCGCGCTTCGTTATCCTCCACGAGGCGCCGTACCATCGGATCATCCATCAGCGCCTGCGTGCTCTCGAGCTTGACGAGCCGTGCGACCCGCTCCCAACGTCTCTGGACCAGGGTCGGCATGTCGAGGTGTTCCGCGGCCAGGCCTTCGGCGATTTCACGCGCGCGCGCCACCGGATTGCGCACCACTTCGTCCACCCACCCGTAGTCCCTGGCGCTTCGGGCGTCAACCTGCGCACCACTCAAGATGATCAGCGCTGCGGCCCGTCGGCCCAGCAGGCGGGCCAGCCGCTGAGTGCCTCCGTAGCCTGGAATAATGTTCAGGAGAATCTCGGGCTGGCCCAAGATCGCGGCTTCTCCGGCCACGCGATACTGTGTTGCCAGCGCTAGCTCGCTGCCCCCGCCCAACGCGAAGCCGTTGATGGCTGAGATCGTGATCTTGCTGGAATTTTCGATGGCGCGAAACACCATCTGGCCCAGCAGAGCCACGTCCTCGCCCTGCTGGCGCTGCTCCTCCAAGGACTTGATATCCGCTCCCGCCACAAAGGCTCGGCCTGCTCCTGTGAAGAGAATCACCTTCACGTCAGGCATGGCATCAAGCTCTTCGATGGTCTTGTAGAGACTGACGAGCACCTCATTGTTCAGCGCATTGAGATCATTCGGACGCGTGATCGTGACCGTGGCCACGCCCTTGGCAATCTCGGTCTTGACGATACTGCGGTTGATCGTGCCGGGCTTCAGCCGTTCTTCGAGAGTCCGTCGCTTGCGCTCCTCGATGGGGGCCGCAGCCGTGGCGGCACCGCCCGACGGCGCAGAACCCTGCGACCCACCGCCACCGCTCGAGCCTTCCGGCGCGACGAACGCCACCGAGCCGGCCGCAGAGACGCCGGTGCCGGCGACCACCTGGCCCTGGGCGGTGGCATGCTGCAGGTCGCGTTCGAGTTGGCGGCGCGCGATGGCTGATGGAAGGCCGGGTTCGGGCGTGGCGGGCTCGCCGCTGACGGCCATCTGGCCGGTCGCGGGGCCGCCGGCCCCGCCCACGCCGGACTCATCCGGCGCTGTCACTGGCACCTTCTTGATCGGAAACGCAATGGTCACCACGGTCCCATCCGTAGGCGATTCGATGTGCACCGTGCCGCCGTGACGCTCGACCTCGGCGACCGTCTGGGCCAGCTCACGCTGCCAGATGATGCCTTCGATCGTGAACTGTACGGCGTCCATCTGATCGAGTGTGCCCGTCTCAATCGTGATGAGGCTCGCGGGACGTTTGGATGCGGCGGCCAAGGCGCGGCCGAACAGCTCGGTGAAGACGGTGTTCCAGGCATGCTCCTCCATCGCCTGCGACAGCGGGCGAGTGGTTGGTCCAGACACGCCCACAAAGCGCAGGCCAGAGAGCTGATTGCCTCGCGTGGACTCGGCATCAATGACCTGCTGCAACTGCAACCGCAGCGCCGCCGCCCAGTCCGGATCCACCTCGTTCCATAACTCGCCTAGACGATTCGGCTGGGTGGTCATCACCTTCTTTTCACGAGCGGCTTTCGGTTCCGGTCGCGTATCGGTTGGGCCGGAACCGGACGGACCGGTGCCGCCGGGGGAGCCTTGCAGCGAGACGACGGCGGCAGGCTGGACTCCCGCGCGCACCGCCGGACGACCCGCACTGAGCTGCTCGACCGGAATGCCGCGGTCGATTGTCTCCTTGAGGTCATGCTCAAGCTGCTGAGCAAGGGCGTTGGGTGATCCGGCGGCTCGTGGCCGCCGGCTGCTCGTCACAGCCAGAACTAACAAACGCTGAACGGCCTCATCGGCCAGACCCAGCGCGCGCAGCGCCCGGATGGCGACCACTGTGGCCTCCGGATCGGTGGGCCGCCGGACATACCGGATGACCTCCGCTCTGATCGCTTGAATGTTCGGGTGTTCGGAGAGGCCGGCGGTCCGGAGACTCTCTGTCAACCACTCCGGGGCTTGTTCAGGCGCGGCAACGGCAGGACTGACTGCGCTCGGCACCACCGCCGGTTGCTTGGCGATACCGTCGAGAAGGCTGGGTAGCAGCTCGCCGGTCTTGCGGAACACGAGGTCGTATACCTCGACGTTTCGCTCGTAACCGGTGTGTGTTGCCGTGATGACCAGGTCTTGCCCGTCCTGGGCAATCTGGATATCCGTCAGGCGGTTGCTGTCGTCCTTGAATCCCAGCAGGGCCGCGCGTAACGCCGCAATCAGCGCGTCGGGCACTTTACCATCTGGAAAACGCTTTCCGAAGTCGGCCAAACGAACCGGAATGGACCACGACTGGTTCCGCCGCTTCTCGTCATTGGCCAGCCAGACCGTCTTCTGCTTCTCGCGCAGCGCGGCCCAGCGCGCGCTCTCGGTCTTCCGTAACTCCGCGACGAGATGGGTCAGCGCCCCGCCAACTTTCGCGACGTCGGCGTCGGATGCTGTGACCAGTCTGCGGCTTGCCACGGACTCCGCCCAGTGCGAGAGCACCAATCCGAGCACTTCCTCCTGCCCGGCGGCGACCAATCCACGCATCTGGTAGAAATCGAGCGGTACCTCGACCGGGCCCGCCTCCGCGTCCCGCAGAATGCGGGCGAGCACCTGCTCATGGATGGGATTTTGCTCGATGCCGTGCGTGAGTAACGGGGAGAGACCGGTTTCATCCAGCAACACCGCGAACCGGACCAGACCGCGGTGCGGTAACGATCCCGAGCGGCGTTCGATGGCCCTGAAGATCGCCGCGAGCTCCTCCTGGAAGGCCTCCCTGCTGCCAGGCCGCGGCTCGCCGGAGTTCTCCGCGTAGCTGACCAGGTAGGCGTCCACCGCGTCATTGGAGGCATCGCGGACCAGGCGGTGATCGGCCTCGGACCGCCCAATGATGTCGCCGCTGAGGTTGACGAGGTTGGGTTCACCGAGGTCCTGGGTGGCACCGGGGAACGACGCGACGTCTGTGCGAAGATGCTGCGCGAGGTCAAGGGCGGAGGGAGCGTGCGTTGCCGTCTCCCGCATCATACTCGCGGCGTACGATACCGGCACCGCTTGTCCGAAGGAAAAGACGAACGCGAGGAGGCTTGCGACAGGCCTCATCCACTGGCTGCGGAGCCACCGCTTCATGTTGTCGCGTTCTCCATGCTGCGCTCCATGGCTGAGCTACGTGGTAGCATCTCGCGTGCCACGATGCTCATCGGCCGGTGCTCGTCCCGCTCTGGTTGGCGATATCCATGACCTCTTCGAAACTGCCGCCCTGGCCGCTCTTGTACCGCACGACCGCACGGTAGAGCCGCTCATCCGTCGCGCGGCTCACCTTGGGAATGAGCACGAGGGTCGCCACCCCGCGATCCTTCAACATCCCCGAGATTCGCGGCGCATGAAACCCGCCGGTGATCAGCACCGCCAGCCGCTCGCCGGTGTCGTACAGTTTCTTGACGGCGTTGGCAACCAACGCTTCGTCGCGGCTGTGCGCCACATCGTAGAATCGTCGGAAATCCGGCAGCCGCTGCTCTAGGCGCTCCAACCCCGCGAACGACTTGGGCGGCAGACCGGCGCGCTGCAACTGGTTGTTGAGAAACGTTTCCCAATCGGCGCGCAATCCCTGCAGGCTGCGGCCGAGGAGCCGCCGGTATTCTTCGGGAGACAAATCGAAATTGATCATTTTCTCGAGCAGCTCGAGCGTGTCGAGCATCCCGCTGAGCTGCCGGCCTTCCGCCGTGCTCGTGAGCCGGGTGCGCAGGAGCGTGGTGACGTCATCCAGTTCATCGCCCAGCACCGCGGCTGAAACCTGCGCGCTTTGGGTGACGTAGCGGATGTACCGAGCAAGCTGGGGATAGGTGGAAAGATCCACGTGGCCCTCGGTGGCAGTGTGCTCAAGAGTGGCGTAGAACTCGGCGGCCGACGCGGTGCCGGACTTCATCTGACCGGCCTTCTCCAAGAGCGCATCCACGGATTGGTGGGGAAGGACCGTGCTCAGGCTGGCGATGAGGAGCCGCTGCTCGCGCTGGACCTGCTCGCGCTGGATCGTCCGTTCAAGAGTCCGCACGCTCAGGAACCGTTCAAGATTCGGGTGGCCGTCGCTCACCCCCACGCCGTGCCTTGACGCCGCCTGCTCGAGCGCCGCGGCGTAGTCCGACAGGCTGAGCTCTTGGCGTTCAAAGGCTTTGGCCTGCGCCTCCAACTCGTTCAGCGCCGGGTCCAGGAGCTTGGGTCTGAGCAGCTCGACCGCCTGACGCACACTCTGCAGCACCGGCTGCAGCGACTCACGCAGCTCCTGCGTGCCGAGAAACACATCAACGTTCTTTTGATAGAGCGACTGGTCCTCCACACCCCAGAGGATGAGCGGAAAATCGGAGATCACATCCAGGTACTCCTCCGCGCTGATCAGGCCAGCCTTGAGGTACTTCTCGGCGACCTGCTTCCGGTGTTCGAGCGGACCGTACTGGCGCAGGTACGCCAGACCCACATCCCCAGAACCGCCCTCCACCAAGATGAGTTTCAGCCCGTACTCCTTCACCAGTTGCTCCAGGATGCTGATGATGTTCTGCTGGGACTCGACGTTGGTGTGCGCTTCCTGGATGTGCACGATGATCGGGGGGTTTTGTTGGGCGGCGGTGGGCTGATGGGTCTCGGTGATGAATCCTACCGTAGCGGGGATCGCGATATCGCGGACTTGGAGGTCCTGGGGGGTCTGCGGAGGATGGCCCTGAGCGAAAGAAAGCGCTACCTTCGTGAGGCCAAAAAAAACGACCCCACAAATAACGAATCTAACAGCAACCCCTTTCCCCATTCCAGAAGGCCTCCCACAGCCTGAAGACTGGGATTCGTGGTTTGTTGGACTAGTGGCTACAATATACATGCTTTTGCAACACATTGTCAAGTAATTTTTTTACAATATACCACCATAGACCGCGGTTAGCAATCCCCCATTTTTACCGTCCGTGAGACTAGTCTGAGGAGGCGGTCACCTCAGCCGAACGTGCTGTAACACCAATAATTTCAACATGATCAGTTGTCGCAATAGGCTCAGCCGGCACCCTCGAAGCCACCAACCCGGCCACTGGTTGGGTGTCACCGCGCAGCGTTGCACCAATGCCTTCCCCTGGCCTCTGTGCGGCAGCTATCCGGAGAATCGCCAGCCGGTTTCGGTGAATGCGGTAGCGGTACCCTAGACCCAACCAGGCCAGCCATGTGAGCTTCGGCTCGAGCAGCCCCGCATCAACGAGCGCTCCGATCCACTCCACAGCTCCTCCCTTCAGGCTCGATGTCCAGAGCTGGTCCGCCTTCCGGTGCTCATCCAAGAGCCGTAGGGCCATCGCCAGACCGATCCCCTCGCGCAACGGCGCTGATGCGAACCACTTGATGCGCAGCGTGCGGCTGCGGTCGTGGTAGGTGTACCGAATCCAGCCGCTCTCCGGCCCGTGCGGCGCCTGATACGTCAGCAATCGGACGTCGCTCGCTTCAGGCGAGTCCTTGTCCACAACCCGCAGACCCATGCCATGATTTGAGGCATACCCGATCGTGAACGCCTCCGGCTCTTGGCGCGCCTCTGCCTGACGGATCCGGTCAATGAGCGCCGGATCCGGTTTCCACTGTGCGTCCATCTTGCGGTGTGTGAACACTCCAGCGACTACGGCACTCAGCAGAGCCGCCAGCGCCAACCCATCCGCGAGCGGGATGAGCCAGGGGATCTGCCGCAGCACCTGGGCCGCTGGCTCCAGCCACACCAGCCGAGCTAGGGCCGGCTCAGCGAGCACATGCATGGCCACCGGCGGCAGCAACACCCACAGCGACTTCACGCCGCCGATCAGTCCGACCCCGCCGAGCTGAGTGGAAAAGTCTCTCTTGCGGTTGCGGACCTGCGCCTTGAACCGGGCGTACCATTGCGTGTCGTACAGCTGTTCCCGGTAGGACCCCTTGAGTTCAGCCAGCCGCCGATACAGGGGCTCCTGCAGCCGAGGCGAGATCATGCCCCAGCCCTGCTTCTGCATCACCTGCACCATTGCCTCCACTTCCACCAACAGCGCTTCGGATTCCTTCGCGCTCAGGAGAACTCGGAAAGCGCCTTCCATGACTTCCCATGCCTGCTGTTCGGCTTGTCGAGCTTTTTGCTTGGCCGGATCAATGTCCGGTTGAACGGCTCCAGCCTCTCTCGCCTTCTCCTCGGCTGTGCGAATGGCGTGGGCTTCAACAAGGGCCGGCACGTCCAGTCGCTTAATCACGAGCATCCCGAGCAAGTGGGGCGTCCGTCTGGAGAGCCGCAGCGCGCTGAGCGCGTCGAACGCCTCCTCACGAACCGTCCTGTTCTCATTGGCCAACGCCGCTTCGAGCAGGAGGTTCTCGATAAACTGGCGGTCTCGCTCGGACTTCTGGCCTGCGGCAATGGAGGGAATGGCGTCTGCTGGGCTGGGGATTTCTTGGGTCAAGAACCGCTTCATGCTGCGGATCGCGAATCGCTGTTGGTCTGAGTTCCCCCCTTGAATCGACGTGCGCCACCCAGCCTTCATCGCCTCCATGGGCGTCTCTTGTGACATCAGCTTCTGGAGCTGGTCTAAACTCTCGCGCAGGAGCTGGAGAACCGTGCCGAAGTCCACCACCGCCGCGAAGAAGCCAGCAAACGCCAGGCCGTCCGCCAGCGGCACCAGCCAAGGACTCGCCTGCAGCAACGGCACCGCAGCCGGGAGCCTCAGCAGCACCGCCGGAATCACCGTCCAGAGCGCCTTCGCCCCGCCCTGCGGGCGGCTGACAACTGCCACAGCTCGTTCGACTGCCTCAAGGGTGAGTTGACCCCGACTGCCGTCGGCCGATAGCGCCTCCAAGAACCTGTGCAACGCTCCCTGCCCTTGAGGTAATCGAGAAATCGCCGCGTAGACCACCTCCTCGGCCGGTGATGCACCGGGGATCATCCGCGCCAACAGATACGCCAGCTTGCCCTCATGTCCAGTCTGCGAATCGTGACCTCCGAGGGTCTGCGCGCGCCGGCGCAGCTGCCATCCCGCTCCGTGTGACGCCGCCAGGAACATCTGGACGTGCCACGGCAACCTCCGCCAGGCGTCCTCTTCGATCGGCGCCTCCAGCATCGTGTAGAGGTTGTGCGGCCCTCGTTCAAAGACCGTGCGGATGAAATCCGGCAACCGCGGCCACAGCCCATCGTGGATCAAGGATTGTTTCGTCGGCCTGCCTCGCGTCACCGCAAAGGACTGCTCGGCATAATGCGTCTTGCTGCGCGCCGTCCCCGCGTAGCCGCGCTGCCCGAACCGCCGCGCGATATGGAACAGCGATTGCCGCTCCCACCACGTGATGAGGCCGCTGCCACCGCCCAACGGAATCCAGTCATTCTTTTCCGTGAGGCCGAGCGCCTCACGGATCAGCGGATAGGGGTAGCCCTGCTGCAGCATGGCGCGGATGGCCTGAGCCACATTGTTGATGGCCGGCGGCGACTGCTCCGGCTTCGGTCGCTTGAGCTTCTTGCGGGCGAGCGTCCCCAGCTTGTGATCTTCCGACTGCGGCACCCGAGCCTTGGCCCGCGCGGTCCACTGATAGTGGCCCCACGGGCTGCCGCCCTTCCAGGGAATTCCTGGCGCGTTGAATCGCTTCCGGCGGGTCAGATGCCGGACGCTGGCTTCGCGGGACTGGGGCTTGCGGAGGGTGTCCCATCGCCGCTTACGATCGAGCGCTTGGGCCCGGTCAAACCGTTGGCGATCCCGGCGACTGAGGCGCAGTGGGCCGACACGAATGATGGCATCCTGCGCCGTTGGCTCCGGCACCGCATGGAGCCAATAGCTGGCCGTTTTGCGATCTCCATTGGTGACGACCATCCTGGTCACCGGGTCAGGCCGAAAACCGGCCTGACGCAACTCAGCGCGGACGTCTGAAACGCTGCGGTCGCTGGTTTCTGTGAGCAGGACCCACAGGTGGCCGTCGCCGCGCAGGACCCGCCGGGCTTCCCGGAAGAACTGCCGGCGAACCGGCGGCTTGACGAGCTGAAGCACCTTCGCGATGCGCACGTGGTGGAACCCTCCGTCCGTGAAAGGCAGCGAGTCGGCCTGAAGCCCGACAACGTCCATGTCAGACCGTTTGTGCCATGTGAGCGTCTCCCGAAGTACCCGGAGCACCATCGGATCTCGGTCGGTCAGCACGATCCGGCCGCGCTGCGGTCTGAGGCTATTGATGATGTCGATGCCGCTCATCCCGGTGCCCACATCGAGCAGGCGTTCTCCCGCATCCACCCTAGGCAACGGAGCGATCAGGGGATTGCTCAGCACCAGCGGCTTGACCTCGACCTGGGAATCCAAGAAGCGCCGTGCGGTCGGCGCTAAGGCGCCGCGCTGAACAGCCTGAAAGAGGTCCTCAGGACGGACGCGTGACCAGACCGCCCGGTTTCCTTGCGTGATGTCACTTGGCAATTGCGTGAAAAAGACCACGTAGTATGCGGCCATAAACTGCACAAACGGATCGGCCAACTCCCGCAGCAGGGCCGGCTCCCGTTCGACCCAATCGCTCAGCTCTCGCAACGAATCCAGCGCGTGCTCCCAGATATGCTCCTGCTCACCGTCCGACAGATCGGGAGCCCGACTCAGCGCCGCCTCCACTTGGGCGTTTGCGTACCGCCAACGGGTTTCTTCCTCAGCCATGGTTGATCCGTAGATACCATAGAATTGATAGAACAACATCATCAGCGCCAGCGGCGACAGCTCGAGAGCGGCCTCCCGCAAGTCATCAGACCCCGCGACCGCGGCCAGGCGGTGCCGGATGGTCTCCGCCGATTGGGCCATCACCTCACGCGCCGTCTCGGCCCGCTCAGCATGCCACGATTCGATCCTATCCCGATCCAGGATGACGAACCGCGTGCCTGGCCGCACTAGGCGCGGCAAGGCCTTCAGCTCCACGCGGCCGGCTTCTTCGTCATACAATTCACGTTGGACGAACTCAATGGCCCGCAGCTCCCACCGCAGGCGTAGATTGGCCCAGGCCACCGCCAGCGGCGCCAGCCACGAGTGCCGCTCGGTAAAGCCGGACAACCACTGGAGGTACGCCACGCGGTGCGGCAGCACGACCCGTCCGTGTACGGGCATGGTGCGGAACGTCTTGGCTGGTAGGATGCGGTGCTCACGAACTGCCGTGGCGAATCCTTCCTTGTCAATTGGCCTGGACGGATCCACGGCTCTCACATCAAACTCATTCCAGCGGAAGGCTTGCGTCATCGCGTACCGGAGGCTCACCTCGGGCGTGGGGAATACAACCCGCCGGTGGTTGCCATTGAGGATGGCGCGCCACCGCATCGAGGGCTCGCGGGTCTCAAATAGCGGCGAGGGCACCACAGCACCTGGCGCTCCGAAGTACCCGGTCATGCGCGCAACTTCGTCTTGCGACAACACCTCCTCGGTCTGCCGCAGCCCTGCAAGCGGCCGGATCCGGATCGATCGCTTGTAGCTAACTTGCCATGGACGGTTCTTCGATGAGAGCTGCCACAGCGCAAACAGCGCCGCCAACCCGGGCACAGCCATTGCAAGACCTAGCCACGTCAGCGTAGAGCTTCCCATGATGAGGCCGGCCGCCAGCGACGCCCCCGCCGCAAGCGGCACGCCCACAACCATCGCGTGGTCCATCCACCCTCGCAACGCCGCAGCCAGCCACTGCGCAGAGCCCCCGTTGGTTGGTCTGTCAGGCGTGACCCCGTGATCCGCTTGAGCCAACTGGCGTCGGAAGCCGTCCACCAGGTGCGAGGCGTCGGCCATCTGCTGGGCGATGAGTTCACGGACCCGCTCGCGCCGTCGATCAATCAAGCGCTGCGCCTCGTCCCTCGTATAGCTCATGTAGGCCCCTGAGGCATCGCTGACCCCACCTTCCGGCAACAGGTGGTCCAGCAGCTCGCGGATGGCCGGATTCGGGCTCATGTAGTCGATGGTTCTGAGCGGCGGCTCCCGCTGGAGGAGCTCGTGGAAGGCGGCGGCAACGAGCTCGG
>OBEQ011518946.1_pt1 | contig 14797 bp, 19 predicted proteins | sample 1670901 | NCBI WGS metagenome assembly OBEQ01 (sample SAMEA104232315, study PRJEB22302) | groundwater metagenome | biome: forest; feature: aquifer; material: groundwater | place: USA | collected 2011-08-07 | depth 5.4 m | reverse complement strand
TGGGAGCTGCACGACCCAACTCAAGTCGACAGGCAGGGACCCGACTGCGGCACGCAGTACAGGTCGGTAATTTTCTACCACTCAAAGCAACAGAAGGAAGCTGCCGAGAAAAGCAAGAAACTGCTTGAAAAGAGCGGCAAGTTCGGGATAAGCAAAATCGCCACGCAAATCGTTGCCGCAAAGACTTTCTACAAGGCAGAGGGCTACCACCAGCAGTACTTGGCAAAGCGCGGCCTGAAAGTCTGCCACTAAACTATTTTATCTTAAGCAAGCTTCAATCAAACCATGCAAAATGCTAAACTCTCGCGCGTTGCTGCGGCGGGCACGGTTGCTTCGTTCGCACTTTTCACCGCGGCAGCAATTTTATCAAAGCCGGGCTTTGTTTTCCTCAAGGATTTCTTGAGCGAACTTGGCAGAAGCGGCCTGGCCGCAGTTCTTTTCAACGGCGGATTGGTCATCACTGCAATGTTCGTTGCAGTTTTTTTCATTGCGCTTGCAAAAACAGAAGGCAAACAAATTTTGGCCCTGCTTGCATCGCTGGCGGGCGTGGTTTCGGCGCTCTCGCTTGCAGGAGTGGCTGCCTTCCCAATCCAAGTGGAGCCGGAGCACGCAACTGCCGCATACGCCTTCTTTCTCTCTGCAGCGCTGGCAGTGCTGCTTTCAAGCCTCTCAAGCTTGCTTGCAAAAAACAGGAATCATGCTTTCCTGGCAGCGCTATGCTTGCTTGAAGTAACTTCAACTATTTTTCTGGCGCTATACGAAAACGCGCTCTATCAAGTAACGACAATTGCGTTGTTTGGCGCCTGGATGGGCGCTAAGGCGTTTGCGGCAATGGAAGATTAAAAATAAGGCAAATCCGTTTCAGGCAATGCCTGCCAGTTCAAGGAAGTTTGCCATGATTATCCGGCAGTTGAGCTCGTACTCGTTTTTTATCGAGTTGAAGTCGCTGCGCATCGAGCCGCCGTAGTGCTTTTTGAGCAATTCGTCGTGTGCAAGCCAGTGTGAGAAAAGCTCTGGCGTGAGCTCCAAGTGCCCCTGCAGCCCGTACGCTTTTTCTCCCACGCGAACTGCCTGGTAGTAGCAGTGCGTGCCCGTTGCAAGCAAAGTCATTCCATCGCCTAGGCGGATTGTTTCACCATGCAATTGAAAAATCTTCATTGCACGTGGAAGCGCTGCAAAAATTGGGTCTTTCCTCCCTTCTTCAGTCAAGTCAATTTCATAAAATTTTCCGTCGTGGTCGCGCCAGCCCACTTCCTTGGCGCGCGCCGGGAGCACCCAGCCGCCGCCTGCCTTTACCAGCGCCTGCATTCCTAGGCACACTCCAAAAAATGGTATTCCAAGCTGGAGCACTTGCTTTATGCGAGTGATTTCAGAAAGCATTTTGGGCGTGTTGTCGTTGGCGCTGTCCGGCCCGCCTAACACAAATACTGCGGAATATCCGCGCGGGTCTGGAAATGCTTCTCCGGCAGACAAGTCAACTACTTCAAAAGCGACTTTCTTTGCAGCCAACACCGTGGAGATTAGGCCAGGCCCTTCGCGGGCAATGTTTTTTACAATGAGGACTTTGTTCAAAGAGTTTCACCTTGCAATGGTTTATCAAGAACTCAGCGGCCAAATAAATAGGTTTTTAGAGGCGCAAGGACACGACGACTTGGGGTCGGGTGCGCCCGATAGTTTGGAAAGGAGGTTGTTTTGCATGGATTCGACTGCAACGATTGGCGAACTAAAAGACAGGGTTGAGAAATTCCGCGACCAGCGCGAGTGGGGCAAGTACCACAAGCCCAAGGACCTGGCGGTTTCGGTTGCAATAGAGGCAGGGGAGCTCATGGAGTTTTTCCAGTGGAAGAGCGACGCGGAAGTTGAGCAGGCGCTGGCAGAGCCTGCCAAGCGCGAGGAATTCTGCGACGAGCTGGCAGACGTTTTGTGCTACTGCCTCCTTCTTGCAAGCGCAGCCAAAGTTGACTTGAGCGATGCTGTTGCATCAAAGATGTCCAAAAATGAGGCAAAGTACCCTGTTGAGAAAGTCAAGGGGAATTGGAGAAAATACGACGAGCTGTAACTTTCAAGCCAACGGACAGGCTATTGCAAAACACCATTTCAACCAAACAACAGTCGGAGTGCAGTTGAAGGGTGGAAGAGCTTTGAGGCATTTTGGTAGTCGCTTGCGATTTCCCCTGCAAGTGAGAGGAGTTTTTTGCTGCGCGAAGCCCTTTTGATGACAAAGTCAAACAGGCGCGGGCGAGTTGTGAGAAACTCAAGCTTTGACACTGCCTTGTTTTCAGGTTCCATTACCCTCCAGAGCTCGTCTTGGTAAAGCTTTTTCAAGTTCTTTCCCGAAAAATCATCTTGCCTCAATGCAGCCACTATTGCTTGCGCGGCTATCTTGCCGGAGCGCATTGCAGGCCCGCAGCCTTCCCCGGCAAATGCAACTGCAGTTGCGGCAGCGTCGCCTGCAAGCAAAAACCCGTCGCCGCACCGGGCCCTATTTTGCGGCGTGATAGTCATTCCCCACTGAGTGATTGGCGACACCCTGCGGGCTTTGATAAAGCGTTGGGAAAACTGCGGGGAGGCAATTATTTGCTCAAGCAGCTTGTCAAGTTCAATGCTTTTTTGTGCAACAATCATCGTTGGCAGGCCCACGCCGACGTTGCACAAGCCCGAATCAACCGGAAAAATCCAGAAGTAGCCGGGCGTGACGCCCTTTAGGTAATGCAGCTCCACCATTTGCCTTTCGCAGGCAACCCCGGAGTAATACGCCCTGGCTGAAAAGGCGTGGCGTGAGGTGACAATGGGCTCTATTCCTGCAGATCTGGCAACCGCGCTCCCACTGCCGTCGGCGCCGACAACCACTTTTGCAAAAAACTTATCTGGCTTTCCCGCAGTCTTTTTGCCTAATTTACAGCCTTCAACTCCAACTACCGCGCCCTGCTTTTTGAGCACGCGCAATACTTCAAAACCCTCAATGGTTTGCACTCCACGGGTTTTTTTGGCTGCTTGAAAAAGGAAGTTGTCAAAAATTTTCCTGCGAACATTGAAATGCGGCCCTTCAGTGCGGATTTTCCCTTGGTTGAAGCGGACGGTAATTTCTTGGCCGCCTGGCGAGGAAAAAAGCATGCGGGTTATTTCCTGCCTTGGAATGGAAGCAAATGCCTTCCACAAACCCATTTCCTTCAAAATTGATGTGCAAATCCAGCTCTTGTTGTCTGCGCAAGTCTTGTCTCGTGGAAAGCGCGCCTTGTCGATAAGGAGGACTTTGAAGCCTGCCTTGCCAAGGAAAAATGCGCACGCACTGCCTGCTGGCCCGGCGCCTGCAACTATCGCGTCATATGCTTTCAAGTGTAAAACACCGCTTAGAAGAATTGCTTTGGTAAGCAAGAAAATAATTCGTTTTGGGGTTATAAGCCTTTGACTGCATTGGCAAAACCAGCCGCAATAGAGGCGTTTTTGTTTCGGGCAAAACGGCGCTTAATTAATTTGGGCAGGCATATCAAATATAGGTCTTTTTATGTCTTTTAAGGAACTAATCGATATTCCAGGCGTAAAGCCCGTAATGTTTACGCTGCTTATGACTGCATTCGGCTTTGGGGTAATCCTGCCAATACTGCCGTTTTACGCAACAAGCCTTGGGGCAACGCCTTTCGAGCTCGGAATGCTCACTTCAGTGTTTGCTTTCATGAGCCTGCTTTTCGGCCCAATTGCAGGAAAGATGGCGGACAAGTATGGTAGGAAGAAAGTCCTGCTTGCCGGCACTGCAAGCTTTTTTATCGGCTACCTTATTTTTGCTTTCACGCACTCGCTGCAAGCCGCGTTTTTGGCGCGCGCAATGGAGGGAGTTGCTGCTGCAGCTATTTTCCCAGCGTGCATTTCGCTCCTCTCCGACTTTACCACCGAACAGCAGCGTGGAAAGGCAATGGGCTTGGTTGCAATGAGCTTTTCACTGGGCTTTATCATAGGCCCTGCCTTTGGTGGCCTGGCTGCAGCCATTTCAGTGCAGACTGCATTCCTTCTCTCTGCGTTGTTTGCGGCACTTAATTTTGCGTCAGTCTTGCTTCAAGTGCGCGAGCCTGTAGAAAAAGCTGAGAGCAAGGACTTGGCGCAAAAGGAAGTGAGCCTGCTTGAGCACATCTCCTCGCCAGTGCTGTTCCTGTTTCTTTCCTCGGCAATCACCACTTTCATGATTGGTGGGTTGGACGCAGTGCTCGCCCTCTCCACTTCAGAGAGGCTGGGTTTCACTTCCGCAGAAGTAGGAATTCTTTTCACTTACATTGGCGTGCTGATACTGACAATGCAGTTTGTCGCAAGCCACGCGATAAACAGGTTTGGCGAAAAACGCCTCATCCCAGTTGGCTTGGCTCTCTCGGGCCTGGGCTTTTTCCTCCTTGAGTTTGCAGGCGGGTGGCCAATGCTGATGCTGGCGCTGGGAGTGTTTGTGGCAGGCAATGCCGCCGTCTTCCCCTCAGTGACTTCGCTTATCACAAAGAAAGTTACTGGAAAGCGCGGCGCAGTGCTTGGCCTGAACTCCTCTTTCCAGTCTGCAGGGCAGCTGCTAGGCCCGTTATACGGAGGCTTCCTCTATGGAATCAACCACCAATACGCCTTCCCGGGCCTTGCAATAGCCATATGGATTTACGCACTCTTTTTCTACTTCAAGGCATCCAAGAAACTTTGAGGCAACAGAAAGCATGTTTCTATGCAACGCAACTTGCCGCACAAGAGCGCAAGCTTTCCCCTTATAAAAACGCAAGCAATAAAAGCCCCTCTGCGCGTGAACAACTAGGTTGCATTCAAAATAAGTTTGCAAGGGTGGTTTCAATGAAAAAAATCTTTTCAATCCTCGCAATAGCGCTTCTTGCGTTTTCGTTTTTTGCAGCAGCGCCATCGCATCCAACAAGTGCCCAAATAGGCGCCGAAGCGCAGGCGGACGCCGACCTTCCAGATGTCGAGCCCATCAAGGCAACTGCGCACACGCTCTTCATTGCAGACACGCATGGAATAGGAGTTGACACCACCGATGCCAACAACTTCGTGGTAGTGCGCGCAGTGGTAGGAAGGGTGGTACTGACAAAAAGGATGGCAGACGCTGACAACGCCAGCGGCGGCAACCCCGACAACGAAGCGCGCTGCAACGCAAGGGACAGGTGCTTTGTGGTGAGAAAAGTTGGCGTTCTTACAGTAATTTCAAAAGATGCGACTACGCGCTACCATCTCAAAAACGTCGTGACAGGAGACGGCTCGGTTTTGGCCGAAGTATTCAAGGGCAACCAGTCAGTTGGCTCTGCCTCGCTTTCATTAACTGAACTTGCCGGCGGCAACAAGGTTTGGGCAGGCAAGGCATCCATTTCTGGAAAAGTGTGGGCGCTTTACTTCCCATTCAAGGACAACCGCAAGCTGGTAAGGCCAGCAGTGGTTCACAAGGCAATGGAAGTAGGCAACAGATGCGGCTTGACAAGGCCGCTTGATGCCAGCGAAATAAGGGAATGCGTTAAAAACGGCGGCAAGACAACTGTGACAACCGTTGAAGGCTGCCCGGCAATCCACTGCGTAAAGCCCCATACAACTGTTGGGGAACTTACTGCAAACATCAAGGCAAGATGCGACGCAAAGGGCGGCGTGCTAGTCCGAAGGCAGCTTCCAATGCACTTGGGCGCAAGGGAGGGCTTTAGCGTAGTCTGCGTAGTTGACGGCAAAGTAGTTGAAGAAAACGGCGGCTCAACGCAACAAGCAGGCACTGCAAACGCAACTCCTTCGGCAACAGCAACGGTGCAGGCAACAACAGAAGCAACCGCAACACCTTCACCAAGCGCACAAGCCCAAGCTTCAGTAAGCGCGTCGGTTGCCGCAAGAACAAGCTAAATTTAACTGAAATAACTTGGAAATAGAAAATGATTTTTGCAGTATTGGGGGTCGTGTATAAAATGAATTTCTCCGCAATCGCCCTGACTTTGCTTGCAGCAACTCTCTTGCTCGGATGCCTCCAAAGCGGGCAAAATTCTGCTTCGACACCAACGCCCACTGAAACAGGCGGGGTACTGGGCTACGGGACTTCCACTCCAAGCGCAACACCCGCGCCAACTGCAACAAACACGCCGGAAACCTCTTCTGCAGACCAGGAGCTCAACCAGGCACTGGAAGAGGGCTCGCTAGACTCGCAGGCAAACGACAACAGCAGCCAAGAGCTTACGCAAGTATTAGGGTAAACTCCCCTTCTTTTTTCTTTAAACAGCGCGCAAGCTGACAAAACTAATTATTAATTTCCCACAGTACAGGGAAGCTTACGCAAAAATAGTGCCGGAACTCTTCCTCTTGCGGCTAGCCGCTGACTTTCCAAGCTTGGAATGCGAGTATCGCCTGCGCGAGGAGGAAAGCGTTGTAGAAGCACTAGCGTGCCGGGGCTCGTCGTGCAGCATTTCAAGTATTGCGTCGACTGCGCGGATTGCGTAAGGAACTGCGCGGGCTTTGGCCTGCGCGTAATTCATCTTAGGGCCCGAAACGCCGAGTGAAACCGGCTTGTGGAAGTGCAAGGAAAGCGAGAGAAGCTCTCGGGCTATTGCGTGCGTTATCACTTCGTCGTGCCCCGTCTCGCCTTGAATTACTGCACCAAGCGTTGCGACCGCGTCAATGTCGCGGCGGGCAAGCATTTCCTGCACTGCAAAAGGAATCTCGAAAGCTCCCGGCACGCGCACAACGCTCACTACCAGCGCGTGCTTCTCGCCCGCGCGGTGCAAGGCCGTTTCAAGCATCTTGCCAGTAAGCTCGTCGTTGAAATGCGAACAAACAATCCCAATCCTTTTCAAAAACCCACCAAATTAAATGAAACTCTATTCTACCTTGGTTGGATTCATTACGGAAACGGCGTATAAAAAGATTTGGAGCATAAAACTATAGGCAATAAATATGCGTGAACCTCTCCATGCGGGAAAAAGAAGGAAAATAATCGTCTTAATTCCTACGCACAACAGGCCAAACTACTTGGAAATTACCATGGCCTCAGTTGCCGAGCAGGGGCAAAAGTTCGGGCACGACGTGGAAATAGTAATTTCTGACACTTCGAAAGGCAAGGAACCTGAAAGCAACCGGCTATACGCGGAATTAAACGAAGACGCGGTAGAAAAAGTGCGCACACACTATTTGGGAGTGCCTGTACACTACTACCCGCCCCGAATGCCAAATCCAATAGCCAAGCTTCTCAATAAAACGAGTTCGGCGGAAAGAAACGCTTACGCAAGCCTAGTGCCAAAAGACGGGCACTGGGGGGCTCACAGAAACCGGCTTGCGTTGCTGGCCGCCTACCACGGGAGCGAAAGCGCGGCGTACCTACACTTGGACGATGACACGCCGATATTGAAAATAAAGCCAGGCTCATACTGGAAAGGACACGATTGGCTTACTGGTAACACGAACTTTCTCGCCGAGCCAAAAGGAGACATTATAGCCTCGTTCCTAAGAGGGCTTGAAAAATCAAGTTCCGAGGGCAAAGCGGGCTTTGGAGGCTGGATAGTTGGAGTGCACGACGGGCTAGTGAGCGGAGGAAACGCCAGTTTGATGACAAAGCAAAACCGACTGAACTTTTTTGATCATCCATCAAAATATGACGCTGGCAGGGGGTACGGCCCGGGCAGAATTCTTCAATTCGAGGCAATGAAAACTCCATACCCGCCATACAACCGCTCGTCTGACTTCCATCACTCCAACAAGATAGGCGGGCTGTCAAGCCAGCCTTACAGCGAGCAAGACGACGCGCCCATTGTCGCGCACATAGGAACAGTAGGAGAATACCACGAAGAACTTGCTCCAGTGAGCCGCTTGGCGACAAGAAAAAAAGACGAAGCACTTTACGCGCAGTGGAAAAAGCTAGTTGAAAGAATGGAGCGCTTGGGGCAAAAACAAAAAAAATAATCAGAGCCTGACGAAACCCGCGTTCTTTCCGCCCTGCCTCTGCCCGGTGCCTGCCTTTTTTGAAAGGTTTTCCGGCTGCAAAACCAAGTCAAGCGCGTTTTTGGCGTGTTCTATTGTGCGGTGGCGCATTATTTGCGCAAGCTTGGCATCATCAATCGAACCATCCTTGCGCTTGGCTTCGTTGGAGTAAACCATTACGCCTACAATGTGCTTGCCTGCGTGCACTTGCGCGTACTGCAATCCAATGTCGGCAACCATTGCGCAAGCCTCGTCAATTGCCTCGCCGCCAACCATTCCAAGCGCAATTGCAATCGCGCACTTGTCTTTTTCAAAAAGCCTTACGCACGCCGCGGCCAAATCTTTGAAGCCCGGTACAGTCACGCGCACTACCTCAACTTGCTTTTCTTTTCCAAGCTGCTTGGCATACTCACGCAGGGTTTTCACTGCTAGCCCACCCATGTCGCCTCGGGCAAACATCGTGTCTGCAACGCCAATGCAAATTTTTTGTGCAATAAGTTTCTTCATTCGGTTTCCCTTACAATATTATGAACCAAAGGTCTTTTTCAAAGCAGCCTTTCGAGCAATTCTTGCGATGCGCGAGTCATTTGCTTTACAAATTTTACTCCAAACGTCTAATCCGGCTTTTGCTGTTGCAAGCTCGTTTGGAGCTTGAAGCGGTTTAAGCATCTGCGCGAGTACCGCGTACTGTTGCAAAAATGGTTGATAGGCCTGCCTTTCGAGTGCACGCCGCTGTATTTCACTGCCCGCAATAAACTCTTCAAATTGCGAACGAGTATTTGCATCAAACAAACTCGTTTTTATAATCGCCTTTATTCCACGCTCCTGCAGTAGCCTTGCGAGGCCCGCCACATGACCAACGCCAACTAATGCCGTGATTTTAAGCGGCTTTTTTTTGCTTCCGGCAATTGCCGCTATCCCACTTGAAAATCCTTCTTCGAGCCTTATCGAAGCAAGCTCTTGCTTCACTACTTTGCCTACAGTCACGGGCGGCACGAGTTCCCTTACGTATTTTTTGATGGCAAGCTCGCCCGTCCGGGAACGAACGGGCTTAAGCAAAAAGTTTCTAGCCTGGGAAGTATGGAGGGCGTCTAAAAGAGCCATGCTGTGTGACTCAAGCTTAAAAAAGCTGTCCGGATCCCGCTTTGCTTGGATTTCGTCCAAGATTTTCTGGGCTTTAGCTTGCTCCCTAGCCGACCATTCCACGGCAACAACAGAATTTTTAGGCAGGTTTTCAAGGTAATTGATTGACACCTCGTGAGCCTTACTTCCTAATTCGTGCAACCAAGGAATTATTTCCACCGCAATCGGCTGCGGCCGCGCGTATCTCTTTCTAGGCATGCGATAAAACCCCCACAATAATCTCATCGCCGTCCTTCAACAAAAGCTTTTGCCGCAAATTTACGCCAGCAACCAACTCCAAAACAGGTTTTTCGTGCGTGCTCTTGTCAGGAAACACTGCAAGGCATTCCACTTCCATTTTTCCGTTTGAAACGCTTGCCTTTATGCAGGAAACGCCGCCGAGCTTTTTGTCGCCAACGGTTTTTTCCTCTAGCCTAAAGCCGGCGCTTGCTTTTGCCTTCGACGCAAGTTCTTCAGCTTCCTTTTGCGAAACTCTTGCGTTTAGCGTGCCTGGAAACGCAGTTGCTCCAAGCAAGTGGGAAAAGTATTGCGAGTAGTGTGGCAATGAAAGGAAGAGTGCGGCTTTGCCCAGCCCACCTTCGACAACACCGGAGATTTTTTCCAAGGGAAAACACCTACTCAGGTAAAATTTTTCTTTAAGCGTTTAGCGTGCGGTGGGGGGCTTGGGAATTTTTTTGAGGTGCTCGTGGCCTAGGCGTGCAAAAGAGCCTATGCGTTTGTGGAGGCTTTGCTGGCGGTTTTCCACCCAGTACTGGCCAAGCGCGTTGAATGCGTAGAGCATTATTGCAACGCCGAAAATGACGTAGCCCATTACAAAGATTTTTGTTTCCGGCACTGTTGGGTGCAAGTCGCCAAAGCCCACTGTCGAGATTGTCGTTACTGCGAAGTAGAATGAGTCAAGCCAGCCCCATTTTTCGTAAGTGTGGAAAAAAACGGCGCCAACCACCACTATTACCGCGGCGACAAAAACGGCGTAGAAGAGCTTCATCTGAGAGTCCCGCATTGAAAACACCGTTTACTAAGTTTTGCTGGCAGAAAAATTATTCTTTCAAGAGGGTTTTTTCTATTGCTTTCTTGACCCGCTGCGGCTCGTAAGCCAGCTTGATGAGCGTGGTGTGGCCGCGGATGCCCTTGCCGCTCTGTATTGTGGTAATCAACCCAAGCATTTCAAGCTCGTTGAGGTACTCGCGGTACCAGCGTGCGGAGCGCGGCTCTTTGCCTACTTGCTTGACTACGCGCGCGTACCGCTCGTACACTTCGCCGCTAAAGTATAGTTTTTCGCCGCCGTCTTCAACAAGCTTCTTGTAAGTGACGTCCTCAACCAAGCCTGCAAGCGAGTAGAGGAGAAGCTGCTGGTGCTCAGGCAGTGAGGAAATTACTTCAAACGCCTTGTCTTCGTCTGCCAGCTTGCGCGCCTCTTCAACGTCGGCATCTGATACTGTCTTCAAGTTCTTGCTCTCGCAGAGTTCCCCCGCCTTTTGCAATAGAAGGAGGGCGTAGCGCGCGTCGCCGTTCTCCCCCGCCGCAATTGCCGCTGCAAGGTTTACTGCGCCGTCCTGCACCACTTCCTTCTCGAATGCCTGTGGAACTCTCTGCGAAAGTATGCCTGCAAGGCGGGGTGCGTCGTAGGGCTGGAATACTATTTCCTCTTCGCACAAGCTTGTTTTCACGCGTGGGTCGATTTTTCGCTTGAAGTCCACTTTGTTGCTTATTCCAAGGATTGCGACGCTTCCCTTGGTTACCTCGTCGTTGGTTCTAACAAGCGTGTAAACTAAGTTATCCAAATCCTCAACTGCATCCACTTCATCTAGCACTACCACAAGGTGCCTTCCTTTGTTGACCAAGCCCGTCCTTTCCGTGTCGAGCTCTTTTTTTGGGCCTTCTTCCAGCCACTTTACAAGCTCTTCAAAGAGTATGGTGAAAGAGTGGCCTGTTTTTGCAAAGTGGGGCTTGAAGTCGGTAATCACTTTCTGCAATACCTTGTAGCGGGTGTTGTACACCCTGCAGTTGACGTACGACGAGTGCACGCCTGGCACGTTTTTTTCCTTGAGCTTTTCCATAACTTGCTTTACGCTGCAGGTCTTGCCACAGCCGGTGAGCCCATAGAGGAAGATGTTTTTTGCCTTGTTTCCTTGCAGCACTGGCGCGACGCCGAGCATTATGCGCCTTATCTCTTCCTCGCGGTAGAGAAGCGATTCCGGGATGTAGTGCGGCGAGAGCACGCTCTTGTCGGCAAACACGCCTTTTCCTGCAAGCAACTCGTCAAAACTAGGCAACCCTCATTACCCCCCACCTGTGAATACAAGCAAGATTAGGCAAGAGACATTTATATTCGTTGCAAAGCCAACTACAAACATGCCAAGATTCCACGAAGGAACCCATCCTTTCCCGCTCAAGGAAGGGCAAAACGAGGGCAACCGCGCCTACATTCGCGCTTGTTTAATGCAATTACCGCCAGGTAGGGTAAAGGAGGACGTTGAACTCAAACTCGGCGTTGTCAACTGGCCTTTCTCAAGCCCAAGGAACCTGCCGCTTGCGCTAAAACTGGAAAAAGCGCCTAAGGCAGGCAGCCACACTCACCAAGCGGCCATTTTAGTAAGGGATGAGGACCAAGGGCACAACCGCTTCTGGCGGATTGGGAGGGCGCAGCTGAAAGTAAGCGAAGGCGGCGTTGGCGTTGAAAGCATAGTGCACCTAAAGCCGCTCCTTGTCGACGAGCAAGACCACGAAGTAGTGCGATAACCCAGCCTAACAATAGGGTTTTTAAATTGTTTTGGGCGTAATGTACTTGCTTAAGTTGAATGCTTCTTTCTAGAATAAGAAATGGCGGTGGTATGAATGGGAATTTTCCAGAGTCTCTCAAAGTCGTTTGGAGTTAGCAAGGAACTAGACGTTGACTCGTTTATGACTGCGGCGGAAGCCGAAGTAGTCGACGTAATGCACACAAAGGCGGACGCGTACATCAAGCCGATAGCGCTAGAGCACGACTCCGACTTGCAGTTGGTGGAGCAGGAGCTCACCGAGAAGAACATCGTGCTGCTAAACGTCGCGGCGTACGCGCGCAACCCCAACAAGCTAAAAGACGCCGTCACGCGCCTAAAGGCATTCACCGGCAAGGTGAACGGCGACATGGCAAGAATCGACGAGGACAAGATTCTCCTTACTCCCGCTAAAGTCAAGATAGCCAAGAGCAAGAAGAGATTCTAAATCTCTTCCAACTCTTTTTCTCAAACTTTTTTTAAACCAAGTTTTGTTTTTCACACGACTAGCTTCCAGCCTACAAGCCGCAAAATAGCGCGATAATGTCAGAGTAATACAAAATAAGCGGCTAGGAAACAAGCACTACGATGCTTGCCAGCGCCAGACCCATTGCCGCAATTTCCTTCAACGAAATCTTTTCGCCTAGGAAAACCGCCGAGAGGGCGGTGACTGCAACTATGCTCAGCGCCAGAACGGAATTGACTACCGCCACCTTGCCGGTCTTTAGCGCGGAAACAAGGCATACAAAGCCAAGCACGGAAACCACGATGAAGACTGCGAGGTACTTTAGCACTTCGGCATTGTCAAGCCCGACTTTCGAAAAGGCGGTGTGCAGCACTACAAGCGCGGCAACTGCCACAAGCAAGAGGGGCGCGCTGGGCTCGAGCTTTAGTTTTGAATAGTCTACGTTGTCGACTGCAAGTTTTAGAACTAGGTTGCCTATCGAGAAAAGAACCATCGCGCCTATTGCGTACCAAAGCCATCCAGCCTGCTGCAATTCCAAATCCATCTGCCTCCCAACAACTGCCCGGCAAGCGCCAATGCGTTCAACGCCTGCTTGCCGCAAATAAACGAGTTTATTACTTTTCGCGGGTTTTAATAAGCGTATGCAGGAAGCAAAACAGCCAGGCAAGGCTCCTAATGAAAGGGAGTGCCTTGCATTGCTTGCAAAATACGGCGCGCAGCCAACAGTAGTGGCGCACTCAAAGGTAGTTGCAAGGGCGGCCAAGGCAATTGCGCAGGCACTGGCAAAGAGGGGAGCGGAAATAAGCGTTGAGCTGGTTTTTGCAGCCGCGCTGCTCCACGACATTGCAAAGCTGGAGAAAGACGGGAAAGGCGGCTGGAAACCGCAGCACGACCACGCCCGCAAAGGCGCGCAAATCCTTCGAAAAGAGGGATTGCCCGAAATTGCGTTGATTGCAGAGAGGCACGTTGCAGAACCCGGCGATTCGATGCCGCAAACTTGGGAGGACAAAGTGGTGTTCTACTGCGACAAGAGGGTGGAGTGGGACAAGCTGGTTTCAATTGAGGAAAGGTTTGCCGCGCTCAAGAGGCGTTACGGGCACATTGCAGGAGCGGTTGAAAGGCTTGACGCCGTCTTGCCGCTTGTAAAGAAAGTGGAAAAAACACTTTTTGAAAAGATTGGAAGAAAGCCCGAAGAACTGGAAGAAATGATGAAACAGCAGGAGTGATTGAAAATGAAGTTCGCAATCGTATCCGATTTCCATTTGGGCTTCAACGAGGATGCCTTTGAGCAGGCAAAGCGCGCGCTGCGCTCGGCTTGCGAGAAAAACGACTTTGTGATAATGGCGGGAGACTTGTTTGACGCGCGCGTGCCAAAGCAGGAAACCATCCACGAGGGAGTCAAGCTCTTCCGCGAGTTCTCCGAAAAGCTCTCAAAAAACAAGGTGGTGCTAAAGGAAGTTACAGGCAGCGTTGAAAAGCCGCTGGATGCCGCGCCGTTGCTCGGGATTTACGGCACGCACGAGAGGCGCGCAAAAGGCCTCTCCAACATAATACAGATACTCAGCGACGGCGGGCTAATGGTTAACTTGCACGCGCGGAAAATAATTGCCGAAAAAATGACGGGCGCAAAGAGGGAGCGCGTGTGCGTGCAGGCAATGGGGGGCGTACCGGAAGAGATGGCAAAAAAGGCAATAGAGCTGCTGGAATTCAAGCCAGAGGCGGGCTGTTTCAACGTGTTTGTTTTCCACCAGAGCGTTCGCGAGCTAATACCCCAGGACGAGACTGCACTTGCAATGTCGGAGCTTCCGCCTGGATTTGACATCTACATTGACGGGCACATCCACTGGAGGCAGGAACTAAAGGAAGGCGGAAAAACGCTTCTAATACCGGGCAGCACTGTTGTCACGCAGATGAAGGAAAACGAGGCGCACCCGAAAGGGTACTATTCTTACGACACTGAAAAGCGGGAAGTGGAGTTTGTCGAAATTCCCACAAGGCCGTTTGTGTTCAAGCAACTGGAGTTCAAGGCAAGCACTCCTGCGGAAATAGAAAAAGCTTGCAGGCAGTTTTTAGAAGAGCTGGTTGGAAAGTACGGCGACGAGGTGCCGCTTGTAAAGCTCAAGGTGACTGGAACTGTTGCTGCGGGATTGAATTCTTCCAACGTGGACCTCTCTCGGCTTGAAAAAGAGTATTCCGACAAGATGCTTTTGAGCCTAGACAAGCAGGTGGGGGCGCTTGAGCTGAAGGAAAAAATAGAGTTGCTTAGAAAGATTCGCGAACAAAAGGCTGGCGCGCGCGAAATGGGCTTGGAGCTGCTAAAGAAAATACTCAAGGAGCAGGGCTTTGAAAAGGAGATTGCAATGCCTGCCGAAGAGCTTTTCGAATTGCTTTCAAGCGGGGAAGTGGACTTGGTTGTCGAAAAGCTGTTGGAAGAAAAGCCGCAAGCGCAGAAAGCGGCTTAGCATAAGGAACTCTCTTTTTTTATTTTGCGGCGGGCATGCTTCAAATCCATTCT
>OBEQ011008905.1_pt1 | contig 14797 bp, 14 predicted proteins | sample 1670901 | NCBI WGS metagenome assembly OBEQ01 (sample SAMEA104232315, study PRJEB22302) | groundwater metagenome | biome: forest; feature: aquifer; material: groundwater | place: USA | collected 2011-08-07 | depth 5.4 m | reverse complement strand
GAACGGCATTTGTCGGTAATACAAACAGCCAGGAAACAAAGGCTGAACATATTTGAAACACTGCATGGATTATTAACAGGAGAACTTTCTCCGCCAGTGTTAACGGCTAAATTTGTATAGCGGCATCATTGACTGTCCACTAAAGAGTCACGTGTTAAGGCAAAGAGAAATTTCATTACTCTACTTTCAAAGCCCATTCTCTAAATTTATTATCAATATCGTAATCAGGTGATGACAGTAATGATTGATCAAGAAATCCACCAATAGCTCTGGCGCAGAGAATAGCTCTTAAGTTATTTATCTCGTAATTTTTTGCTTTTAATTGATATATTATATCTTCTGGAAGCTCTGGATTTTTCATAACGCTATATACCCGCTGAATAAAATATCCAATATCATAATACTCAACACCATTCGAAACTGCATGCTCGCCATCAATAAGTCCTAATTTATTATTAGTAAGTTTTATTAAATGCCAAGGCGCAAAATCTCCATGCCGTGGTTTTTTTTGAAGATATTTTGCTTGTTTCTTTACCAAATTATATAAATCATGAAGATTATACATTTCTTTAATTTTTTCTGGAATCGAGCTAAGCCAGGTTTTCGTTTTTATTATAAACCAGTTTCTGTAATCTGCATCTTCTCGTTCTGAAATATTTGTTATCGGTAACTTCTGTATTATTTCTGAAAATTCAATTATATTTGGAATTTGCTCAATAAAAGTAGGCGAGATTTTTGTTTCAATCCTTTCGCTAACTATAAATTGTCCTTCGAATCTCTCAGTTATCAAATAAAAAAGTTTATTTTTATAAAATCCGGAATCAATGTTTTTTGGTATCCAATAATCAGATATTTTTCTCGGCAAAAGCTCATTGCATTGCTTATTCCACTCATATTCATTTTGGGTTATAGCACTCATGCCTTCTGTTGTTGAAAGTTTGAGAATTAATTTATGATTATACTTTTCAAGTAGTCCTAACACGTGCCTTGCGCCCTTCCAAATTCTTGTGACATTATAATTTTTTTCAAAAAAATTTCTTACATCATTAAGATCAAGATCTCTTCCTAAACGGTAATCCAGAATTCTTCCATTTACTTCAATTTGAAAAGCTTTAAGATCCTTGTTCATAAGTTTTTATATAACTTAAATAATAAGGCACAAGAGATGCCTCGCATCAATTCTTATTTAAGCTGGGCAGATTTATAATCTGTTCGCAACGTTGCTGTCATTTGTCGAGCTTACAGGAATGTTCCGAAGCAAGTTAAAAACTTGCTTCGGTTAAATTTATTTTCTATAAACTTCATCATGAGTTCCAATTTTAAAAAAAACTGCCAAATTATCTTGGACATAATAAATTAATCTTATATTGCCTTCTATTGAAATGCTCCACTCATTGGATAAATTTCCTTTCAGTTTATGTGTGCGAAGGGAAGGGTATTTTGCGTCTTTTTTGAAGAATTTTAGTTGTTTTTGTATTTTTTTAAAAAGCTGCGGTTGTTTTTGTTTTATCTTTTTTAAATCACGGATAAGCTCTTTGGAAAAAGAAACTTCCATATATTATAGCTCGTCAAAGAACTTGTCAATATTATCCACTTTTATGGTTTTTCCTCTTTTGTGCTCTTCCATTGCCCTTTTATGCGCGGCTTCTGTCTCTACCGATGCCAGATATGTTGGATATTCCATATCTTCAATGTCTTTAAGAATCAAATGCTTGAGGTATCCCGCAATAGGCATACCAAATTTATTGGCCTTGCTCTCCAGATATTCTTTCATTGTTGTTGGAATATTCACTTTAATTTGTGCTTGCTGCGTATTCATATGGTCATATATTATCACCTTTTTAAGGACTTTGCAAGTACTTTTTATCAATTATTTTTTGCGTAAATCAAAAATAATATAATCGGGGGTGGAGGCGAGCATTTTGTAGTCTTTTTCAAAATTTAGGTCTTCTTTGGTTGGGCTGGCGAATGTGAGGTAACCTGCTCCCATTTTGATCATTTCGGGAAGTGACTTCTCGAGACTCGCCCAGCCCATACGGTTGGTATAGTATAAAAATGTCGTGTCGCCTTCGGAGCCATGAGCTATAGCGATCACTTTGGCGCTTTGGGGGATTAACTTGTCAACTGCTTGGCCCGCGTTAACAAGCGCGGGATTAAAATTATAATAATCCCTCACGTAGTACCAGCCAAATGAAAAACTAAAGATAACAGAGAGTAATAAAAGCACGGCTCCCGGACCTGTGTAAAAATATTCTTCCGGAAGCTTGAGGAGGAAGGACGCCCCAAGACCCATAAACATAGCAATTGTCGGCATGATGAGGATTTGATAATAATCATGCTGGACGTTGCCGCGCGCGATAACTGTCATATAAAAAAGAGATGAGACCAGAAATGAAAGGAAAAAGAAGTTTTTTAGTAATAATTTTCTTCTAGCTAAACTCAAAATCCCCGCGCCAAAAATAATGAGTCCCCAGTATCCCAAGATTAATTTGCCCAAACGCTGCGCAAAAAGCCAGTAAAAAAACGCGCCTTTGAAGCGGATGTTGCCGCCGTTGAAAAGCCAATCGCTTACCGGAATACCTTCAGGATACTGTCGCATCCAGATTCTCCAGAGTATTAGAGGAAGGATGGCTACAATCACATAAATATATACTTGCCATTTTTTATAGAAATTGAATCCTGATTTATAAAGAAAAAGATACGCGAGAGGAAGAGTAAAAAATATGGCATAAGGCTTTATTAATAAAGCGGCGGCTGTAAAGACAAGAGAGATAGAAAACCAAATCCAGTTAGATGGTCTTTTTACGATATCGCGGTCAAGCCACTTTTCAAAAAAATAAATGCCGCCAAGATTCATTGTTACCATGCTAGGGTCAGGAAGAATTACCCTGCTATAATAAATATTAAAGGGGATAAACGCGTAAAAAGCCGCGGCAAAGATAGCAGATTGGACGCTCGCATATTTTTTGACCAAGAGATAAATAAAAAGACATGACAAAAATGAAGAAATAATCGTAACTATCCTACCCCACTCCTCAAGAGAGAGAAAACCAAATATTTGGTAAAAGCCTGCTTGAAAAATATTATAAATTGGAAATTCGACAAAGCGGTAGCCGTTGGGATTATCCTTTCCAGAGCCAATGTTTGAGATGTCCTCGAATCTTGGATGAAGAAGATCAAAGCCATTATTTACAAAACTGCGAGAGACAGCCGAGGTATCAGTTTGGCGCCAGGAATGCCAGTCGGCAACGGGATTGCCAAATTTATAAAACCTTACAAAAAGTCCGCCAACTAAGATTATTGTAATAATTATAAATTCAATTTTTTTCATTGCGCTCTTTTGAGACTCCCATCTTTTTGCACTATAAAAATATAGTTATCAACATTTCGCTTCTGAAGTATTTCACTATTTGCTTGCTCTATGCTTTCTACCTCATGGATACGCGGATTATTTTGCTGGTAAATAAACCACAAACTGTCTGTAAGTCCGGTTGGTAAAACCCAGGCGCTATTATATTTCCTCGGGACGTTGACAAAATATATACCTGTTGTTTTTTGTAGACCTTCATATCCTACGCGCAAATCGGTAAGAATATTTTTGGTGATACTCCCGGCAATTCTCCAGTCGTTATTTTGTGACTGTATTTCTCTATAGAAAGTGAGTAAAACCACCATAGTAAATATTAATAAAAGAAGATTGAGCGAGACCTGTCTGCCGTCAGGCAAGATTGTTGTAGTTTTAGAAAGCGATCTTACGATTATATTAAGTACAAAAATTATTGCTATACTTGCGCCTACTGATGCAATATAGAGAAAATTTTGAGGAGAGAGATCAACTGCTGCATAGGTTATATTGATTAAAACAAGGTATACAATTAAAATGACAATAAATGGCAAGTGAATAATGCTTTTTTTCCAAAAGTTATCTTTCTTTGTCATAAGTATATTAGCCGCTATTAAAATGAAAGGTAAAACAATCGCGAGTGGATGGCAAAGTAGTGAAAGAATAGCAAAAATAAAAGTAACGATATATATAAACCAATTTCTGTTTTGACTAAATGAAATGAAACAAGTAACAGCATAGAGACTCAAAACGCTCGCTAGGTCTACTGCTAGCATTGAAAGGCTGAAAACGTTATCGCCAACAAGTGGACTCACTATGAAAATAAGGGAAGCAAGAAAGGCCAATAATTTTTTATTGAATATTTGCTCTCCAAAGAAGAAGACTCCCAATGCGGCAGCGAAATGCAGAAACAATATAAATATATGATATCCCTGAGGTTGGAAGGAGAACACGGTATAAAGCAGGAAAATAATTGTTTTGGGAAGCGGCATATATAGAGAATTTGCGTTTAAAAAAAATGTCTTTATGTCAGCTGTTGTAGCTTCCGCTCCCCAGCGAAGCCAGGTAAAATCAAAGGCAGTAAAAAAATTATTTATACTTCCAAGATAAAATGTTAAGCAAAGAGAAAGTAAATATACCCCAATAAGCACATACGAGGAAAAGAATTTTTTGAGAGCCGGCACATAAGCGATAGTTTTGTTTTTGGAAAGAAATAATCCTGCAGTGGCAATTCCCAAAAACATCCATAAATTTTCTGCTACTTTAGATGCTTCAAACACGTCAATGAGGAGCGCGTTTATCATAAGCCCCATTGTCCCGGCAGCTATGCCGAGTACGAAAGCTTTTATAAGTGGTTGATTTATTGAAGAATTCACTTCTTTTAAAGTAATCCCGAGCATTAAGAAAATAAACAAAAATGAGAGAAGCCCAATAAGCCCTGTTTCTCCCAAGGCGCGGAAATAATCATTGTCTGTTGCCAGCGTGATTGTAGAAAACCCACTTCCGAGTAACGGATTTTTGAGGAAGGCTCTCCAGGCGTTTGGCCATTCTGCTTGGAATCTAGTTGTAAAAGAAATATCGTAGACAAGAGCGCTTCGGATAATAAAATTACCGGAAACTGTTGATAATTTAATACTGCCGCTCTCAAGGCTTAATCTTTTTAACTCTTCAGGTGAGAGGGCTTTCCTAACAACAGCGATATTCGTAGTCTTAATTATATTTTGTTGCGGCAATCCTATAAAACCTGAACCGGCAGGCAGAGTGTCTTTAGACTGCTTCTGTACAGCAGTTTGATTTTTGGCAATTTTATTTTTTAGAGTTTTGGGCAAACTTGCGGGTACTTCGCCTATTAATTGCCCTTGCATATTTGTAACAACTGAACTAAGTCTTATGGTTGCCAGCAAACGCCTGAATGTTGACTGACTAAACATAATAAGTAATAGAAAGCTAATTATTAGTACTGGTACGATAAATAATTTCTTTTTGTAAAAAACAAGACCGAGTATTGAAGCGATGAGGTATGCCATGAAAGAAACTCTGGAGGCAGTGAAAATAAGCAGAACCAGATTGCCGATAAATAAAAGATAAGCCATGATACGCAGATAAAGTTTTTTTATGTGTAGCGAGACCAGTAGAACAATAGGTATCACCATTACGAGATATGCCGCAAGATCGTAATGTCCGCCAAATGTCGATGTGATTCTAGCGCCGGGATCAAGACAGAGAGGAATTCCTTTGGCAAACTCTTCATTACCGGTTTGAAACGAAGGAAAGCAAAAAGAATATTTTTCAAAAAAATCAGGGAATCTGTCCCACAAGCCCAAATAGTAATGTTGCCCTAATCCATAAAACACAACAGCGAAAGTAGTCAGAAATAATATAACAATATAATCCCGTATATCTTTTATGCTTTTTACCGATGAGAAAGCAATAAAAAACAGAATCATATACTCAATTCTTCTTAGATAATTAAGGACAACGATGTGAGGGAAGTAGCCGGGAAGCTCTGGCATGATATAAATTAATGAATTTACAACAGACATCGCGCCAATCAACCAAAAAAGGATTATTGGCAGGCCGATACCTAAAGGAATATGTACTTTTCGTCTTAAAAACTGGATAAAAAATAAAAGTGCTGTTCCTAAAATAAAAAAATCCTCAAGACGTATGTACACCCAAGTCCTTATGATATGCACGCTTGGCAATTTGGGATAAAGCGCTGTGAGGATTATCAGGAAAGCGATACAGAATTTTAAAGCGTAGGCATCGTAAAAATATAAAAGTTTTTTCATATTAACGGAACCAGGCAGCTCTTCCTAATTTGTAGTTTAAGTTTTTATTCTTTCTTTCCCCAATTACTTTTGCGGGTACACCTGCTACAATGTGGAATGCATCAATGTTCCTGGTTACTACGGCACCGGCTGCCACGACTGCCCCTTTACCGATTGTTACTCCGGGCAAGACGATAGCGCGAGGTCCTATAAATACATAGTCCTCTATAATAACAGGCTTACTGACGGCTTGAAAATCTTCGCTTTCAATATCATGCTCTGAATTATAGATCATCACCTCTGACGCTAGATCTACATGCGAGCCAATAATGAGCTTGTCCCTGCCGTCAAGGACAGTATTTTCGCCGATAATTGTATCCTCTCCGATCTTTATATTATCTGGGTTATAGAACCTAGCGCCTGTATGAATAGTTGAACCATTTCCAATCTCGATACCAGCCAGTCGATAAAAAAATCTGCGTACATAATGTGATGGCAAATAGCCAACTATATTAAGAAGGAAAACCACAAATTCAAGGAGAATAGTGGTTATTCTATTTGAGCCTTTCTCTAAAATTTCTTGTGTTGATAAATTTTTTCTTGATTTGTCTTTCATATGACTCAATAAATTTGTCATTCCACTACGGTCAGGATGACAAAGACCCAACTTCTTCTAAAACTCTCAATGTCTCTCTCGCCGTTTTTTCCCAACTAAACTTCTCGACTTGGATTTTGCTTTTCTCTTTTAACTTTTTTCTAAGCTCCGGATGAGTAACTATGTCAAGTATTTTTTCAGCAATATCATTTACGTCTTTTGGGTCTACATACAGAGCAGCGTCTCCGCCTGCCTCCGGCAAGCTGCTAACGTTACTTGTGATAACAGGACAATTGTATTTCATAGCTTCAAGTACCGGCAAGCCGAAACCTTCATAAAGACTTGGCAGGACGAAACAAATTGCATGTTTATAGAAAAGCGCTAGCTCCTCATCGGAGACAAAGTCGAGAAATTTAGCTCTGTCTTCAATCCCGAGTTCTTTGGGCTTTTTTAGTATTTCTTCATATAGCCAACCTTTTTTACCGACTATTACTAATTGAATATCCTCCGGCGTGTTGTTAGATTCAAGAACTTTTGCAAATGCTTCGATTAATCTCACAATATTTTTTCTTGGCTGCAGAGTGCCAACGAATAATATAAAATTATCACTTATTTCGTATTTATATTTTAAAAAATTCATATCTTTTACATGTGGAGAAAAGTTCATATTTATCTTCACGCCTGGATAGATAGCTATTACTTTTTCCTCCGGTATTTTATATTCTCTAATTATATCAAACTTTGTTGAGCTGCTTATCGTCAAGACTCGTTTTGCTCTTTTCACGGAATATGCAGTCCAATTACGGAGTTTATATAAATCAGTTATATTAAACATTTCAGGAAAATAGAGATAGGATAAATCCATTACAGAAATTACAGTTGGAACTGGAGAAAATCTTGGAGAGTAATGAGTAGGACTAAAAAAAACACTTGGGCGGGGTTGATGCAGATATAAATCCAGAGGCAAGCGACACTGCGTCCAAAGCTTTCCAGGTTTGAGTACACGGTATTCCCAGTTGTTATCAGGCTTGGGCAATTCATTTCTTGGTTTATCTTTTAAATAAATCAAAAATTTTGAGTTTTGCCTGCCCGCCGTATTGGAGGGAGTTTTGAATTTTGAGTTTGAGAATTGCAATAGCAATTCGAACGCGTATTCACTTATGCCTACCTTCCTTTCTACATTGGCTTCATTGCCATCAATCCCTATTTTCATAGATTATCGCTCATTCGAGTATTTGATAGGATAATGAAGGTTTTCTTCACTCAGCATTTTGGGCGTTTGAGATATATGTATCATGAGATCTGCAAGAAATCCTGTAAAAAAGATTTGGAGACCTGCAAGAACCAACAACATTCCAAAAAACAATAGCGGCCTATTCCCAATCCTTTCTCCCATAAATCTAAGAGCAGAGAGATAACCAAGAATCGCGAACCCAAATAAAGTTAATATGCCTCCGACAATACCAAAGAAATGCAACGGTTTCTTTCCATATTTTACAAGAAAACCAATCGTAAATATATCCGGTAAATCCCTCCAGAGTTTGGAAAATCCATATTTTGATTTCCCGTTTCGTCTTGGCGCGTGTTCAATAACAACCTCTTCAACACTAAAACCCTGTTCATATGCAAGAAGCGGAATAAATCTATGAAGACCTCCATACAATCGCAAACTTTTGGCAGCATCTCTGGTATAAAGCTTTAAACCGCAATTATAATCATGCAGATGAAGATCGAAAAGCCAACTCACAATGAAATTAAATATATATGAGATTATCTTTATACTAGACCTGTCTTTTCTGTTTTTTCTCCATCCCGAAACGACTTCAAAGCCAAGATTTGCTTTTGCAATAAGTTTGGGAATTTCCTAGGGCTTATCCTGCAAATCCGCATCAAGTGTGATAATAAAGTTGCCTTTAGCTTTTATAAAACCTAAGCTGAGCGCTTCGGCTTTACCTAAATTTCTTCTAAAAGAAAATGTCCTTATTTTATTGTTAAGTTTACCTAATTTTTTTAGAATTTCCAATGATTTATCAGTTGAACCGTCATCAACGAAAATAATTTCGTAATCCTCTTTCAATTCAATTACAGTTTTATGGAGCTCCTTATAAAATAACTCCAGGCTCTCTTCTTCGTTGTTCACCGGAATGACAAAGCTCAGCATATTATTGAATTGTACCATGAAATACAGCTGGAACAAAATTTTGTATTATTGTAGAATCATATTGGTATGACCTCCTATTTTTTGCCGATTTTTTTTATTGTCCCCGCAATTTTCATTGCTTTTTATATACCGGGAAAAGTTGTATTTGGTACCCAAAAGTCGTCAAATGGAATTATAACTTTTGCTTGTTCAATGATTATTGGGCTTGTTCTTTGGGGGTGGCAGGGGTATATTTTGGGTTATTTACATATTCGTTTTTTGTCCTATATTTACCTTTTAGTCTTTATTTCTATTTTTATCTACAAGAAATATTACACTTTCAAATTAAAAAAACCTAAAAGCCATGACTTTCTCGCCTTATTTTTGATTGTCTTGGGAACAATCGCTCAAATAGCTCCTTATTATAAGATCGGATTAGTTACCGATAAAGGCATATACTTACCCCCGTTTAATTATTCCACAGATCATATTGGGCACACCTCTCTTATCAATGAGATGGTTACAAGATTTCCTCCTTTTGAGCCGGGAATGTATGGCATATTGGTTGCTAACTATCACTATTGGTTTAACTTAGTAACAGCAGATCTTATAGGAGTATTCCACCTGCCGTTATTTCAAACTCAGTATCTGGGTATGTATCCATTCGTATCGTTCATGGTTGGAGTAAGTGCTTATGTTTTTTCAACTTCTATTATTAAATCAAAGGCTTTTATCAGATGGCTTTTATTCATTTTATATTTGGGCGGGGATGCTACTTATTGGTTGTCATTTATTACGACAAGGATTTTCGATTTCCAGGTGCCTTCTACTATTGATAACTCGACAATATTTTTGGACAATCCACCAAGAGCTTTTTCAGTAATTATTTTGTTCATTGCTTTATATTTGCTTTTTCATAACTTAAAGAATTTAACTCTTAAAAGTTCTATAATAATTAGCATTCTCATAGGCACACTGGTAGGTTTTAAAGTTTATACAGGATTGCTTGCGCTTTCGGGTTTGGGGTTTCTTGCTATTTATCAATGGGTTATTAAAAGAGATTTAAAGATATTGGGTATGTTTCTTATAGCTTGTATTTTATCGCTTATTATCTTTATTCCCGTCAATAAAAACTCGGGTGGAATTTTTTTGAATCCTATTGACCGGGCACGCGACTTTATAACATATAAACCTCTGGGACTGAGTGATTGGGAGCTGCGCTTTCGAATTTATCTTGAACATAAAAATTACCCGAGACTTATACAATACGGAATAATGATGACGGTTGTTTATTTCTTCGCGCAGTTTGGTGTAAAGCTAATCGGTCTAATTCCATATAAAAAGATGCTCCAACAACTCGGTAATGAGAAAAAAGTATTTATTTACGGGTCAATGTTGATCATGTTTTTTATCGGACTATTTTTTAATCAAGCAGCAAATCCAGCCGAGAGTTATAATTTTTTTATCGCAGGAGCGCTTTTCCTGACTATTTTAACTTCTTTAATACTTTCGCAATTTCTTGATAAAAAAAGTTTGATTTTCCAACTAATATTTATAGTCTTTATCGCAGGAGTAACGATGCCAAGATGGATCTATGTACAAATAAATTATTTCCCCTTTTATACAATCACAGGCAGTTTTTACGGAATCTCGAGTGATGAACTTGCGTCCTTTAATTTTCTAAAAAAAACTGGTCAAAATAGCTTAATATTGGTTTTAAATAAAAATAATCTTGACCGGTTTAGTCCTTTTGTCGCTACTTTGACAAACAGGCATATGTTCTTATCAGGGCAGAGAGTGCTAAGAGATCATAATACAATTGACAAAAACAGAGTAGAGGTAGTTGAAAAAGTAAGAAATACTAAGGAACCAAGCGCTTTCGTAAATATAATTAAAGAGAATAAAATTGATTATGTATATTTATATAAAAATGATAAGATTGCTGTAGATTTAAAGAAGTTACAACAATATAAAGTTTTTGAAAATAAAATAGCATTTATTTATAAAATATGAAAGTTACTATTATTATCCCAACATATACAAACTTAACTGGTTTTTCCAAATTAATTCACCAACTTAGATTGGCTCACTTTCCTATTATTGTTATAGATAACCTGTCAACTGAGGAGAAGAGGAAACTTTGCAATAGCACAACTATTACTTATCTTCCCCAAAAGAAAAACATTGGTTTTGCCCGCGCTATTAACTTGGGGATAAAATACGCAAAAACGGAATGGATACTTATTCTTAATGATGACGTTTTTTTCCAGGATAAAAAAATTATTGAAAAGTTAGTCAGATTCGCGGAAAAAAGTAAATATAGCGCAGTCACTCCGATTTTGAAAAATGGTAATGGAGCGATTGAAAATATTGGATACCACGTCTTGCCTATCGGCCGGGTCCAATTGAATTTTGATAAAACTAAATTTAACCAGAAAGATCTGGATGGCCTTACAGCAGCATGTCTCGTTATTAAAAAAAGGGTATACGACGAGATCGACGGTTTTGATGAACGGTTTTTTGCGTATTTAGAAGACGTTGATCTTTTTCTGCGACTCAAGAAACAAGGATACACTTTTGCTGTGGATTTGGATATTGAAGTAATTCATAATAAGAATACTACCTCATCAAAGATGGAGAATTTCAAGCAAAAGCAGGATCTGAAAAATTGGTTTTTGGTTATAGCTAATAATTGGGATAAGAAAACAATATTAAGATATTTACCATATATAATAATTGAGAGATTGAGAAATTTATCGGGGTATATTAAGGCGACATATGAAAATTGGATTTGATATATCAATGCTTGTTTATCAGGGGAGCGGAGTCGCGACTCATACATATAATTTGGTCAAACATCTTCTGATGTATGATACAAAGAATGAGTATAGGCTTTTTTATTCTTCTTTGAGAAGACCGGGGAACTTTTATTATCTGGATGAACTTAAAAAACTTGGAGCGAAAGTGTATGATTATCGGTTTCCTCCGAGGATTTTAAATTTATGCTGGAACAGATACGAAGTCGTTCCGGTCGAATGGTTTATCGGGAAAGTGGATGTATTTCATTCATCAGATTATCTCAGGCCGCCTCTTCTTCATGGGACAAAGGGTATTACGACAATCCATGATCTGACCTGGAAAATTTATCCGGAATATCATACAGATGATGTGGTATCAGCGCATGAGCGGAAAATGTTAAAAACGATAAAGGCGAAAGACGTCATTATCGTTGATTCTGAGAACACCAAAAAGGACTTATTAAAATATTATCCGGAAGTTAAACAAAATAATAAAATATATACAATTTATCTAGGTGTTGACGCACAGTTCCGGCAGATAAAGGATGAGAGTGCTATTAGAAGAGTGTTAAAAAAGTATCACGTTGACTATCCCAAACGATACCTTCTCTATGTCGGAGCTATTGAACCGAGGAAAAATCTGGATACTGCAATAAAAGTATTTGCGGAACTTATAAAGGACAAAAAATATTCTAATTTTGAATTTTTGATAGTAGGCCGGGCGGGGTGGAAAAATGAAAAAATATTTAAAATGGTTGAAGATTTAAAACTTAAGGAGAAAATAAAATTTGTTGGCTATGTGGAGGACGAAGATCTTCCCTACTTTTATAGCGGTGCGGAAGTTTTTGTCTATTTATCAAAATATGAGGGGTTTGGGCTTCCGCCATTGGAAGCTCTCGCTTGCGGTACCAAAGTTATTGCCGGAAATAATTCGAGCATTAAGGAAATAATTGATAAAGATTATTTGTGTAATGAAAATGATCCGGAGGAAATATTGAGAAAATTGAAATATATTTTGGAGTTGCCAAAGAATAAAATCGCGAAAAACAAATTTACATGGCAAGAAACGGCGAGCAATTTTTTGAGGGTAGTTGAGGAGGTCTCAAAATAATTTTTAAAGAAACCCCTAGGCGGCTTTTGGAGGTTTTGATGGTATGCTTTCTATATCTTGAACAATTTGGTCTCTAATTAACTGTGTAAGCATTTCTGGTTCTGGATATTCTTCTCTAAATCGAGGATTTCTATCGAGAATTATATTATGAAGTTCAGTTTGTATTTGCCCGGTAAGAGGTCCCAATACATCATCATAAAAAAGTACCTCTTCCCCATCTTTACTATATATTTTACCCTCTTCTTTATTTGCTTTAGGATTTCTTTTTCCGAGGTTTTCCATCCTTTGCGGCCAATTAACAAAGTCAGCATGTCCATCAGATGTCTGATCAAGTCCTGAATCTACATAGCGAAGAGCCTTTTCTTTTAGCCCCCACGTTTGAAAATCCCTCAGGTCACTACCCGTTACCCTGACTAATCCTGTCTTCCCTTCTTCATCAGCAGTTTCTTTTTTGACATCAGCTTCTATGATTGTCGTTCCATCAGAGGCTCTTCTTTCGGCAACCCTATTACGTTCCTTTTGTCGCCGCTTATCCCAATCATGGGTAGCCGCAACTGATACAAGTTCGCTTTGCTCATCTTCCGGCAAACCAACCAGTTCGCCAATTTTTTTCGCAACTATTCCTCCCACAATGTTATGCTCTCCGACATTTCTCCATCCAAGTCCCTTGGCATCAATTCTTAATGCCACATTATTTAACACACCACCTTCAACAAGTTTACGCATTTCCTGCCTGTGTCTTAATGTAAAACCTGCAACATAGTCTCTTCTTTTATCTCTAAATTCTTGCGTGTCTGGAAGTGGCCTAGGTGTTTCTGCTTGCATAAGAATAATATTCTACAAAACAAACAGGCCTATTGTCAAGAAGATTTTTTTGATAGAATACTATTGTTATGATTATCACCAAAACTCCGATGAGGATTACGATGGCCGGGGGAGGGACGGATCTTCTCTGGTACGCGAAATTGCGCGGCGGGGCATGGGTTAGCGCGTCGATTGATAAATATATTTATATAACGCTTAGTAAATTCGAGGAGCCGGATATTATTAAAATTAATGACGGAGAGACAATTACGGTTACAAATGATTATAAAAAAATCGCAAATCCGATAGTCAGAGAATGCCTTGATCTGACTGGAGTTAAAAAGGGCATAGAAATTTCTACAACGTCCGAAGCGTCGAGTAAGTCGGGCATTGGCGGGTCGGGTGCTTTTGAAGTGGGACTACTGCACGCGCTTCATACGTATAAAAAAGAGCCGGTAACTGCATTGCAGTTGGCAAAAGAGGCAAGTGAAGTCGAGATTGATAGACTACAAAAACCTGTCGGGCCGCAGGATCAATATATTACAGCTATTGGCGGGATTAATTATTTTGAACAGGATAAAAAAGGCCGTGTCAACGTAACGCCATTGCGTTTGTCTAATGATACGATTTCGCAACTTGAGAGTAATTTTTTATTTTTCCGCACCGGAATGCAACATGAGACGGCAAGGATACATGGAGAAGGGAAGATATCTGTTGAGAAAAAAGATAAAGATTCAAAAAAGTTTATAACGATGTATGACGATATAAAAGAACTCGGGATTCTCGCCAAAAAATATCTACTCGAGGGGAAAGTGGATGAGTACGGTTCTACACTTCATGAACATTGGCTTATAAAAACGCGCCAAGCAAGCGCTACGAACCCAAAGATAGACGAATGGTATGAAGCGGGGATGAAGGCCGGAGCTTTGGGCGGTAAGATCATGGGTGCCGGAGGTGGAGGGTGGTTTGTGTTTTATGTGAATAAAAATAAAAATAAATTCCGTGAAAAAATGAACAGAATAGGATTACAAGAAAGAAGCGTGAGGTTCGAATGGGAGGGAAGTAAAGTATTAATTAATTTAAGCTAAAATATGTCACTACGAATTAATGGAAGACAAATAAGAGGCGTTGCCTTTGACCTGGAAGGGACAATTGTTGATCTTGAACCTTTACACTTCGCCGCTCATGTCGAAACAGCAAAAATGTTAGGACTCCCCATTGATTTGGATAACCCT
>OBEQ012108850.1_pt1 | contig 14798 bp, 10 predicted proteins | sample 1670901 | NCBI WGS metagenome assembly OBEQ01 (sample SAMEA104232315, study PRJEB22302) | groundwater metagenome | biome: forest; feature: aquifer; material: groundwater | place: USA | collected 2011-08-07 | depth 5.4 m | reverse complement strand
ACTATCTCCGGCAACTTTGGTACCACCCTAACCGTGTCCGGCACTACGGCCGTGACCTCACCGACCTCGGGCACCCTAGCCATCTTCGGGGCCAACACTTTCACCGGCTTCCAAACCTTTAACGGTGGCGCCTCTTCTTCCACCGGTTTTGAGATCACCACCGGCAACCTGGGCATCAATGCGGGAGGAGCGACTGATACCCGCTTAGAAGTGGGTGGTACGGCCAGTATTAGTGGGGTCTTAACCTTCTCTGGCAGTACCATCAAATCTGGGGTTAATGCTACTACTGCTTTCAACTTCACTAAAGCTGATGGCACGACCTCTGTACTAGATGTAGATACGACTAATGGGAGAGTAGGGATTAACACCACTTCTCCGGCCGCTTTTCTAGATGTAGCCGGTCAAGTTCGCTCTACTAACCTTGTTTCTTCTGGTATTGGTCAGTTTGCTGGTACAGCCACCGTCTCTTACTCTCGTTTCGGCTCCACCGCGACCACTCACTCACTTACCGCCTCCAACGACCTCTTAATCAACGGCAAACTCGAAGTTGATGGCTCAACATATTTTGATGGTACGACCAACTTCGTCGGTATCGCTTCTTCCTCTCTGTTCTATGCCCAACCTGGCACTGCCGCTTCACCTTCTTTTGCTTTTGCCATTGACCAAGATACCGGCATGTTCCGGCCAGCGGTCAATCAACTTGGTTTCAGCACTCTGGGCGTAGAGAGAATCAGAATTGATTCTTCGGGCAATGTCGGCATCAACTCTGGTGGCACGGTAGATACCAAATTTGAAGTTGGTGGTACGGCCTCTATCTCTGGGACTTTGACCCTAGCCGGTATCCTCACGGGCAGTAATACTGGCTCGAATTCTTTTGCTGGTTCGCTAGATATCACCAAAGGGTTACGAGCCGCTAACTTTACTCAAGTTGGTTCTACCAACTCCTACTTCAACGGCAACGTCGGCATCGGGACGACGGGACCGGGCTCACGCTTGGTCGTTAAAGGGACAGATGGCACCAGCTCTAACTCTGCGCTCAACGTGACAAATTCTTCCGATAGCTCATTGTTCTATGTCCGTGACGACCGGTTCGTGGGCATTGGAGCTACTGCTCCTGACACCGGCAGCGGTGCCCAATTCTACGTAAAAAACGCCCCTACTATCTTGCTTGGAGCTACTACTGATAATACAGCAACCGCTTTACAGGTTTACAATGCAAATTTCGCCAACAACCTCTTGTATGTCAGGAATGACGGTTTTGTAGGAGTTAATAGCAATACTCCTACGACCGGTCCTGGCAAGCAGCTTTATGTCGCCACCATGCAGACCACTTTACAAGGGAGTACTACGAACAGCACTGCTGTTGCTTTGAATGTTATAGACAGCGCGAATAGCCCGCTCCTATATGTCCGCAACGATGGCAACGTCGGCATCGGCACCAAGAATTTTGACTCTTTAGTACTCTTTGAGGTAAATGGCACCGCCTCGATTTCCAATACGTTATACGCCTCCAATGCCGGCAACGTCGGCATCGGCACGGCGGGGCCGAACCAAAAACTAGACGTTGCCGGAACTATCCGCCAATCTGGCTGTACAACAGCAGGTACACTCTCGGCAAATGCATCAGGAGATATTATCTGCACGCCCTCCTCGCAACAGTTCAAGAACAACATAGTTAGTTTGAACACCGGTCTATCGGATTTGCTTTTACTTCGTCCTGTTTCGTACACCTTCAAGCCGGAGATGAATATGGGTAGCTCGACTCGCTTTGGATTCATTGCTGAAGAGGTGGCGAGTATATCTCCGGAATTTGCCACATACGACAGAGCGGGTCATCCGTACGGATTAGACACAAATGCTATCCTTGCTTCAACAGTGAATGCGGTTAAGGAGTTAAATGGTCGCCTAGGGCAAATCATGACTCCTACAGGCGCTTTAGCAGTAGGAGCTAATACCGAAGCCCAGTGTGTAACTGGTGATACAAAACTTCGTAGACGCAGAAAGCGCGTGGACGGCAGTTATGAGTATGATGAAGTTGATATCAAAGACATTGAAGCGGGAGATGAAATCATGTCGCTCAATGAGTCCACGGGTCGAGTGGAATTCGCGCGGGTCAATGCACTCATGGACATGGGTGTGCAAGATGTGTATGAGTTAGTAACGAAGTCCGGAAGGAAAATCCGCACCACGGCGAACCACCCATATCTCGCTAGAATCAAAACGAACATCGCCGCGTTTTAATGGACGGTAACGTGGCATGATTTCGCAAAATCAATGAAAAATCCATTCAAAAATTTGCTAAAAAAGTTCCAAAAAAACCTCGAAATTATATCACGGGTACTGGGGTGGAACGCAAAAAACCCCGGAAGTCGTGAGATTTCAACCCCTGAAATTCGTGATATGGCATCAAAAGCAAAAGCCAGCATGACAACCAATACCGTTTGTCCTTATTGCAATTCAGACAACTTTGTCAAACGCGGTGTTAGGCAGAAGAAGCACGAGGTGGTCCAGCTCTATCTCTGTCGAGCGGAGGGTTGTGGTAGGACATTTACCGCTGAACGAGTCAAGGGCAAGCGTTTCCCACTAAACGTTATTTTGGAAGGGATCAGTTATTACAACTTGGGGCTGTCGTTGGAACAGACGTGCAAAATATTGGAACAAAAATTCTCAGAAAATGAAAATATTCTGGCGCCAACGCCTGCTACGTTATCTGGGTGGATAGAGGAATACAAGTCAATTTGCCGTTTTGAACGGATGCGCCCATGGGCAATTAAAATGTTTCCACCACAAAAAATGATTGAGGTTGTGAGTATGGCTCACCGCCAGTTGTATCGTTTCCGTTATCATCGCGCAAAAACAATGTTGATTATGGAAGAGTTTAAAAATCGTCGCTTCGGTCGACTCAAAGAATATTTGGACGCAGTTTCTTCGGAGACCCCTCATCAATATTTTCAAGACGGAGAGCGGATATCGGAAATTAAAACGAAGTTTGACAAGGCCGATATGATAGTACGAAGCAAATCAAATTTTGCTAATAAAACTGCCGAGTTTGTCTTACGTAGCGTGAGTGATAACAAAGGCCGTCACGAAGCTCTTCAGCGCTTTATGATTGCGAATGACTCGGTGACGGTGGCGACCGAAGTACCAGTGTATATTCGGGAAGAAGACATCATGCACATGGAGAACGTGCTTAAGTTTAAGATTTTGGGAGAAGGCGGTCTGGTGTTTAAAAGAAGAAATAAGACAGAAGGGAAGCGTGTCGCAGACGAAGCCTCAAAATCGGCACGGGGACGATTGCTAACCGGCCACATTGATTTCGTCCAAATTAGGAACGGCATGGTCCACATTCTGGATTACAAGCCGAATGCAAGCAAAGAAAAACCAATAGAACAGTTGACGTGGTACGCATTAGCATTGTCACGATTGACCGGCTTACGTTTGTATGAATTTAAGTGTGCGTGGTTTGATGACAAGGATTTCTATGAATTCTATCCACTCCATATTGTGAAAAAAATCCAAACAAAGAAAAGAACGCGGCGGGTGCGCTACCGTGACGGCACGGAAGCGATTGTGCCCCACGAAGATGTTCTTACTGTCGTATAACAAAAAATCAAACAACTTAAAAAATATGGAAAACTATATAAATTCAAAATATGACAAATATAAATTCACGCCACGAAAGCCGGTTAAGTCTTTTCGTGACTTGGATATTTATCAGAGAACGTTGGAATGTTCGGTCATTGTGGTCAAAAATATCCGACCAAAATTGGTTACGTTGAAGTATCCCTTCACAGAAGGAATTACAGACTGCACTATGTCGATACCGCTTTTTATCGGTGAGGCGCACAGCATCCGTTTCGGTAATTTTACTCTTGGCATGAGCTTGATAGAGAAAGCCATGTCTGGATGCAACAAAATGGTTATCTATTTGGAACATATTAAAGGTATGTACGGCAGTAAGGTGGATGTTGGCTTGATTGATGATGTGATTAGTCGGTATGCGGAGAGTCGGACAAAAACCTTTCATTTGGAATTATCGTGGAAGAAGTGGAATGGAGTAAATAGAGAGGGCATAGTCTCTGGTAAGGTTAAACTATAATTATACTGCCATGTTTTCATTATTCGAGAAAATTAGCGGCGACAGAAAAGGATGGCACAAGGTGTCTGATTTGGCCGTGGGTATGGAGATTGCTGTGCCGACAAAGTCCGCCCTTTCTTTACACTCGTCCGATGACGATGACATCTTGTGGGATGAAATAGTTTCTATAAAGTATGTCGGTCGCGAGCAAGTCTGGGATATTGAGGTAGAGGGCACGCATAATTTCGTCGGGAATGATATATTCGCCCACAATACTTATTTGTTACGAGCCGACCCTCATACTGGTGTGATATCAATGAATGGCAACGTCGGCATCGATTTGGCCAGTGGGTCAATGCCAATGGAAAAATTGGAAGTGGCCGGCAATGTTTTGGCCCAGGGCTTTATTACTGATAGCGCGGCTGACATAGCGGAAAACTATACTACTGCTGACTCAAGTATCACTGCTGGCGATGTTGTGCAGTTAGATGGTACCGGAAATCTGATCAAGAGTAATAAGGATCACGGTTCTGTACTCGGAGTCATATCCACCACGCCCGGGTTGTTATTGGGTGGACAATCAACAGCCACAAAACTGCCTGTGGCTTTGGCTGGTCGTGTGCCAGTGAAAGTAACGAACGAGAATGGTTATATTTATCCTGGCGATCGATTGACCTCATCTGCGACCAAACCTGGTTATGCCATGAAAGCAACGGAAGCCGGGATGACTCTGGGTATCGCCCTGGAGCCATTTAGCCCTACAGCCTCCTCCGCCTCACCACAGGGTCATCCTGTAGGTGCACAGGATGACCCTGTGGTATCCGAGGGCAAAGTCATGGTATTTATAAACCTTGGCTGGCAGGCGGGAACTTTGGCGACGAATGGTACACTAGGCGGTTCAGTCGCCTCCGGTTCGGCAAGTCCTTTGGTCGCGAACTTAGCGCCAAACGGCGCAACGCTAACTGATATCTTGGCCACGATTGTGAATTCAGTTATGGTCAAGTTCCAAAATATCTGGGCCAGCGGAGATGTAATCGTGCAGGGCATTAAGAAAACCTACTTTGCCGTGGTGGATGTTTTGCCGAATATTGATATCACCAACTGGGGTTCAAGAGAAATTACAGTATCGAATACAGCTGACAACACAACCAAAGCGTTGTTTACTGGTAGTGCCGTGCAACCGGCGGACCAATCTAAAGTTGACTTAACGAATAATGGCCAATCCCTATCGACTTATGGTGTGGATTCAACAAGGGGGGAGATCCAATTGAGCGGTTCATCCAATCTCGTCAGCGGTGAGGCCAGAGTGTTCTTCGATTATTCTTTCAGCTCAATTATTTCCGGTGCAGTGCCAATCAGAGTCATGGTAACCCCGACCACGCCCATGCAAGGCCAACTCTATGTGGCAACCAAGACGCAGTATGGATTCGTAGTTAAGGGCTCCAATCCTGCCGATAATGGTCAGTTCGACTGGTTAGTTATAGCCCGCCGCAAAGGATACGATGGGGATACCCCCATACAGGGTCATCCTGTAATCTTACCATCGGCTACTCCTAGTCCAGAAATCTCAACTACCCCCGTTCCCTCGAATACACCCTCAGAATCCCCAGTGATTACACCTTCGACTGACACGCCGACTCCAACTCCTTCGGACACGCCCATCATAACTTCCACTCCATCTGATACCTCAACGCCGAGCACGGCTCCAATGGTTACACCAATCCCAAGTACTGCACCCGTAGATACTTCGGTACCTAGCCCTACCCCGTGAAATAACTAGTTTAATAAAAATAGGGAACTTTACAGGATGACCCTGTATAAGTAAGCTATACCCAGATGAAAAACAGAGATTATAAACAATTCGGGGTAGGGGAATATTACCATGTATACAATCGGGGCAATGAAAAGAAAGATATTTTTTTAGATGAGAGTGACTATGAGTTCTTTCTTTTAAAGTTGAAACAAAACCTTTTTCCAAACGAGTTTAAGAATCATAGGACACCTCCTATGCCGGATAAATCATTCTCATTGATCAGCTATTGTTTAATGCCAAATCATTTCCACCTCCTCGTTAAGCAGAATCGGAATATTCCTGTTACAAAGTTACTAGCCAGAGTCTGTACGAGCTATGTAATGTATTTTAATAAAAAATATAAACGGATTGGTGGCTTGTTTCAGGATCAATATAAAATGGTTCTTGTAGATGATAATAATTATCTAGTATGGTTGTCGGCTTATATTCACCAGAACCCAAAAGTTGCTGGATTAACCGAAGAACTAAAAGATTATCAATGGAGCAGTTATCGAGAATATATCAATGGGCACACTGTCATATGTGATACAGAAGTAATTTCTAGTCAATTCAAATCGATTCAACAGTATACCGATTTTGTGGATGAATCTTTCGAGGTTATTAAAAGTAAAAAAGAGATTAAACACCTTCTGCTTGATACAGGATGACCCTGTAAAGATATTTAGCAACAGTTATACATTGATTTTAGAGGTTTTATAGATATAATTTAAGTAACATTTTTTATCCAACCTTACGGAGCACAACTCAGTTCGGTAGGTAAAAATCTTATTCAATCGTTATGGATATCAATTTAGCCAGCACCCATACCATCTCGTCTGACGAGAGCTACGGGGTAAATGCCGAGTATCAGCAGGGAGTATCAGAGTATATGGTCGAAGATTCAGTGGAGGAGACGACGGTCAAGCGCAAAATTAGTTTGCGGCCGATAATAACACGTATTCTCTATGTCGTGGCATTTCTCGTGCCGTTGTTTTTCTTGCCGTGGACTTCGGAGTTTCTGGAGTTCAACAAGCAATCACTCATTATCTTAGCGGCCGGATTAGGATTGATACTATTCTTAATCGAAGCTATCCAAAATGGAGTGTTAAGGATTAAGGCCAGCAGGTTGTATTTGCCCTTAGCGACTGTCATCATCGCTGGGCTAGTGTCCTCATTACTATCGAAAAATATCTATCAGAGCTTGCTTGGTTCTGCTGGTGGAGTGCAGGTGTTCTCTTTTGCAACGATAGTGGCTTTGGTTATTATATTTTTCTTGGGACTCAATGTGATTGAGGACGGAGGCAAGCGACTTAAGCAAGTCGTAGCTGGCTCTGTCGGCTTAGCATTACTGCTATCGGTCATTCAGATTTTCGGCTTATTCTTAATCAAACAGGCGCCATACAATAGTTACACCTTCAATACCGTTGGCTCATTTAACGTCTTAGCACTACTAGGTGCACTATTGTTGCCACTCTTTTGGGAAACCAAGATTAAAGTTTTTAAGGTAATAGATTTAGCGAAAGTCGCAGGTGTCTTGGCACTGTTCTTGATGGTCCTTGCGAATTGGTGGGTAGTATGGGTTGCCGGTTTCGTTGCGCTGATTAGCTGGATGGGTTTTAAAATATTGGAGGCCGGGCGACCGAACACCAAAACTTACATTTTTCCCATGCTCATAGTCATCGGCGGGGTGTTATTGATGTTAGTTAATTTCTCGGTGCCAATCCTGAAGTCCAGACTTGCGGTAGAAGTTTCTCCCAGCTTTTCATCTTCTATCGTAATGTCTTCATCAGTTCTCAAGGAGCGACCCATTTCTGGTTATGGTTTAGGCGAGTTCAGTATTGCCTATGATAAATTAAAACCCAGTGTCATTGCACAAACGATTTTTGCTCAAACCCACTTCAACCAAGCGGCATCATCAGCTCTGACGCTGGTAGTGGAGGGAGGGCTCTTGATGGTTTTAGCTAGCGTGTTTTTATTGGCTATCGTTCTATTGGAGATTAAGAAGTCGAAGAGGGGTGCCGGTTATTTAATTCTCGGATTTGTGGTGTTATTTTTCTTCTTTACCTATAACGCCACCCTGCTATTCCTTTTGTTTATGGCGCTCGTCTTACTGGAATTGGAAAGTCCGACTGTTCAAGAGAAGGAATGGGTTTTTGAACACTCTCCGAAATATTCTTTGTTTGGCTCGCTGGCATTTATCGTTGGATTAGTATTGGTGTTGGCGGCGGGTTATTTTGTAACTTTGCGCTATGTAGCCGATGCTTATTATGTGCAAGCCATACGGGGCACAGATGCCGATACAGTGATAGCTGACTTTACCAAGAGTATTAATGTTAATCCGCAGGACGCGCGATATTACAGATTGATGTCACAAGCGATTATTATTAAACTCGGCACTGAACTCAAAGATAAAGGGGACAAGACACCAGCTGCAGAACGGCTGCAGAAGCTACAGAACTTAGCCGTTTCCGCCGTTGATATCGCTAAGCGGGCAACTGATATAGACCCGAATAATGTCGATAACTGGATCAACCGTGGGCAAGTCTATCAGAATTTAGTCGGCCTTGTTACCGGCGCTGATTCGGCTGCGGTGAGCATGTTTAGTGAAGCTCTCAAATACTCGCCGAGCGATCCCGCTCTGTATAATAGTATCGGTTCAACATATCTGACGGTTGCGGAAAATCTGCGCGTGCTCGCTGCCAATCCGCCACAGAATCAGCCCAATCTTAATCTCGATGCCATAAAGAAGCAGGCCAGTGACAACTTCTCTAAAGCTGAAGAAAGTTATAAAAAAGCCATAGCCCTTAACAATAACTACGGTCAAGCACTCTTCGCCCTAGGCGTTGTCTATGAACGGGAGGGTAGATTGCCAGACTCTATTAAACAGTTCGAGAAGTTGGCGGCAGGTAATCCGAATGATCCGAGCATTGCTTTCGAACTAGGACTCCTTTATTACAGAAATAGCCAAAAGGACCAAGCATTCAATCAATTGCAGAAAGCGACTGTCTTATTCCCCAATTATTCAAATGCCCGTTGGTATCTCTCACTCATTTATGAAGAGAGAGGAGATTTACCGAATGCTTTAGCTCAAGTGCTGGAAATTCAAAAAACCAATGCCCAAAACGAGCTAGTAAAACAGAGAATCGCCCAGTTGCAGGCAGGGAAGAGAATTATTCCACCACAGAAGGTTCTCAATCAGAAACCTCTATAGGTTACGCGCTTGAGCTACGGAGCCCAAAGTCTATGGCTCATCGTAGCTCAAGCCACGAGGGTTTGCTCAATATTTTCGTTAAAATCTCCGCTTAATCCTCGACGTACTGTGAGTACGCCTCGTCTTAATACTTGATTTTGCCTCAATCTTGAGCAAACGCGTACACCTATTTGAAATGACTAATAAATTTACAATTTTAAATTTTAATTTAATTCTTTAGTTTAAAATTTATAACTTAGAATTTAAAATTTTGTTAGGACATGGAATTCAATGTTCAAAAGTACTAAAGTTTCTATTGGCATAGTATCAGTAGTCGTAGTTATCATAGTCGTTATGGTTACTTTGTTTCTGCCGACATCTTTCCTTGGTCATACTGGATCTCAAATCGAGTTTCGTATCATCAAGGGAGAGAGCTTAAATCACATCGCTGAATCCTTGTCAGAGCAGGGAATTATCAGAAGTGGTCTACTGTTCAAAATCTATGCGACAGTTACCGGGCAAGGCCGGCATTTGCAAGCCGGACTTTATAAAATCAGCTCGCGGATGAGTATCGGTGATTTAATTAGGATTTTTTCCGCTGGTCTTTATGAGAATGAAGATACTGTAGTACTGGTGCCGGAGGGCTCGAATATTAACGATATTGATTTAATCTTTGCCAAATCCGGTCTGACCAAGAAGAGGGATTTTTTGACAAGTGCGCTAGTGGCCAAAGAGGGCTATCTTTTTCCTGATACTTACCGATTTACACCGAGGACTCCTAAGGATGCGGTGACGCTTAAGCTCGAAAATAACTTTCTTGGCAAGATTAAGTTTACTGTCAGCACCAGAGCGATTATTGTCGCTTCTATTCTCGAGAAAGAAGTTCAGACCAAAGAAGACATGAGCTTAGTCGCCGGAATTATAGAAAAAAGAATTTCGCTGGGGATGCCGTTGCAGATTGATGCAACTACCGCCTACGGAGAGTGTTACCGGAGTTTTGTGGTGGGCAAGAATTGTGAAACGTCACAAGTGAATCTCACTCAAGCGATTAAGAAAGACTCACCTTACAATACTTACAGAATCAAGGGCTTGCCGGTCGGTCCGATTTCCAATCCGGGGCTCAATGCGATTCAAGCCGCTCTCCATCCGACTACCAGCGACTATCTCTATTATCTCACCGACAAGGACGGCACCGTCCACTACGCCAAAACTTCCGCCGAACACCAGCAGAATCGAGCAAAATACCTTAGATAATTATAAATTTACAAGTATAAATTTTAAATCAATTATAAAGTGGGTAATGTAGAAAATAAAATTCAATATGATTTGGAAGAAAGAACTGCGCTATTTGGAGAGTCGGTTATAAGGTTTATCAAAACAATAAAGCTAAGTCATATCAATCAGCCATTGATAAATCAGCTCATTAGAGCAGCAACAAGTATAGGAGCTAATTACATGGAGGCCACGGGCGCTGAATCGAAAAGCGATTTCAAGCATAAAATCAGCATTTGCAAAAAGGAATCAAAAGAAACAAAACACTTTTTACGCATGCTTGCGGTGTCTGAAACTGAATTGGCGCCAGCAATACGGAAACTATGTCAAGAAGCTCAAGAGTTAACTTTAATTTTCAGTGCAATAACCAGAAACACTACTAAGTAATCTTAATCGTAAATTATAAAACTTTAAGTTTTAAAATTGATTTAAAATTTATAATTTATACTTTAAAATTAAGTTTATATCTTGATTTCTACCACATCACCATCTTGGACGATATAATCTCGCCCAACGGTTCGGAGCTTGCCGACTTGGCGGGACTGTGACCAACCACCACAAGCGACTAGATCTTGATAGGATACAACTTCAGCACGGATAAATAACTTTTCGAAATCCGTATGGATTGCTCTAGAGGCGATAGGAATTGGTGTGTCTTTTACCGTAGTCCAAGCGCGACTTTCGTCCGGTCCGGTAGTGAGAAAGGTAATTAGTCCCAGAGTGTTGTAGCCAATCTTGATTAGTTGGTCCAAGCCGGACTCTGCTATATGAAATTCCTGCATGGCATTTTTCTGGTCGTCCGGTCCAAGCTCTGACAAGAAAAGTTCTAATGTGTTGGCAAGGACGACGTAAGATTTGTTTCCGATAGTTTTCAGAGTGTTTGTGTCTGGCCTCCAACTATTCTTAAGCTGTTCTTCTGAAACGTTGAAAACATAGATGAAGGGTTTGTGGGTGAGAAGATTCAGGGTCTTAATAATTTCTGTGCCATGTTCGTCAAATGATACATCAATAGCCAGTGTGCCTCTTTCAAGAGCAGTTTTTAGTTTCTCTAGCACTGCTGTTTCTTCTCCCACCTTACGTTCCTTCTTGTTCTTTTCCATTCTTTTGCCTATGGTATCAAGGTCAGCAAGGATTAATTCAGTATTAATCACCCCAACGTCACCAGCGGGGTCAATCTTGTTGTGGACATGGGTAATATCAGGATTTTCAAAAGCCCGTACTACTTGAGCGATCGCATCCACTTCACGGATGTTAGCAAGGAACTTGTTACCTAGCCCTTCACCTTCGGCAGCACCTTTGACCAGACCCGCGATATCGATGAATTCAATCGTAGTGGGTACAATTTTTTTAGATTCGGAAAGCTTAGCCAAGACAGCTAGCCGTTCGTCAGGAACGGTCACAATGCCAACATTTGGGTCAATGGTGGTGAATGGATAGTTGGAAATATCGATTTGTTTTTTTGTCAGGGCTTGGAAGAGGGTACTCTTACCAACATTCGGAAGCCCCACAATTCCGAGTTTTAACATAGAGCGTATACTATCAATTTGGTGTTGTGGTGAATACTCATTTCAGCCAAGTAAATCTTTTCTTTTCAAAAAGAGCACGCCAGTCGATTTTGGTGAAAATATAAACCAAAACCAGTGTAAGTGTCTGAGCGATAATAAAATACGATTTAATAAAACCGCCGCTAAGAAGAAGTTTGCTCGCTAAGGTGTGGGCTATGGTAGAAGCAGTTACGATCCAGAATAGATAACTGGCAAATCTGCCAACAAAAAACGGCGCTGCTATTAGTGAGAGGTCAAGCTCGGTCAGTCCGTAGGCCAAGAATAATTGATTGGATGGGAGGGGACTGAAAGCATAGAATAGAAAAATACTAAATGTCAGACGTCTGCGCTCCTGAAGTTTTTCCTTAAGAACGTTTAGGTTGGCGATGCTCTGCCGACTTAAAAATCTATCCCGTACAATTACACCAGCTAATTTAGCCAATATCAGCCGGCCAATTGTAGCGGCAAGGGCACCGGTCACAGCGAGTGCAAAGAAATTCGGGTGGTAGGTGATCTGAATGTATGACAAAATCATCCATGTCGGCGGCGTAAATGCTGGAGCAAGGTTAAAAACGAGGATGATACCAAAGATTAGAACGTATATTAGCATCAGTGTAGCTTATCATATTGAATCATTGAATGTTAGCTCCATGGCGCTGTCGCATCTAAGTTATAAGTAAGGATGAAGAAATGTGATATAATCTAAACAAATGTTGAGGAAAATCGAGAGTGCAATTTTCTATCTTTTCATTTTTTGTGTTCCCTTGCAGGTGAGGATTATTTTGGTCAATTGGGCACCACCTAGAGTTGGGTTCAATGAGTGGACTACAGCTTTCTTGCAGGCAACTGACATTTTGATCGTTGCCCTGTTACTGCTATGGCTAATCAGATGGCTACACCATGACGCTGGATTCAAGTTCGGTAAGGCCGATATGTTTTTAGGAATCTTTTTTGTCATTTCAGCTCTATCAGTTACTGCGTCTAGTTTTAAAAGTCTATCCGGTTATCAGTTACTCAAGTTGGCTGAATTTATCCTTTTCTATTTTTATATCAAATCAAATCTTGGGATGGTTTTTTACCCCGTTAGAGATAAGATACCGCTCCAAGTATCTGCCTATATGCCTTCAGCAGAGCGGATCTCTAACGGGGTGAAGTGGAAGAAACTACTTGAAGTGCTGGTAATCTCTGGTGCGGTTCAGGCGGTGATTGGAATTGTTCAGTACACCACCCAATCAGCACTAGGACTCCATCTCCTTAGCGAAAGCCCGATTACGCCTGGCGGAGAGGGGGTGGCCTCATTTTATGTTGGTAGCAAAGTTTACCTTCGTGCCTATGGTCTCATGCCGCATCCGAATATATTAGCCAGTTTCTTAATGGTATGTATCGCCGCTTTCTTGATGCTATTTTTTTCGCACAATCAAGAATCAAGAAGCAAGAACCAAGAAGCAAGTATAGAAGTTAAGTCTTTCCTGTCTTTAATTCTTAATTCTCGATTCTGTATTCTAGTCTATGCCGTGATGCTTTACGCACTTTTTGCAACCTATTCCCGCACAGTAATTGGTTTGATGGTTTTGGCTATGGTCATATTCTTAATAACTCTGATTTTGCAAAAGAGGGGATTCAAAATACTATTCAATCAAAAAGTCTATACAATTGCGATTGTGTCGCTTGCAGTTGTTCTGTTATTTCTTGGCCTTAATTTTCACCAATCCATTTCACGAGCCTTGATTTCGAGTTCGGATGAAGCGGTGAGTCTGCGGATTTTTTATGACAAGGTTGCAGGTCAGACGACCGGTCGCTATCCATGGTTTGGAGTTGGGGTTGGCACATTTGTACCAAAACTCATGCAAACCTTAAGTCACATCCCAACTTATTACTACCAGCCGGTACATAATATCTACCTGCTTATTTCTTCTGAAACCGGTATCGTCGGAATATCTAGTTTCTTGGTATTTCTGCTCCTGCTGATTAAAAACTATATCAGAAAAAATAATCTCAAAGATTTAAATAAACTCGGTCTTCTTCTGGTTTGCCTCACTTTACTTGCCATCGGTCTATTCGACCACCTTCTCTGGACTATCCAACAAGGTCGAATCATCTTCTGGCTCGCTCTTGCGTTATTATAGGAAATATGGTAGAATTATATTGAACTCATATCCTTGGCTTGGAGGTACGCAATGGCAGCAACTCTTTCTGAAACTTGCCCAGAGTGTGAAGAGCAAGTTTACAACGATGACGTCATCTGCCCATTCTGCGGTGCAGACCTGCTCTCGGGTGGTGAAGATGACGAATAAGACAGTAACAAATTGCTCGCAAAGGGTTCGCGCCCTCGGCGAGCCTTTTATTTTTACGAGCTACTATAAACCGTGACAATCTGAACTGGCACGGAGTGGTGTGGAGCTGATATGTTTCTTTCACAGACAACAGCGAAGAGTCCGGTGCAAGAAAGAGATATATCAGCGGAAGCCAAATGCTCGTGGAAGACTAATATTTCTTAATATGAGACATCGCGAATTTTTCATCGCCCCCCACTTTTTTGCCAGGGTTGAAGATGTTGAGGGGGTCGAAGATACGCTTGGTTTCTTCGAATAGGCGGTACACATCCTCACCGTACATTTGTTTAAGGTAAGGTGTACGGATGAGCCCATCGTTGTGTTCCGCAGTGATCGAGCCATGATATTTCAATACTAAATCATAAACTCTCTTGCCTAGTATTGGAATAATTGCTCGTTGTTTCTCATCTTTTAAATTCATCAATGGAATTATATGAAAATTGCCCTCGCCCATGTGTCCAGCAATGGTGTAAGTCAAGCTTGGATATTGTTTCAAAATCTTGTCTAATTCTGGGAGAAATTGTTCGAGGTATTTCGGTTCAACAATGAAGTCATCGATGAATGGTGCGGTCTGTTTGTCATTGATTTT
>OBEQ010096733.1_pt1 | contig 14800 bp, 17 predicted proteins | sample 1670901 | NCBI WGS metagenome assembly OBEQ01 (sample SAMEA104232315, study PRJEB22302) | groundwater metagenome | biome: forest; feature: aquifer; material: groundwater | place: USA | collected 2011-08-07 | depth 5.4 m | reverse complement strand
GGCTCTCTCGATATTTTTATGAAGTTGCGAATTGAAAGGAAAATCGGCAAAGGTATGCTTGGACACATATGGTTTTTCTTCCATATATATTCCCTTCTTAACGAAACGGGAAAAATCTATTCGCTCACCGCGAGATCTTTTTCCTCCTCCACTTCTTTTAAATGAAGGACGAGAATCATTAAATTTTCCGCTACCAAAACGAGGCTTTGCTCGAAAAGTAGAAGTGTGGCTGCCGAATTTCTTCGGAACAGCCGAATGTTGTTTATACATACTTGGGTCATCCCCAATATGTTGTAGAGAGAATGATGTTTCAAGAGTAGCATTTAACTACTGCTTTGTCAACTTTGTGAACAACTTGTATAAAAGTTATACTGAAATACAAATGAAGGTTTATCTAGATATAATAAAAAATGTTTTAGAAAATGGTAAAAAAGTTCCTACCCGACAGGGCTGGGATGCATATACCACGGCTGGCGCTTTTTTCGAACACGATATGTCTCTAGGTTTTCCCCTCCTTACTACGAAAAAAATGCCTTTTCGATTGATTGCTACGGAACTTCAATTTTTTATAAACGGTATTACAGATAAAAATTGGCTGATAGAGCGCAATAACCATATCTGGGATGAGTGGGCTTCACCCAAGAAAGCTCCATACGGACATGACGAGGTATCTAAAAAAAGAATGTTGGAAGAACGAGATCTCGGACCTATATATGGTTTTCAATGGAGACACTTTAATGCCAAGTATGAAAGCTATGATACTGACTACAGCGGTAAAGGAGTGGACCAGTTAAAAAGATTAATTGATATTATTAAAAAAAATCCTAGAGACAGAAGAATGATAGTAAGCGCGTGGAACCCACTTCAACTAGACGAAATGGGACTTCCTCCATGCCATTACTCTTTTCAGGTCACTGTCATAGATAAAAAGGTAAACTTACTTTGGAATCAACGTTCTGTTGACACCATGCTAGGGTTACCTTTTAATATTGCAAGTTATGCATTATTACTTCACTTAATCGCAAAAGAAGCAGGACTTCAAGAAGGAAAGCTGGTTGGTTTTTTAGCAGACGTACATCTTTTTGAAAAACATTTGGAAGGAGCTAAGGAACAACTCTCACGTGACCCCAAAAAATATCCATTACCTAAAATAGAGACCGAAAACTGGAAATCAATCTTTGATTGGAAAGCGGAAGATACAAAAATTTTAGATTACCAAAGTTACGACAGAATTCCATTACCTATTGCCATATAAAATAATGATCTCACTCATCGCCGCTATTGGTAAAAATAATGAACTAGGAAAAAACAACACACTTGTTTGGAATATGCCCACGGATTTAAAGTATTTTAGGGAAACGACATCCGGTCATCCGGTCATCATGGGCAGAAAGACTTTTGAATCTGTAGGCAGACCTATGCCGAACCGAAGAAATATAATAATCACCCGAGATTTAAATTATAAAAAAGACGGCATAGAAGTCGTACATTCACTAAAAGAAGCCTTAGATATAGTGCCCCATAAAAACGAGGAAATATTTATTATCGGCGGAGAAGCAATATTCAAAGAATCTATGTCACTCGCTGACAGGCTTTACATCACTCACATTAATGCCACAGACAAAGATGCAAATGTCTTTTTCCCAGAAATTATTCCGATAGTTTGGAATGAAGTTTCGCGTGAAGAACACAAAAAGGACTCTGAGAATCCTTTTGACTACACTTTTTCGGTATATGAGAGATTTGTCTAAGGGTCTTCGTTGGTTTTAATTCTTATAAAAATATCTTTACCATCAGGAGATTTCTCTTTTCTATATTTTCTTTTTTTATTTATTTCAATCTTGCGAACCAACTCTTTTTCTAGGTCAAAGCCTAGATTTTCACACATGCCGAGAATAAATATCATCACGTCTGCAAATTCTTCGGCAACCCCGTTTTGTCCTTTGTTGAATTTTGAAAATGCTTCGGAGAGTTCTTCATATGCGCGACAAAATTCAAAAGCGGTATCATCTAGAGTAAATCCCTTTTCTATTTTATTTCTCCTGACCTCTTTTTGCAGTTCTTTTAAATCAATCATAAAAAATTATTGCTTGGCGTATTTTTCAATCTCTTTATTTATTATCTCAAGCTTTACTCCAGATTTTTTAAAAATTTCTTTAGTCCTAGCACTCACATGATAATCTTTCGTCGCTATAAAACGCTTAATTCCTGCATTAATAATGATCTTGGCACACGCATAACAAGGAACCATTTTTGAATACATTGTCGCTCCGTCAATCGCCACACCAAAACGTGCTGCGTTGGCTATAGCGTTTGTTTCTGAATGAGTTGTGCGAATACAATGCTGTGAAGTTGAGCCGTCTTCGTTTTTAACAGTATGTATTTCATGGCCAACTTCGTCACAATGAGGAAGACCGACGGGAGAGCCCGCATAACCGCTTGCAAGCATACGTTTATCTTTTACAATAACTGTGCCTGCATATCCCCTGTCACATGTCCCCCGAGAGCCAACAAACTCTGCCATATGCAAAAAATATTCGTCCCAAGACGGTCTTTTATGTTTTGTATTTTTCTTAGGAAGCTTTTTCATTGCTTTAATATACTCCAATTAGTCTTTCTTTCCAAGTGCTTTTAAAACTTTCAAATATATGGCCTCAACATTTTTGCGCTGTTTTTTACCAGTAGTTACGTAATGGTCAAGCCCAGGAGCAGCGTTAATTTCGATAATATAATACGTACATTTTTTTGCATCCTCAGTGATATCGCCCTTTCTCACCATAATATCAACTCCGGCTATACGGAGTCCCATATCTTTTGTAAGTTGTGTGGCAATTTTGCGAAAACTTGAATGAATCGTAGTGGTAACGTCAATGGAGTCTCCGCCGGTAGACAAATTCGCATTATCAAGTAAATATATTTTGCAATTTTTGGGAAGAATACTGCCAAAATTGTATCCTGCTTTTTTTAGTTTGATTTTTAGTCTTGGGTCACTGAAATTTACTCTGGTATCTCTTCCGGAAGATATAAAGTATTTATCTTTTTGTTTCAAGAGAGAAGCAACAGAGCTTTTACCATCACCTGTTACGGAAAGAGGCATACGCTCATAAGCAGAAATAATTTTACCATCCAAAACAACGACGCGATAATCTCTGCCGGGTAAATATCGTTCAACAATGGCCACCCTGTCGCTTTTGAAAACTTCATGAAGCGCAGAAGTAAGTTCTTTTTTGTTAAAAACTAAATTAACGCCAGAACCCTGACTTTTACTATTGGGTTTTACAATAACGGGAAAACCAAGTTTTTTTGCATATTTTGAAGCATAAGAAATTGTTCGATTGCTTTTTACTATTTTTGCCCAATTGTCTTCAAATATAGTTATACCTTCAGCAACTGGATAACCTTTTTCCTTCATGAAAAATTTGGCAAAGTCTTTGTCCCTAGCAATATCTGATGAGGCAATATGATTTAAGTCTAAGGAGTACATTCGTAAAGAACGTACAACGCCATTTTTATAAATAATTTGAGATGCAATACCCCACTCTGGTTCAATCACCACCTTTGCGCCTATCTTTGGGGCAAGTTTTTTAACTAGCTGAGTCAGATATGGTAGTGATTTTTTTTTATTTCCTTTTTGCATTTATACTTTTTAGCATTGGATAAAACATATCTTCCGCGAATTTTACTCTCAATTCTTTTTTATTAACTTTTTCGAAAAATTTTATTGGAGCGTTGGTTATCAAAGCTAGTGGTTGCTGTTCTTTGCCTTCCCCCATACAAAGTACTGAAGCCGTAGCCAAACTATCGGCCACGTCTGTGCGGGACATTTTTAATTTTCGTCCAAAGATGTCTTTGATGCCGCGATAGTCGAGTATTCCTTTAAACCCGGCATAGCCTAGAGCCACGCCGACGATGCCGGAGCGCAGTGGAAAAATCCTGCTGTCGGTAATAAGCACACCGAGATTTTTGATTTTAAATTTCTTTTTTAATTTTTTTCTGATTAGATCCGCTGATTTGAAACTGTCTTTGGGCAAAAGAATGAGTTTGCCTTTGGCATTTGACTCATCAATGCCGGCAGAGGACATCACCATGCCGTCTTTGATGGTTAGCCACGTGAGTTTCGTCTCCAGGGCAAAATCGCTTTCTTTTTTTATTAATGCTATCTTTTGTTGCTTGCTGTCTCTCCTGTTTTTATACTCTACAGTCCTACCTTCCGACAAAGCTACTATTTTAGAGGTGATAACTAAAACAGAATTCTCTTTGAGATTTTTTAAATATTTTAAAATAAATAAGAGTAAATCTTCGTTCTCGCGAAATATTCTGGTTTTAATCGCTTTGACTTGCATTATTGTTGCCATATTTTTTCAAGATATGAATTCCTAAATATGAAAGTGGAGTGTATAAAATTCCCATGAATACTTTATACAACCACCATGGAATTATAATAAGAAGAATAGTATGAAATGGCAAAACTCCTGTATACGCAATCAGCATAAAAATGGCGCTATCAAAAAACTGAGACCAGACGTTGGATAAATTGGAACGGAGCCAAAATTTTCCTTCACCTATCTTTTTCTTGAAAAAGAAAAAAGAAACGACGTCCTGATATTCGGCAATAACAAAAGCAACAACTGAAGCTATAGAGAAACGAGCCGAAAGGCCAAAAATTTGATTGTAACCATCCTTCACCCACAGACCACTTGCAGCCCATGGCATAGATGTAGAAATCAGAGAATAAAACAAAAACAAAACGATACTTATAACGCCGGCAATGACAAAATTGTTAGCCATTTTTTTACCGTAAACTTCTCCTATAACATCGGTCATAATGAAAACTATCGGAAAAGAAAAAACAGCCACGGACAGATGTGTACCGAAAAGAAATGGCATTAATTTTATTCCTAAAGTATTCGCCGCAAAAAGAGAGGTGATATAAAGTGTCAAACAAATGAGAATCTTTTTGTAGTCCCTCTCGGTTAATTGTTGCATGATTTATTAGTATTTATTACTTCACTTCAATGCCCATACTTCGTGCAGAGCCGGCAACGATATTGATAGCCCCTTCATCGTCTTTGGCGTTTAAGTCTGCCATTTTCTTTTTAGCAATTTCGAGCGCCTGCGCGCGGGTGATTTTACCGGCCTTAGTCGTAATATTTTTACCTGAACCCTTCTCCGCTCCGGCCGCCTTTAAAATAAGTCCGGTAACAGGGGGCGTTTTCACGATGAAATCATAGCTTCGGTCTTCAAAAACAGTAATGACTACAGAGACCTTGTCCCCGGCCATCTTAGAAGTCGCAGCGTTAAACTTGGTGACAAAGTCGCCGATGTTGATACCAGCCTGACCAAGCGCCGGACCTAGTGGTGGAGCTGGTGTAGCTTTGGCGGCCTGTATTTGTAGTTTTATTTTTTTAGTTATTTTTTTTGCCATAATATTAAACGCCTTTAGCGTGGTAAGTTACAGATTAGCTTAAATTTTCTTAACTTGCAAGAAATCCAATTCTACCGGAGTCTCGCGACCGAACATGGAAACAAGCACTTTGACTTTACCGCGGTCCTGGTCGACAGAGTTTACTTTTCCTTCAAGGTCTTTAAATGGTCCGTCGATGATCAAAATATTCTCGCCGATAGCCATATCGATGTTGTGCTTGGTTGTACCGGCATCCATCTTCTTAAAGAGATAGTCAACTTCTTCTTTTTTTAAGGGAACAGGATTCACTCCCGCACCGACAAAACCTGTGACCCGCGGGGTATTTCTCACTACATACCAAGAATCATCAGTCACTATCATGTCCACCAACACATAACCCGGATAGATTTTTTCTTCCACTTCCACTCTTTTGCCCGCTTTTATTTTTATTTTCTTTTCAATCGGCACGATGACGTTAAAAATTTTATCGTGCATGCCGAGAGAATCTATGCGCTGACGCAAATTGCGCAGAACCACATTCTCATATCCGGCATAAGTATGAATAGCATACCAATTTCTCTCTCCTTCAATTTCTTGTTTGGACATAAATTTTTAGTTACCAATTATTTTTTCCAAACCTTTTGAGAAAAGAAAATCAAAAAATCCTAAATAATATGCAATCACAACCGATAAAATTATAACAATCAAAGTATAGTAAAAAGTCTGGCGCCTGGTAGGCCAAATAACGTGTTTTAATTCTGTCCTTGTTTCTTTAAAATATTCGGTAATCTTTGACATCTTTCAAAAAAGCCCCCTTTCAAGGGCTCTTTTAAGAGTACTCTTTTTGTCTAAAATAGTCAAATCTACCTTATCTCATAGGTTATCGTCACATTTGAAGTAATTTTATTTTCTCCGGTTGGAAGCGCTGGTGCAGGAGACGGCGCAGTGGTGGCACTGTCCAGTGCCATACCTTTGGCAGCATACATAATAGGATAATTTCCGTTCTCGGAGAAATTAACAATACGAACAAGATGAACCCCGAGGTCGCGGGCGAGCGTCTCTGCCTTGGCTTTGGCATCATCAATTGCGTACTTCCTGGCAGTTTCTTTTAACGCATCTTCTTTATCAATTGAAAAATTTGGTCCGCTCATGTCAGACACACCTACAGCCCCGATACCTTTGACTATATCTCCAGCTTTTGCAATATCGTGAATTTTTACCGTGATATTTTCGGAAACTTCATAACCTATTATTTTTGGTTCACTACCTCTGCAGGGCAAATTAAGCCCACTATAACAATTTACTCCCATATCATATTTTGGATAAGAACTGTAATTTTCTGTCTTTATATCTTTCTTGTCTATTCCGCTACTCGAAAGAAAACTAAGCACCGAGGATTCTTTGGCGGTAACTTTATCTTGCGCATCTTTCATTACTTTTTCGTTATCTCGGATAGTAAAACTAATCGTCGCTAAGTCGGGCTTTGCAGAAACTTCCCCTTTGCCGTCAAAACTTATAGTGTTGGTTGCCGGAGCAGTTCCGCCGATATAATTAAAACCTTTTACCTCGGAAATAATTTTTGCCGCAACATAAACTGAGACAAGAATTGCCAGAACCAAAACTGCTTTAATTAATTTGGATTTTTCTTTCATTAAATTGTCCATATGATTATATTTCTTGATGTTACTCTTAATGACTATATTATAACATAAAATAATTAAGGCTTGTCAGTATGCGTCCGTACCTTGAATAAGCCTTGGCGGACCAGGCTGAACTATGATTCCTTGATCTTTAATTTGTTCGCGAGTATATGGAGTTGTAGGATTATTGGTATTATTTGTATTTTGATTTTCTATGGGAGGAATTACCACGACGGGAGCGGGGACAACCGGAGCAGGAGGTGCCGGTTGTATTTGCTCTTCGACTTTTGTTAACTGTTCTTGCAAAACTGTCACTTGATTTTGCGATTCCGCGACTACTGACTGCTGTGTTATGACATCGTTAGGCGTAACTTTTGGCACAGTCGAACCCGAGTCCGAAGTAATTTGGCCGTTGTTAGTATTTAATGCATTACTGTTATAAGTTTCTATGGCGGTTCCAACAGAAGATAGAACTTCGTCAATTGTTCCTGTTGAATTAAGCTGTGACAAATAAGTGTTTATCTGAATCTGCGAAAGTCCTGAATTTTCCGGCGTCAAACCCTTTACTATTTTGGAAAGATTGTCTGTAAACGATTTGATCATCTCCATATCTTGTTTTATTTTGGCGCTTTCATCCACATTTATTTGCTCCACCGATAAAAGATCGATTTTTCTCTGCCAGTTAAGCAGCAGCAAATTTATGTCCCGCCTTTGATTGTTGATGAGAATGTTCTTGAGAGAATTTTTTACGATAAGCTCCGGATTTGACCCGTAAGGATTAATAAACATGAAGTCGGTTCGTTTGACTATGTCGGAAGCTATTCTCATTTGCGCTTGCACACTTACGGCCAGAGGAAAAGAAGCCTGCAGCTCCTGCGTTAAAGTACCCAACTTTTCTTTTTCTTTATTTAATTTTTTTTCGGCGACAGCCAAATTGTTCTGTAATTTATCTTTTTGCGCAACCAAATAATCCAGCTTATTGCCGTTCATAAAAAAATACAATCCAAAAGCAAGAACGGCTGAAAATACTATTATCCCGCCAATGATAGCTTTTTTGTGCATACGTATATTGTACAATAGAATCAAATCAAATTCACTTCAGGGATAAGTTTTAAGCCGAATTTTTCATAAACTGAAGCAATAATTTGCTCGGCTAAGTTTTTAATTTCTTCTCCGGAGGCACCGCCATAATTTACTAATACTAGTGCGTGCTTTTCATGCACGCCAGTATTACCAGCTCTGTAACCTTTCCAGCTTGTCCCGCCTGCCCCGCCACGGCGGGGTGAAGCGGGACCACATTGCTCTATAAGCCAAGCCGCCGGAATTTTTGTCACTCCGCCTTCTTCAAAATGTGGCATACCGGGATATTTTATGAGCAATGCCTGTATTTTATCTTCCGTCAAAAAAACATTCTTAAAAAAACTGCCGGCATTGCCAATAATTTTCGGGTCTGGTAACTTGCTCCGACGTATAGACGACACAGCATCGCTTATGTCTTTAGAATTTTTAACTTCAATTTTATTTTTCTCCAAAAATTCCGCCAATATTTTATAAGAGAGATTTGGCTTTGGTGTTTTACTCAATTTTAAGGTGATAGCCGAAATAAAATATTGTCCTTTTAATTTATTTTTAAAAATGCTGTCTCTGTAGCCGAGTTCGCATTCTTCTTTGGTAAAAATCTTCTTTGAGCCATCTGCCACACTACAGGCTTCAACATTCTCTAGTACATCTTTAAGTTCCGCTCCATACGCTCCGATATTTTGCACCGGCGCGCCGCCGACGGTCCCCGGAATAAGTGATAAATTCTCAATACCCCAATATCCGCGATCTACCGCAAAAGAAACCAAGTCGTGCCATATCTCTCCGCTCATAGACCTCACATAAACATAGTTTCTCCCGACGCTTTCGGTCGGGACCCCGATCCCTTTGGGCGTCGGGGCTTCTAAGACTTCTATTCCTTTTAGTTTATTTAAAATAACAATGCCGTCAAAATTTTTGGTAAATAAAACGTTGCTTCCACCTCCTAAAAATATTTTTTTATTTTGCTTAAATCCGGCCAAAGTAAAAAGCTCTTTTAAATCCTTCTCACTGTGTACCTCCGTAAAAAACTCGGCACCGGCAGATATGCCTAGGGTATTTAATTTAGTCAAATCATAATTGCTGTGAATCTTAATTGGAGTCGTCATTATTTATATAAAGATAGAGATAATAGCTCCAATCCCAACCAAAGAAAGCAACACAAAAGTCAGCCATCCTATAATGTTGCTCGCTTTTTTGTTTTTAAAATTAGCCATTATTTCGCCATCCCCACTCAATCGAACAATAAAAAAAAGCATAAATGGAGAGATTACGCCGTTTAACACGGCAGAATAAATCAAAGCTTTAATCGGGTCAATGCCTATAAAATTCAAAATTATACCGAGTGTCATGGCAATAATGATAACCCCATAAAAAGAAGTTGCTTTTTTTAATTTTCTATAAAGCCCTGTCTTCCAGCCGAGAGACTCTGAGATAGCGTAAGATGCCGAGCCGGCAAGTACCGGAATAGCCAAAAGTCCGGTACCTAAAATTCCCAAGGCAAAAAGCATGAAAGCAAAGTTGCCGGCAAAGGGACGCAGCGCCACGGCTGCGTCGGAGGCTGTCTTGATATCAGTAATGCCATTGGCGAAAAGTGTCGCCGCGCAGGCTGCAATAATGAAAAACATTATGAGATTTGAAACAAACATCCCGGACCAAACGTCAACGCGCATTTTTTTCATATCCTGCTCTGTATTTTTTGCTCGGCGCATTTCCACTGTTTTCTCTCCTTTTAAAATTTCTTCCTCGACCTCCTGCGAGGACTGCCAGAAAAACAAATAAGGGCTTATGGTCGTACCTAACGCCGCGCAAATTAAAATCACTACTTCTTTAGAAAAGTGAAAACCGGGTATTATCGTATTTCTCAATACTTCCATCCAGTTTATTTTTACGGAAAAAGCGGAAATCACATAAGCAAAAAGTACAAACGTAAGGTATTTCAAATACTTGGCATATTTTTTGTATGAAATAAAAATCTGGAGAAATAAAGAAACTATGGCAAAAATAAAAATTAAAAAAGTAAAGGAAAAATTTGGGAAAATTAATTGTGTACCTTTGGCCATTGCCCCCAAGTCTGCTCCGATGTTAAAAACATTGGCAAAAAGCAAAAGTGTGGTACATATGTAGAGAATTTTTTTTGAATAATGTTTCCGAATATTTGCGGCCAACCCCACTCCCGTGGTAAGTCCGATGCGGGCGCACATTTCCTGCACAACCCCCATTAAAGGAAAAGAAAAAAGCGCCAACCAAATAAGACCGAAGCCTTGCGAAGCGCCCATTTGAGAGTAAGTGGCGATGCCGGATGGGTCATCATCTGCGGCACCAGTGGTAAGTCCCGGGCCTAAATTTTTCCAATAATCCACCGCGGCTTTTATAGGCTTTTCGTCTGCAATTTTTTTTGCTATGTCGTGTTTTAACTCATCACCCAACTCAACCCCCTTTTCCAGCATCTCGGCCGGTACACTAAAAAGTTTTTCCAGAAGACTTTTTTTCATTCCTTAAGTATATAACGAATACAATATAATTACACAGCTCACTCCCGAATTATAGATACAGAACCATCTCTCTGCAATTTAATAACTTTGGAGGCTTTACCTGTGATTAAACCTCCGTCCATGTACAAATCAACCTTATTGCCAAAGTACTTCTTGGCATCGGCCATATTTTCACTTGCAGGAAATTTTTCTGTGTTGGCTGAAGGCGCGATAAGCGGTCCGGTTTCTTTTAGTAATTTCCGCAAACCTGCCTGCGCAGGCAGGCGAAATGCCAGAGTTTTTGTACCACGGTGCAAATAGGACAGATTTTCATTTTCACAATCTAAAATAATACTTGTAGGGACGGGCTTACCCGCCGAAGCCTTGGCGAAGGCGGGCCAATAATTTTCAATTATTTTTTTTTGTTTTTCGGAAAGAACAACAGAAAATTTATCCAACTCGCCGATATCACCAATTAGTATAATGCAAGGTTTATGTAAATCTCTCTTGCGTATTTCATAAATACGGTTAACCACAGACTCGTTTTGAGCTCTTCCAACTATTCCATAAATAGTGTCAGTCGGCATGACCGCGACTCCACCCTTTGCAAGTAGCGCAATCAGATTTTTATTATTCCATACATTTTTTTTTGACTGCATAAATTATTTAAATCTAAAATTTCTGTGACCATTTTTGTCGGTAGAAATTTTAATGAATCTGGCCCCGGAAGGAATAGTCTTCATCGCATTCTCCGGCCACTCAATAAAGACCAGGTGCTCATTGTTCTTTATAATCTCTTCCCACCCTACTTGGAACAATTCTTTCTCATTCGTGAGACGATAGGCATCTATATGAATCAAAAAATTATAGTTTTTTAATTTTTTTAGAGGGTATTTTTTTACAATAACAAAAGTGGGGCTGGCAACTTTATTTTTTATCCCTAAATGCCTGGCGACAGCCTGAGTAAATGCTGTTTTACCGGCACCTAACTCACCGGAAAGACCCACCACCAAAGCGCCGCGTCGGCTTTTTTTATTTTTTAAAATCTTATTGAGAAATACCTCAGCTATTTTATCAGTATCTTTGATACTTTTTGAGAGCATTTTTTTATACTATCACACTTTTATATTTACCAACATTGTTTGCAACTCATGGAAATCATCTCACTATTAGTGTAATATTAAAACAATGATAAAAGGTGTAGTGAAATTTTTCAATAAATTAGAATACAGGCTAAGAGGAAAATTAAGCCATCATCCTATTTTATATGCATTTATAGGTGGTATAGGCATAGTGCTATTCTGGCGCGGTGTGTGGCATCTGGCGGACGACGTGGGCTTAGGCAGTATCATTTCAGTAATTACCGGAGCTGTCGTTCTTTTAGTAACGGGTGTATTCGTCTCTGAATTTATCGGAAACAAGCTTATTATTTCGGGTCTTATTGGAGAAAAAAAGCTGACAGAAAAAGAGGAAAGTGAAATAAAGAAAGAAGAAGGTGAGATAGAAACGGAGGAAACCCAAATAAGAAATCTGCAAAATACTCTAAACAGGCTGGAGAAAAAACTGGACCATATTGATCAAGATATAGAAAAAAAATAATGCCCTTATTTATATTCTTATGTTCCAACGTAAAAGGAAATGCCGCTAAAAGTTTCAACAACAGCCATCAGAACAAAAATTGATTGAACAGAAAATAAAATCCAGATTAATTTTTTCTTTACGGAAGCACCGGCAAGCAATATTAAAGTCAAAATAGAAAAGATAAAAATTATTTTCTCAACTCCGCCTGATGATATTCCCGGTGAAAAAAATATAAGCAATAAATTAGGCAAAAATCCGAGAGCAAAAAACGTGACCGCAATAAATACAATATATTTTTTCATATACTGTAAAGTATACTATATTTGAACTAAAAATCCTGATTTGGGTGCCTATTCGGTTATGCTCCGAATCTAAGAGCTCCACAAGCTCTTGTGCTACTATTACACCATAGGCACCATGTGTACTTCAATTTATACCAAAAAATGTAGATAAATGCTAATTATTTTTCCTGCCCCGTAGTTAGCTTTGCTCTACTACTGGGGTTCTTTCAAATCCAGGCAGACCGAATTCATACAATATCTTTTTTTAGTTTCCGTAGGTCCATCATCAAACACATGACCCAGATGCGAACCGCATTTGGCGCAGACTACTTCTGTCCGGCTCATGCCATGCGTATTGTCTTCAATTTCTTTTACTGCTCCCGGTATAGCCTTGTCGAAAGACGGCCAGCCAGTACCAGAATCAAATTTTGTATCCGATGGAAAAAGCATATTTCCACAAACAACACAGGCGTAGGTACCTTGTCTTTTTTCGTGCAAGTACTTGCCGCTGCCGGCTAGCTCGGTGCCTTTTTCCCGCAAGACATGATACTGCTCCGGTGTAAGTTTCTTTTTTAGTTCTGCTTCGTCCATATATTTTAACCAAAAGTAAAAGTGTAGGCGTCTATACCCGGACTTTTTATTTTTAATTCTAAAGTATGCGCACTATAATCCGTCCCTTTCACAATATCATACAATTTATTTTCTTTAATGAAAACCGTATTAGTTAACTTCCCATCTACATAAACTTCCACGTTCGCCCCGAGAGATGAACTTGCAACCAGATAAACATTTTTTGCCTGATATTTAAAAATAATACTACCTCCCCCAGCATTACTACTAGACTCAGAAGAAAAAGACCACGTACCACCCAAATAAAGTTTGTTGGCTTCCGTATTGCCAGGGATAGTAAGTGTCTGGTCACCAACGGTGAATTTATTGCCATTTGCCAGGTACTCATTCCGCGTCGAGCCAAAGTAAGTTTCCGGGCTGCTAACTTTATTCGGGTCAACTGCAATCTTGCCGGAAGGATCTACGGTGCCTGTAGCCGCAGTTGTTTTGATTCCGAGACGGTTATTCCTTTCATTCAAAGCAGTTTGAATTTCGTGTTCTGTTCCGGCATAATCTCCCTCTCCGGCATGGTCATACACAATGTACCCGTCAATATCAATCAAATATTTGCGTGGCCAGTATTGATTTTGATAAGCATTCCAAGTGGAAAAATCATTGTCCAGCACTACCGGATATTTTATATTGAAATTTTTGACCGCGTCTTCTACATTCGCCAGTACCCTCTCAAATGCAAACTCAGGCGTATGTAAACCGACAATCACCAAACCTTGGTCTTCATATTTTTTATACCAGTCGTTCAAATATGGTATGGTTCGTTGACAATTTATACAGCTATAGGTCCAGATATCCAAGAGCACAACTTTTTTACCTTTGAATTGTGAAATGGTGATAGGCTGACCGTCTGTATTTATGTATCCATCAATCGTACTCAAGTCTGGAGCCAAAATAAATTTGGCCTGCTTTTGCGCGAGGGTTAGGAATTTCGTCGCATTTGCTGGAGACAGTGGTGTTTTATTTTCTGGTGCTTGGTTATTGTCTACTGATGACTGCCCACTTTGGCCTGCAGCACTCGTGGCTGTCGTATTTCCATTCACGCTGTTTCCTTTGGATTGATTGGCGTCAAGAATTTTTTGTTCCACTTTAGTCACATCAAAAAATCCCGCATCAAGCAGTGAGATTTGCAGTTTTTTATCATAACCGGTCAGTATTCCGATGCTGACTAAAATAAAAATTATACCCAAGATTTTTTTGAACCAACCATGAGGATCCGAAACTATACCCAAGCTAGCCATCAAACGTTGCCCAACCAGTGAAACAAAAAATAATGTCAGACATAGACCTACTGTATATGTAAAAAGATAAATCATGCCAACTACCGGACGCGCCGGTAAAACAGTCGCCAGAATGACAAAATAAGTCGGGCTGCAAGCGGAAAAAATAGGGCCGAGAGATGCTCCGACGATGATGTCCCCCAAGATATTATTTTTCTGGTATCCACCCATTAATACTTTATTGGATTCTACGTTTAGTTTTGAAATAAAAGGCAGATTCTCCCAGAGATTTGGAAAAAGCGTCACCAAACCAAAAATGAAAATTATTCCGCCGGATATATACTTCCAAAAATCCTGCGGAATGTTTACGAAAAAAGTGCTTGCCTTCAAAATAAGCGTAAATAAAATAACAGAAATTCCTAAAGATAAAACCACGACTAATACCCTTCTTCTGGAGAGAGTCGAGTCAGAAATAGACCGCCCAACTATGACAGGCAGTAGT
>OBEQ012055850.1_pt1 | contig 14801 bp, 13 predicted proteins | sample 1670901 | NCBI WGS metagenome assembly OBEQ01 (sample SAMEA104232315, study PRJEB22302) | groundwater metagenome | biome: forest; feature: aquifer; material: groundwater | place: USA | collected 2011-08-07 | depth 5.4 m | reverse complement strand
GTCTACAGAATAACGCAGGGGCCTTCTCTGGAAGGCAAATAAGAATGATTTTCCCCATAAACAAATTCAAACGCGCCAAACATTCTTTCCGTCATTCCCGCGTAGGCGGCGTCACGCCCCTCTGGGGCTTCCATCGTCCCTGCGCTCTGCGCGGGGGGAATCCAGACTGGATTCCCGCCTCCGCGGGAATGACGAAACACCGGTGCTGGGCCATGCTCGGCATATTACTTATTCCGTTATTCCTTGGGGCCGAAAATCCTCCCGTTAAAGCAGGAAGAATTCGCCCTATCTATCCCATTACGATTTACAGCATTATTGATAGCCCCAACGCGGAGGTCGCGGATTATGGCAGTTTTGCTTTTTCAACCCGTTTTTTTTCCAAGGGGGGGATACTTCCCAGTTTAAGTTTTGGGGTTTTTCAGCGTCTCATGCTTGGGGCCACGCTCGAGATGGAAAACTATATCGGCAACGACAGTGTTGATCTTCAGGAGCCCAAACTGCAAATCAAATTCAGGGCCTATGATGGAAGCCAAAGCTTGCCCGCTATCGCCATAGGTTATGACGGCCAGGGCTATCATTTTGACAAAGCAACTAAGAAATACGCCGAACAAGAGCGCGGACTTTACGCTGTGTTTACCCAAGAAATACTGTTGCGCGGCTTAGAAACCAGCGCGGGACTTAATATTTCCGATTTCAACACAGATCAAATTCGGCTTTTTATCAACAGCTCTCTTGTTGTATCCGGGGCCGTAGGTTTGTTTTTGGAATATGACAACGTGCAAAATCTGAAATATAATCGTTTCAATGCCGGCACAACGCTGTTTATGTCTCCTAGCGTACAAATGGGATTCCATGTGCGAGACATTTTCCATGGGGATCATTACAAAAACTCTTCTCTTGAAAGGACGTCGGAAAGAATTATTGACATCCGTTACATGACCAACTTCTAATGCAGCAGATTTTAGAATCCCCTCATTTGAAAATATTAAACAACCCGTCCCCGGAAGAACTGCGATCGTTTGCTCAAGCAGAAGAGCTAAAAACTGCCACCGGCGCGCCTGCGTACCTAACCAAAAAGGTCGCCAGTCGCTCAGCCTCCAATACCCATTACGCTTTAAACGGCGACTTAGGCTTGAGCCAACGCAGATTGGAGCCGGCACTGCAGGCTGTGGTGGAAAAAACCATCCCCCGTTTAATGGAAACTGTGGAGTTGATACAAATTGATCGCATTTTAGGCGACAATCCCAAGAAAACATGGCATTGCCGATTTTTAATCCCCAAGGCGTATTCTAAACTCGCGCTAATGTGGTCTAAAACACTGTTTGAACCAACGCCTAAGCACAAAAATCCAAAAACAAAACCGGATTTGCTAACCGTTGACTTTCCCAACTGGCCCGAAGCTTTTCCTGGAATCGAGGGCAGTGATACCATCGGCCCGCGCGGCGTATTTGTCTTCCCTGATACAGGCATAACTTACATTTTAGGAACCGACTATGTCGGGGAAGTAAAAATGTCTTTTTTGCGCCAAGCCATGTTCCAAATGAAAAAATTAGGCGGTCTGGGCCTGCACGCGGGCAGCAAAACCATAAAAATCCAAGGTAAAAAATCCATGGAGAATGTCGGGATTTTGCTTTTCGGACTCTCGGGCACCGGAAAAACAACCCTGACGCTAGAAGATCATGATCTGCGCAGTCCCGAAGGTGTCGGCGTTTTGCAAGATGACATCACCTGGCTCACGCCCCAGGGACAAGCCTACGGCACGGAAAATAACTTTTACGTCAAGACTGAGGGCGTTACCGAGGAAAGCCAACCGGCTATCTACCACGCTTTGCTCGACCCCGAAGCGGTTTTTGAAAACGTCGCTTTGTCGGAAATGGGAATGCCCCTTTTCACAACCTACACGCATGGCACCAACGGCCGGGCAATAGCCATGCGAAATAAAATAAAAAATTACGGCTCCACTATTAATTTAGATGCCGTGAATAAGGTTTTTTTCATTACCAGGCGAGATACCGTGGTTCCCACCGTGTCCAAGCTAACAACAGAACAGGCCTCGCAATACTTCATGCTGGGAGAATCGATCGAAACCTCGGCCGGAGATCCAACCAAGGCCGGCATGCCCAAACACGAAGCCGGATTTAACCCCTTTATCATCGGTCCCGAAGAACAAGAGGGAAAAAGATTGCTTGAAATCTTAAAGGCTAACAAGAATATGGAATGCTACCTCCTTAATACGGGCTCCATCGCCAAGGGTAGCGCCAAAATGCCCGCGGGCAAGAAAATACCAAAAGAGCTTTCTTCCTCATTAATTAGAGAAATAGCGAGAGGGTCCATCCGGTGGGAAAAAGACGATTTTTGGGGATACGAGATACCCCAAGAAGTGCCAGTCATACCTTCCTGGAAAGAAACCTGGGATCCTCGTTATTTCTATGACGCAAAAACCCACTTAGCTCTATGCGAAGAGCTAAAAAAAGAAAGACAGGAATTTCTGGCAAAATTCGGGCTCTCGCTAACAACTACAACCAGTTGACATCGGTCAATACAAGTACTTGACTTCGGTCATATACATCGATCTTAGCGCTTCCCATAATGTAGATAGTGATAGTTTATAAGGGAGGTGGACAATGAGAATTTTCTTAGCAGCCTGCATAGCGCTCTTGGGCGTCTTCGCGGTACCTCAGATTGTGGTCAAAACCCAGTCTGGTAGCTACGAACCTTGCATTTTGCCTTTTTGCGCAAAATAAGAAATAGTTTCGCTAACTAGTGCCCTCCGCAGAGCTTCGGGCACCAGCCGGGCGTCCTTAGGACGCCAGCGTGCTAGCCTCGCTACTCCAAAGCGAGGTTTTTTGTTTAATCTCTACTACAGGAAATAGTAATAGAATAACTCCACCATGAAACTTGGCATTTTAGGTCCTCGCGGGCTTGTCGGAGAAGAACTCCTTAAACTCTTAGAGACAAAAAAATGGGCCAACGACGTTACTCTGATATCCACCCAAACTAAAGTTAAAGGAAGCGTCCGTTTTAAAGGGAAAACTCTCGCCCTTCACTCGCTGGACCGGATTATAAAGAAAAAAACCCATTTCGATCTTGTTTTATCCCTAGCAGAACCCGCCTGGGCCAAAGGCAATCTAAAAAAGGTATTTTCGCTGACCAAGTTTCTCGTGGATGAATCGAGCGCTTTCCGTTTGAACCCTGATGTGCCCCTGATTATCCCTGAAATTAACGGAAACAGCCTATCGGGTGTTCCTCCAAAATTAATCGCAAGCCCCAACTGTACGACTTCCGTGCTTGCTATGGCAATTTATCCCGTTAGCCGGCTATCTCCGCTTAAACGCGTAATTGTTGCCAGCTACCAGGCGGCTTCAGGGGGAGGGCGCGCGGCAAAAGACGCTTTCCTTAAAGAAACAAAATATTTTGCCACCCATGGTATCCCTCCTAAAAAAAGCGAGGTGTTTCCCCAGCCCCTAGTCGGCAACGTATTCCCATATATCGGGGAATTAAACGCAAGCGGTTTCACTGAAGAAGAAGACAAGGTGATTCGAGAAACCAGAAAAATCCTGGGAACCCTAGATTTAGAGATATCCGCCACCTGCGTACGCGTGCCTGTTGTAAGAAGCCACAGCCTGGCTATTTGGATAGAAACGGAAAAATCCTTGAGTCTAGAGAATTTACGGCAAATCTATAAAAAAAGTCCGGGCATTATTCTGAAAGAACCCTACCCCACCCCTCAAGATGCCTCCGGAAAACTTCAGGTCTTTGTTGGACGACTAAGAAATGACCCCGTGTTTATCAATGGCATAAGCCTTTGGGCCAGCGGCGACAATCTCATTAAAGGCGCGGCTCTTAATGTATTGCAAATAGCGGAATTGCTTCTACCCCGGGGTCTGTTAAGGAATTAATGACCAATTTGGCTGAGCCTATTTTGACCCAGAGCGCAGCGGCCCACAGCGAACGTAGTTTTAACTACGTTCGCGAGGACACGCAATGATCTGGGTCAAAATCGGCCAGCCCCCTGAGGGAGGCCCATGTTGGGACGATTTCTGCGTTGCTCCTCGGTTACAATGTCCAGACATTGCTCCCTCCTCGCGCCTTGAACTCGTCCCAACCTGGACCTCCAAATTGGTCATTAATTCCTTAACAGACCCCTACGCCAATGCTTTATAACAACATCTTAGAAACAGTGGGCGACACGCCGCTAATCAAACTTAACAAGATTACTAAAGGACTGCGCCCCGCTATATACGCGAAATGCGAGTTTCTCAATCCCGGAGGATCCGTCAAGGATCGCATCGCCATTGGCATGCTCAACGCCGCCGAAAAGGCCGGGCGCCTTAAACCCGGGGCCACCATCATCGAAGGAACCAGCGGCAACACCGGTTTTGGCTTAGCCCTCGTTTGCGCGGTGCGCGGCTACAAAACCATCTTCACCATCACCGACAAACAATCCAGGGAAAAAATCGACATGATGAAGGCTCTGGGGGCGGAAGTCATTGTTTGCCCAACGGCCGTTGCCCCCGAGGATCCCAGGAGCTACTACTCCGTGGCCAAGAAACTATCGAAAGAAATTCCAAACTCTTTTTATCCTAATCAATACGCCAATCCCGAAAATCCTAAAGCGCATTACAACGCTACGGCGCCTGAAATCTGGAAAGACAGCGGCGGCAAAATTACCCATTTTGTTTGCGGCATGGGAACCGGCGGAACTGTCTCCGGTATTGGAAAATTTCTCAAGGAAAAAAACCCAAAAATCAAGATCATCGGAGCCGACCCGCCGGGAAGCCTTTACTACCAGTACTTCAAAAAGGGCACCATGGGAAAAGCTGAAACGTATAAGGTGGAGGGGATCGGGGAGGACATTATCCCTAAAACCATGAATTTTGCTTACGTGGATGATGTCATTCGCGTAACAGATAAAGACAGTTTTCTGGCTGTTCGAGATTTAGCGCGCAAAGAAGGTCTTTTCGCGGGGGGCTCCTCCGGCAGCGCCATCTGGGCCGCTTTGAAAATAGCCAAAAAATTATCTTCCAAAGATTGGGTGGTTTGCCTATTACCCGACACCGGCATGCGCTATTTGTCGAAAGTCTACAACGATGACTGGATGATTGAAAACCGTTATTTATCCTCGACACTTTCCATGACTGCCGGAGACATCTTGGCCCAAAAACGTTTTGAAAAATTTATCTGGGCCAAGCCCTCCGACACCGTGGCCAAGGTTTGGTCCATCATGGAAACCAAAGAAGTGTCTCATCTGCCCGTCAGGGATGCCTCCGCGATTGTAGGCTCTATTTCCGAAGACACTATTACTAAGCTTGTTGTGGGCGGGCAAGATGTCAAGAAACTTCTGGTCAGGGAAATAATGGCGGAACCCCTTCATGAAATACCCGGCGATACTCCCGTTGACGAGCTATTTAAAGTCATGACATCCAAAATCCCCGCCCTGGTCGTGCGTTCCAAAAGAGGAGAGTTAGGAATAATCACGAAATATGACGTCGTACATTCACTCTATAAATTTTTAGGAAAAAATGAATAATCCAAAATCAATGGACACTCTCTGCGTGCATGGCGGCGTGCGCCCTGATCCTTTAACCGGCGCTGTTATGACTCCGGTTTATCTGACTTCTACTTACGCCCAAATAGCTCCCGGAAAACATAAAGGTTATGAATATTCGCGCACGGCCAACCCCACGCGCCACGTACTAGAGGAGGCTTTGGCAGAGCTCGAGGGTGGTCACTTTGCCTGCGCGTTTTCCAGCGGACTCGCGGCCGAGGACGCCGTCTTGCATCTTTTAAACCCCGGTGATGAGGTCCTTGTTTGTCGAGATCTCTACGGGGGAACGTACCGGCTAATGAAAAAAGTGTGGCAACGCTATGGCATTACCTTCAAATTTATTGACACCACAAATATTCAGAATATAAAAATCTCCTTGAGCAAAAAAACAAAAATGGTCTGGATCGAAACGCCTTCCAATCCTTTATTGAGAATTACGGATATCAAAAGCGTGTCCCAAACTATCAAAAAACAGTCTAACGACACCCTCTTGGTCGTGGATAATACCTTCGCCACCCCGGTTTTGCAACAACCCCTCGCGCTCGGCGCGGATATTGTGATTCACTCCACCACTAAATACATCGGTGGACACTCCGATATTATTGGGGGAGCCGCCATAACCCGCGATCACCAACTCGACGCGAAGATTCGCTTCCACCAAAACGCCCTGGGGGCAGTGGGAAGCCCCTTTGATTGCTTCCTTATCTTACGGGGCATTAAAACGCTGTCACTGCGCATGAAAACCCACTGCGCCAACGCCATGGCTATCGCCAAATATCTGGCCAATCAGCCCAATGTTTCTAAAGTATTTTACCCGGGCCTTCCCGCCAATGGCGGATTTTCCATAGCCAAAAAACAAATGCGAGGTTTTGGCGGCATGGTAAGCTTTGAAATCAAAGGTGGTTCAAAGGAAGCCCGGGCCTTTCTGTCCCGCCTCAAACTTTTTACTCTTGGAGAAAGCTTGGGAGGAGTTGAATCGCTAGCCAACTATCCTCCCGTTATGACTCACGCTTCGGTCGAGCCCGCCGAGCGCATACGGATGGGTATTACGCCGGGACTTATTCGACTATCCGTTGGTATTGAGGACATTTCGGATTTGAAAAGCGACCTGTCTCGCGCATTGGCAGCCTAGCTCCCAAAATAGCCTGCTCAGAAATAACAAAAATTGGTAGAATGTTAACTCCATGATGAAAACTTTGCACAAAACCCAAGAGTTTCTTACCTCAAAGCGTGTTTGGCACGTGATAGATGCCAAAGGCAAAGTATTGGGAAGAACGGCTACTCAGATCGCGATGCTTTTGATGGGAAAAACAAAAAGTTATTGGAGCGCCCATTTAGACTGCGGCGATTTTGTTATTGTAACGAACGCGGGAAAAGTAAAATTTACCGGGGATAAAATAAATCAAAAAGAATACTTTAAGCATTCCGGGTACCCCAAGGGAGCCAAAATCATTCCGCTTAAAACACTCATGGAGAAGAAACCGGAAGAGGTGATATTTCTGGCCGTTAAACGCATGCTTCCCAAAAATACGTTAGCCGATCGAATGTTAAGACGCCTGAAAATTTATCGGGATACCGAACATCCTCACGCGGTCCAAAACCCAACACCTTATGAAATCGCCAGTAAATACTAAATACCAAGCCACCGGCAAAAGAAAGGCGGCTATCGCGCAAGTACGCTTAGATTTAAGCGGCGAGAACAAATTTATTGTTAATGGCAAAACTTTAGAAGACTACTTTGGCAACCATCCTTTTCAAAAAAGTCAGGCCCTAAAACCCCTGACATCCTCCAAGCTGACAAACACTGATGTTCGTGTCGTAGTAACCGGAGGCGGGCTTACAGGGCAAGCGGACGCTATTTTAAACGGACTGGCCAAAGCTATAGGCCAAACTGATCCGAAACTCAGAAAACTCATGCGCCATGACGGATTTCTAACCCGGGATTCAAGGATCGTGGAGCGCAAGAAACCCGGTAGGCCAAAAGCCAGAAAGCGCTTCCAATTCTCGAAACGATAAAACGGGAGTCAGGGACCGTGACGGAATAATATGACCATTTGGCTGAGATGATTTTGCACCGGATTGAAGCGGCCCGCAACGAGCGTACTCGTGAGTACGGTCGCGAGGACACGCAAAAATCTGGGGCAAAATCATCCAGCCCTCATGGGGAAGCCGATCTTGGGCCATCTGCTACGTTGCTCCTTCCTAGACGTACCACAGGGGGTACGCCTTCGTCGGAGCGCCTTGCATACGGCCTCAACCTCGGCTTCCCAAATGGTCATATTATTCCGTCACGGTCCCTTAATCCCATTGTTTGAGCCTTCAAAAGCTATCAGCGATCTTCCGCCCTACCTTTTTGTGCGTTTAGTAGAACTTAAACGCGTCGCTAAAAACCAAGGAAAAGACATCATCGATCTGGGAATGGGCAATCCTGATCTGCCCACAGCCCCTCACATTATCAGCGCCTTACACGATTCAAGCCGAGACTCCCTGACGCATCGCTATCCGCCCAATAAAGGTACTTCTGAATTTTTAGAAGCTGTCTCAATTTTCTATAAAAGACGTTTTAACGTAACAGTTGATCCCACCAGCGAGGTTTTGGCGCTTATCGGATCGAAAGAGGGTTTGGGGCACATCTTTTTTGCCATCACCAACCCCGGGGATACCGTGATCATACCCAGCCCCGCCTATCCCGCGCATACCAATGCCCCTTATCTTTCCAGGACCAAACCTTATTGGGCGGTATTAGAGGAAAAAAACAATTTTCTAGTGGATTTCGCTGGGATTCCGGAAAAAGTCCTGCGCAAAGCGAAGCTCATGATCTTAAATTACCCCAACAATCCCACAGGGGCCGTCATTGAGGACAAAAACTACCTCAAGGAAGCGCTTCGATTAGCTAAAAAACATGGCTTCTTGTTGATTTACGATAATGCTTACTCAGAAATCACCTTTGACGGCTACCGCGCGCCATCCATCTTAGAGTTTCCGGACGCGAAAAAATACGCTGTTGAATTTAACTCTCTTTCAAAAACATACTCTATGGCCGGCTGGAGGCTGGGCTACGTCTTAGGCAACGCCAAAGTCATTAAATTTTTAGAAAAATTTAAAAGCTTCCTGGATTACGGGGCACCTGCCTTCACACAACACGCCGGAGTTATTGCCCTGAAAGGCGGCGGCGAAGAACATGTGGCAAAGGTTTACGAGAAAAGACGTGATGTTTTGGTGGAAGCCTTGGCCGCTTACGCTAATTGGGATGTTCCGAAACCAAAGGGCTCGATGTATCTTTGGGCAAAGCTACCCAAAGAATTTAGCCGGTCCACTTCGCTTAAATTCGCCGAAAAATTGCTTTTGGACACGGGGGTTTGCGTTTCTCCCGGCACCGGATTTGGCGCGGGCGGCGAAGGATTCGTCCGTATCGCGCTCGTTGACTGCGAAGAACGCCTCCGAGAAGCCGCCCAACGCATCGGCACTTTCCTGAAGTCACCCAAAAAACAACCGGCGAGATTGCCCTAAAGCCAGCGGATAATCCTAAAATTCTTTCATGCTAGACTTAAAACAAATTAGAGAGAATCCGGAGATTTTCCGAACGGCCTTTAAAAACCGGGGCGGGAAATTCCTGCCTAATCTCGAAGAACTATTAACCGTAGAGGCCGAGCGTCGCGAGAAAACACAAGAAGCGGAAGCGCTCAGAACCCACCAAAACCGGATCTCAAAAAAAATTGGTGAATTAAAGAAAGCCGGTCAGGTTGTTCCCGCGGAATTAGCAAAAGAGGCGGCGGAATTAAAACAAAAATTTGACTCGGGTAACGGGATGGTCAAAGAATTGGACGCGAAAACAGAATTTTTGCTTCTACGTTTGCCCAATATACCGGACACCTCCGTACCGCTTGGCGGCGGTCCCCAAGACAATAAGGTCGTAGCGCAATGGGCCCCGGAGGGGAAACCCCTGGAACTGCCCTTCTCCGCGAAAGACCATAAAGACTTAGGCGAATCGCTGGGAATTCTCGATTTTGAAAAAGCGGTAGCGCTTTCAGGCAGCCGCTTCGCCCTGCTTAAAGGCAAAGGGGCGGCTTTAGAACGCGCTCTGGTATCTTTTATGCTCGATTTACATATTAACGAACATTCTTACCAAGAAATTTTTCCGCCTTTTATAGTTACGGAAAAGACGCTCCAAAGTAGCGGCCAGCTGCCTTTTCTCGAAGAAGACGCTTACCGCCTGGATAGGGGCGACGGCTATCTTATCCCAACGGCCGAGGTAGCCTTAACTAATCTCCACAGAGAAGAAATTATCGAAGAAGCGAGTTTGCCCAAAGCCTACGTTTCCTACAGTGCTTGCTTTAGGCGCGAAGCCGGGTCCTTTGGCAAAGACACGCGCGGTTTAATACGCAACCATCAATTTAATAAGGTTGAGCTGGTCCGGTTTTGCGCTCCCGAAAAGTCTAGCGACGAACTAGAGCTTCTGCGAAAACACGCCGAGGAAGTTTTGAAGCGGCTGGAGATTCCTTACCACGTCTTGCTCTTGTGCACGGGAGATATGGGCATTTGGTCGGCCAAGACTTACGATCTAGAAGTTTGGATGCCTGGAGAGAAAAAATGGCGCGAAATTTCTTCCATATCTAATTGCACCGATTTTCAAGCCAGACGTTGCCAAACCAAAGTAAAACGCCAAGACGGTAAAAAAGAATTTCTTCACACGCTAAATGCCAGCGGTTTGGCCATCGGCCGAACCTTCGCCGCGATCCTAGAGAATTGTCAGAAATCAGACGGCCATGTTGTTGTGCCTCAAGCTCTGCGCAAATACCTCAATTTTCAAGAAATATAGGGTCCGCGCCCAAAATGCTGGTTAACGAAATCTTCTATTCTATTCAGGGCGAAGGAATCCACGCGGGCAAGCCCGCCGTTTTTTTAAGACTAACCGGCTGTAATCTTCATTGTTGGTGGTGTGACACTAAATACACATGGATGTTCACTCGAGCAATCAAAAAGCACGTGACGAAAGACATTGAAAGGCTTGGGGCCGGGCGTCCCCTTGATTTACGCCTCTACAATCAAAAAAAAGAAACCCAAAATCTATCATCCAAAGAAATTCTGGACCAAATAGTCAAATACCCTTGCAAACACATTGTAATAACGGGAGGAGAGCCTCTCTTACAGCTTAAGAAAATAACCACATTGGTAAAGTCTTTAAAAAGGTCCGGCTGGTTTATTGAAATTGAAACCAACGGGACCATTCATCCCAAGAATTTGACCCGGTACGCGCAATTTAATGTTAGCCCTAAGCTCGCCAGTTCAGGAAACGAGAAAAACCTAAGAGAAAAACCTGGAATTTATAAAGCCTTTACCAAACAAAATGCTAACAGCTATTTTAAATTCGTCCTATCCGCACCCGGAGATATCCAAGAAGTCTGTTCCCTGGCAACTGAGCACAAAATTCCAAAACACAAGGTTCTGCTAATGCCTCAAGCAACCAACAAAAAGGATTTGGAGGAAAAATCGAGGTGGCTCGCGGCTTTGGCTAAGTCTAACGGGTTTCGATTCTCAACAAGACTGCATGTGGCTTTATACGGAAACCGGAGAGGGGTTTAGCTCTTAAGGTTGCACAATAAAAACAGCCATGGGCCTCTGCCCCGAAAAAGCAGGCACAAGGCTGGCCGCTTTTCTTTCGCGCTGTGATCCCGAGGAGCGTTTCGTTATGCTGTAAAGATTTTGCTCTTGGGTGTGTCCCTCGGCAGTAACCATAACCTTTCTTCCCGGAATCATTTGGATAGAATCAATGCGATACTTTAGCAAGCCGCCAAGCTTGTAAATACTTATCCCCTGGAACTGGATTAATCCAAAGCTTGGAACACTCTCTCGGATGATACCGTTTAGCTCAAAAGTGTCTCCATCGTACAGCGGGTGGTCAAATACAATCCGCCTCATATTGTAAAGCAAGACAAGACTCCTCTTCCCCCCAAAAAAATAATTCACATAAAAGCGGCGGCCATCCTGATCCACGCCCTCGAAAGGAGAAGGAAGATATAGCTCATACGCCCTGCCAAGCTTAATCATCGTTCTTCCGGGAATGGCAAGCACACAGTCTGATCTTCTGAATAAATCGTCCGTAAAAACCTCCAAAGCCGCCAAGCGCTGCCGCGCCGCCCACTCAAAATAATTAAGCACCATAGCTTCCGGAACAATGTGCAACTCTTCGGGTTTTAAATCGGGAAATTCGGTTTGAAAGTTTGTCTTTAAAAAATCAAAAACCTTGGATGAAGCAACGGGGGTGGAATCGCAAAAACTAGACGGCAAAAGGCCGGCGAAAACGCCTTGTGCTGTAGAAAGAAATAAGACAACCGCAAGGATACCTCTACCCATGCCGTACTGTTATAGCTAATTCTGCGAGTGGATTCATCGGGTGCGGGGAAGGAAAATGCTCTCGGAGAGGGTGGGATGGCCTTCGGCAATCCCAGCCTCTCCTTGCAGTCTGTCTGGCCAAAATCCTGCTGGCTTTTGTCAGCCAGTCTGCTTCGGAGAGGGTGGGATTCGAACCCACGATCCCAATATTATCAGGATAACGGCTTAGCATGCCGCCGCCTTCAACCGCTCGGCCACCTCTCCAGTCACCAACCTTAATCTAATAAACAAACGGTGCAGTCCTGCGCGAAGTCGCAGGGCATAAAGAACTCGCTCCGGACATCGCTCAAGGCTATAATCTAACTAACCCGTGCGCACCCTAATTATTACCGCGAGCCTGTGCTTGATTTTATCAAGTTGTGCCAGCGTTCCCATATCGGGAAGGAGACATCTCCTTTTGGTGTCCGAATCCGAGGAACGCTCTATGGGTGAAAAAGAATACAAAAATATCCTTCAAAAAACTCCTCCCCTGGCATCCACAGACCCAAAAACTGAGCGGGCCCGGCGCATTGGAGAAAAACTAGCGGCCGTTTCCGGCAAACCGGATTTCAATTGGGAATTTAACGTTATTGACGATGAAAAAACAATCAATGCCTTTTGTCTACCCGGCGGGAAAGTCGTGGTATACACCGGCATTTTAAAGATTATTAAAGATGACGATGAGCTGGCCACGGTTATGGGGCACGAAATCGGCCACGCTATCGCCCACCATGGAGCCGAACGCATGTCCCAGGGTATGCTGACTCAAATAGGCGGAGCGGTTTTGGCGGCAGCCGTCGGAGGACAAAGCCCCATGGCCCAGCGCGCCTACAAAGAAGCGTACGGAACGGGCGCCAACCTGGGTATATTGTTGCCTTTTTCAAGAAAACACGAATCCGAGGCGGATTATATCGGGTTAATTCTTATGTCTAAGGCGGGATTTAATCCCGAAGCGGCGGTTAATTTCTGGCAAACCATGGAAAAAGCATCCCCTGGTAAAGATGACCCTTTGGCTAAATTTATGTCCACTCACCCCTCACATAAAGACCGAGTAAAAAACATCAAGAAATGGCTACCTGAAGCTAGAAAATATCAACCAAAAGAATAAGCTGGCGGAAGGGGTGGGATTCGAACCCACGAGAGCCTTGCGACCCTATCGGTTTTCAAGACCGACCGTTTCAACCGCTCACGCACCCTTCCGATCATGTGAGGATTTAAAAACCCAGATACCGCCTACTGACTCGCGACGAAAGACCCACCGCTAATACTTTCTAAGCGAGAAGGATTCGAAATCACAATCATTTTTCGGCTTTTGCGTTTTAATATCCCTTCGCTCTCGAATTTTCTAATGATGCGCACGCACGTTTCGGGAGCTATCCCCGCGATTTGCGCGAGCTCTTTTCGGGCAACGGTAACGATACCGACTGCCCCTGCCCGCTTAGTCATAGAAAGCAATGTTTGGGCAAGTCTTGATCGCGCCGTGGAGAAAGCAATTTCTCTGGCCTTATCTTCTCCCTCCCGAACGCCGCGGGATAACTGTTTAAGTAATAGTCGTGTCGCCGGCCAATGTCGTTTTAAAAACCCCATAAAACTCTTCTCTTCAATCTTAGAAACCACAGAATCACTGAAAGCCTCCGCTCCCGCGGAATAGGTCTCCTCGGCAAGAAATGACCGGTGGCCAAACACGCTGCCTGCCGGCAAGACTTTGGTCGTTAATATCCGCCCCATCTTGGTTGTTTTAAAAATCTTTACCTTACCCTCGCAAACAATATGTACGCCATGGGGCATGTCCCCCTCAAGAAACACCGATGTGCCTTTGGAATAAACCCGCGCCTTTCTCAAGGCTATCCATTCTGTTTTAGAGGATTCGTCCAAGGCGTTGTAAAGACAGCTCTCGCGATGTAAACAGATTTTGCAATTGGGGGCTGTCGTGGGCTGCATACCTCCATTCTACAATCTTGTAAAAATAGATTTTCCCTCGAAGATTGACAAGCTCGACATACTCAACTAAAATCTTCTCACCTACCTTTAACGCTAATTTATGATAGAACAGGCTTGGAAAAAAGTTCAGGATTATTTCTTAACAACCTTACCACAAGAAACCTTTGAATTGTGGTTGTTGCCCGCCAAAGCTAAAACTTTCGAAAGCGGTCTTTTGACTGTGGAAGTTCCCAACCTATTCCATGCTTCTTGGCTGGAAAAAAATATAAAACGAAAAGCTTTAGAATTATTGAAACCCGCTGGCTTAGATGTTATCGACATAGAATTCCATTGGGATGAAGCCTTGGCGAAACAGGCGCGCTTTGAAAGATTAATCAAAACCGAGCCGGCACACGTCGCGCTTCCCACGAGAAAATTCTCGCAAGAAGCGGCAACCCTGTTTAATCCCAAATACACCTTTGATCGCTTTGTGATAGGGCCCACGAATCGCTTTGCTCACGCCTCAAGTTCGGCCGTGGCCCAAAACCCGGGAAAACAATTCAATCCTCTCTTCATCTACGGCAACCCTGGCCTAGGGAAAACACACCTTTTACACGCTATAGGCTCCGCGATGCTCAAATCCAATCCCAACCTTCTCGTGCTCTATATTAACAGCGAAAAATTCATCAACGAATTTATTGACTCCATTAAAAATCGCGCTATGGAGGCTTTTCGTAATCGCTATCGAAGCGCGGATTGTTTGCTAATAGATGACATTCAATTTTTGGTAGGCAAAGAACAGTCCGAACAAGAATTTTTCTTTACCTTTAATTCTCTTTTTGAAACAAATCGGCAGATCGTCCTCACCAGCGACCGCCCACCCAAAGATTTACAGGCCGCGGAGGCAAGACTGGTTTCTCGTTTTGAGTGGGGAGTGGTAGCCGACGTTAAGGCCCCTGAT
>OBEQ011783014.1_pt1 | contig 14801 bp, 13 predicted proteins | sample 1670901 | NCBI WGS metagenome assembly OBEQ01 (sample SAMEA104232315, study PRJEB22302) | groundwater metagenome | biome: forest; feature: aquifer; material: groundwater | place: USA | collected 2011-08-07 | depth 5.4 m | reverse complement strand
TGGAATACATCAAATCCGGATTCAAAGACTTTGCCCGGGGGGAAACGCTCTGGCAGGCAACCCTGTCTCTGATTCCCCGCATCCTCTGGCCCGAGAAAACCGTCTTCGCCGGAAGTGGTCAGATCGTCAGCGATTATACAGGCATCCAGTTTGCAGAGGGGACGAGCGTAGGGGTCGGGCAAGTCATGGAGTTCTACATCAACTTCGGCGAGATTGGCATCCTCCTCGGATTCCTCACCATGGGGATGGTCCTCGCCTTCCTTGATACTATAGCGAGCCAGCATCTCATACAGGGAAATTGGAAGAGCTTTGCCTATTGGTATCTTCCCGGCTTAAGCCTTGCGGAGGTAGGCGGCTCCCTGGTGGAGATCTTTTCAAGCGCCGCCGCCGCTGTATTAGTGGTCTATCTGGTCAATCGATATATCCTCCCTAGGGTGCGCCGTAGATCTACTCTCCTTGCCGCCACCTCCTAAACAGCCCCTCATCAACAGCCCTCTCTGCACCTTGTGGTATACTCTCCTGAACATGAACGCACACCCTGCCCAACCACAGGTAATCCGAACGCCCAGGTACTCGGTTCGATGGGCATTAGAACTCCTGTGGATACTCGGGAGTCATCGGATCAACCTCCGATATAAGGAAACCCTGCTCGGCTTCGGCTGGATCTTTCTCCAGCCCGTCTCCATGACGGTCATCTTCAATTACATCCACAAGGTCGCTAGAATTCCCTCCGGAGACGTCCCCTATCCTCTCTTCATGGCAACCGGCTTCGTCGCCTGGACCTTTACCGCGATGGTTGTGTCTCAAACCGTCGTCAGCGTGACAGGGTACACGGCTGTCTTAAAAAGGATCGCCCTGCCGCGTATCTTACTCCCTTTCTCAGCGCTTCTGGCCGTTCTGGCGGACGTAGGCATCATGGGAATCCTCCTCATAGGCCTTCTCCTGTATTACAAATTCGCTGTGCCCGCAACAATCGTGTGGGTGCCGGTCATCTTCTTCATCCATTTTTCCCTACTCGTTGGCTTAAGCTGCCTGGTTTCGCTGGCGAATGTTTTCCTACGGGACGTAGGACACGGGATTCCTCAGTTGCTCCAACTTTGGTTCTTTGCAAGCCCTGTCTTCTACCCTTCTTCTCTGGTTCCGGAAGAATTCAGATTGCTGTCATTGTGGAATCCGATGACGGGCATCATCGAAGGATATCGGTCCATCCTACTTCTCGGACGACCGCCGCCGTGGGACCTTTTATGGCCGGCAACGATTGTAACCGCTGTAATCCTGCTGGGAGGTCTGCTCTGCTTCCGGCATCTGGAAGGCACTATTGCTGACATGCTCTGAGCCCCTGGGATAGATATGGAACGCATCCAGCTAATTGACGTCAGCAAGGGCTATTCGAAGCAAAGCGGAGCAAAGCTCCTGGCTAACTGGGGCTTCTGGCGAAGAGACTCTGATCCGCGATGGTTCTGGGCCCTAGACCAAGTGAACCTCTCCATCCCGGAATCCGGCAAATCAATAGGGATCATCGGTCCTAACGGGTCCGGCAAAACAACACTGCTCAGGATCATCGCAGGGGTCACGGTCCCTACAAGCGGTACCGTCATTGTCCACGGCTGCATCATACCGCTGTTGGAGGTTTTTGCAGGGATGCAGCCCGATTTCACCGGACGGGAGAATATCTATCTGAATGGAATCCTTCTGGGGATGCGCCGCCAGGAAATCCAAAAGAAGTTTGACTCGATCGTCGCCTTTGCCGGAGTCAGCGAATTCCTCGATATGCCTCTGAAACACTATTCTTCCGGCATGACAATGAAACTTGGCTTCAGCGTCGCCATCCACCGAGAGGCGGATATTATCCTGGTAGATGAGGCGTGGAGCATCGGGGACACCGCTTTCCAGGCAAAAAGCCTCACGCACTTGCGCCGATTACACGAGAGTGGCGTCACGCTCATCCTCGTCTCCCATGATCTAGAGATCATGCGCCAGCTATCTGACGAAGTCCTGTGGCTTCAAAATGGCAGGACCGCGGCGATGGGCCCTACGAATGAAATTATTCCGTTGTATCTGAAAAAGGTAAGTTCGGAGTCACCCCAGGCGACTTCTGCATAGGGCTTCAAAATCCTCGGCGACATCCATCCAGCTTCGTGGTTTGTAATACTGGTAAAGATATCGGACCATGGCGGCCAATTCCTCTCGATGGCCACTGCACCACTCGAGCCGATCGACGAACGCCTTGGGATTTCGGATGGGCAAAATCCAACCCGTTTTGCCCTCCTGAATAAAATCTGGCCCTGAGCAGTTTGTCGTGGTCAACACCGGAAGCGCGCTGCCAGCCGCCTGGGCAAGCACTAGGGCAAATCCATCGTGCAGCGTTGGAAAAATGAAAAGGTCGCCCCAGCTGTACCACTTTGAAAGCTCATGCTGTGATTGCTTTGGAACAAGCTCCGCCAGTTGTCGGAGTTGCTTCAGAAATCTCTGAGATTCAGGAGCTACAGACCCAACAAGTCTGAAGCAGTACTTATCTCTCCCTGGGCTTCGCATGAGGGCCATCAGGTCCCACAAGCCCTTCTGAAGAGATAGGGCCCCAACATACAAGACACGAAGCGGAGCGCCTGAGAGGATCCGGCGACATCTGGCTGCTATGACCTCCGGCGATGGTCTAAAATCCCTGACTTCCACCCCTAAAGGAATGCTCTTGGCTTTATCCGAGAGCCCCTCCTCAACAAATGTTCGCTGAGCAAAACTCGATAGGACGAGCACTTGATCACACAGTTGATATTCGCTTTCCTCCCGCGCAATCACCCAAGAGCTTGGACGCTCCAGGGAAACCCCCGTCCGTTCCTCCTCCTGCTGAAGGATTCGGCTCTGCGTCCGAATATGCGCCGATCCCCGGAGCAGCAATTTAAAGATGCTTGTAAAGCAGCTCCTTTTATACATTTCTCGTCCGACCCCACTCTAGCAGTGAAGAACGTACCATTTCCCCCCTCTCAACTGGGTGAGAGCCCATCGCGAGAACCAAGGGTGCAATAGACGCTCCGGGTAGTGAACGCCGATTCTCGCCAGGAGTTGCAATGCCCTACCCACCAGACCGTGGAGCCAGAAACTCCGGACGTCCGCGTACGACACGCCAAACCGCTTCACCGCCCACCGGGGGTAATTAGTGAGCAGTGTGATCTGATGTCCCTTCTCGACAAGAGCGCGGACAAGATCGAAAGCATGAAAGCGCCCGTGGACAACCACGGCTATCTTCAGCTTCTAATCCTTTCGCGCCGATGCGGGAATGTGCCGGATCATGTCTTTGAGTCTATCCGCATACGTATTTCCTCTGGAAGATATCCTCGCCCTGGCCGCCAACGCCAACCGCCTCCTCTCCGATTCCCTTTCCAAGAGCCATTGGAGTTTCTCCACTACCTCTTCAACGCCCTGGAAATAAACCACCGCCTCTCCATCCTCGCCAAAAATCTCTCTGTGCTCGGCCGTGTCCTCGGCTAAAATACAGGCCCCCATAGCAGCGAGCTCAAAGGAGCGCATCGAATGTCCGTCCCGGTTGGATCTTCGGACAAGACACAGTGCAACTCTCGCCACGCTCACGGCTTTCCGGAAGGTCTGCAGATCGGCAATCCCCCTTGCAGACGCTCGGGTCTCACGAAACCGGTCCCAGTAGCCCCCATAAAGGTGCACCTTAAATCCAGCATGGATGAGAGGCGCAACCCATTGGACGCGATCGCGGTCCGCACCTCCCACAAAGACAACGTCACAGGTAAACCGAGCCTTCTCTTCGTTGGAGGCAACGGACTCAGGGAAATGGATTTCCGGATCGTAGGCGAACGGCATGTAAAAGGCATCGCATCCGAGCCGGTGAATATCGGCCATGTTCGACCGCCGCGGAGAAAAAACCTGGTCGTAATACGGCAACGCCTCCATGAACCACCCCGCCTGATGGACCGCGCTCCAGGGGTCGTCCGTCAAGTAGTTCAATCTCAGAATGCCCATCCGTCCCATCTCTTCGAGCGCTCCCTTTTCGAGAGGAGCAATCCCGGTAGCGAGGAGCCATCGGGGCTTAGACTCCTTAGCCCTTTGTACCACCTCTTCGCTAAAGTCGCGCAATCGAAGTGGGCGGCGGCCCCGCAACCACCAGTTGAATTTGGCAATAAGATAGGTCCCCTCAAAAGCCCGGGTTAGGTCGCATAAATGGTACGGGATGCCGAGCATTTTTGCAGCTCGCTCCAAATGACCACCCACATGAATGGGGCTTGGGTGGGCAACCAACAGCAATTTGCTTTGGGACATCGTGCTAATCTGTCTGGCAGCGCTCATTCGACAAAAAGCAGTCTCTTCAAGTCAATAGTGTCCGCATGGCCGCCTGCAGGCCATCGGCACATGTCGCAAAGCTCAGTTTCCTGCTCAACGCCAAAGATGCTTCCTCAAACTTGTTTAAATCATCGGGTGAAAAACTGCATATTTTACAAATGTACCCTGAGAGCTCTTTTAAATCACCGCACGGGTAAACATAGCCGTTCACCTCGGGAATAACCATGTCTGGCCAACCCACAACCAAATCAGAGGAGATGACTGCCAAACCGCAAGCGAGCCCTTCGTTGACAGAACAACCCCACGGCTCTTGGGCAGGGTTGATCATGACATCTGAAATTAACAAGTGATCTCTGAGCTCGGATTGGTTGAGGTATCCTGTAAAAATAATCTTTCCTTTCCCCTTAGCCCTCGCTATCCGTTCAGCCTCGCTTCGAAGCTCCCCATCCCCACACATGATCAATGCAGCATGCGAGACCCCTGAGGAGAGCGCTTCGCAAAAGGCATTCACTGCATCAAGCGGCCTCATGGATGAGCGCAGCTTGTGAGTGTAAATAAACAGGCGAATCCCTTCTTCAAGGGTGTATTGGCGGATAATTTTTCGCCTAATCCCCTCTATTTCTGTTTGTGAAAAACCGGCCTTAAAATAGGCGCCGTCAACTGAATAGGGGACGAAGAACAATTTACTCTCGGGAATATTGCGCCTCAGGAAGAATTCTTTGTTGCGCGTTCCTATGTAAAGAAAACCGTCTACGTTGGGTAAGAGAAAAATCCTGAGGAAGGTTTCCCGAAGGCAACTCCGCCACAAGGGCCGAGGAAGGATATCTTCGTTCTCTCCGCGCAGAAGGACTTTAACACCTTTTCTTCGACAATTAAGAATGGCCCACCAATAAGTTGGATTGGCATAGCCGTGGAAGTAAACGGCTTGGGGGGAGAATTCGAGAAGTCGTCGGGTCAATTGGAAGCTCAACAATTCGGTTCTCTTTTCCCACCATCCTCTTGGCTCTCCGGGGTTTAAAAAAACATATTGATATCCATCCAAAATCGGATTGTCGTATTTGACAATGGTTCTGGAAAATTTCTCATAAAATGGCCTCGCCCCCCTGTCTGACATATAGAAAACTTTAAGATCAAATCTTCCATCCTTGGCCAAATAGCTATAGAGGGGCGCATGGTATTGGATAGGATTGGAAACAACGACGGCCAGTCGATATCGCTTACTTTCCATGAATGAGGCCGCGCTTCATCAGTTCCTCTTGCGCCATTCGGGTCTGATCTATCGCTTTCGTCTTCTCAACCCATTGGTAAAGATCCCGCAAGCCTTCAGTCAGCGAAATGACCGGCTGGAAACCGAGCGCTTGAACTCGTGAAATGTCGGCATAGCAATGCCGAATGTCTCCTTTTCTATAGCGCCCTGTAATTTCAGGGCTCATTCGCTTCCCTTGCAAGTCGATCAACATCTTGGCCAATTCCAAAATGGTCGTTCGGTGGCCTGTCCCTATATTGAATACCCTCCCGTCAGCCCGATGGTCTTTTAACAAAAGCAAAAAACCTCTGGCCACATCGCGCACATCGACGAAGTCTCTGGACTGAAGGCCGTCTTCGTAGACAAGAGGAGCCGTACCATTCTTAATTTGGCTCATGAATATCGCTGCGACGCCGGTGTAGGGGTTGCTTAAGCTTTGGCGTGAGCCGTAAGTGTTGAAGAGGCGACAAGCAGTCACAGGTATACCGTAGTGGCGCCCAAACAATAGACAATACTCCTCCTGATCCCTCTTGTTGAGGGCATAGATGCTTTCGCAATCAAGAGGCTTGCCTTCCGGGGTAGGAAGAGGCCCTAAGACTTCGCGGGTCTCTGGGTCTCTCATTTCAAAATCCTTGACAGACAGTTGTTCTTGAGAGCGGGGGTGCGGGACAATGCTGTGATTATCCGAGGGTCTACGATACAAACCTTCACCATAAACACTCATCGAGCTAGCTACCAATAACTTACGGACTGTATGGCGCTCGTTCGCCAAGATATCCAGCAGCAGAGCGGTACCTAAAACATTGGTCTCGGTATAGTGTTTAATCTGGTATTGGGACTGCCCAACCCCAACCATGGCAGCAAAGTGGAAGATGGCTTCTACTCCTTCAAGTGAAACATACAGATTGGAGCGATCTAAAATATTTCCTCGCACGAATTCAATTTTGGGAGATAGGTACGTTGGGCGATCCGTCTGCCCGTGTACTTGTGGTTCTAAGTTGTCGAAGAGACGTACCTGAAAGCCGTTCTCTAAAAGTAAATCAGCCAGATGTGAACCTATAAAGCCGGCTCCGCCCGTGATGAGGATTTTACGCATGGCGCGTCTCCCCTGTTTGTTTCATTTTGTTTGTAAGATCATATACGCAAAATAAAGCCCTGGCCATCATAGTCTGGATTCGTCAAGGGTTCGGGTCGGATGTGTGGATTCCTTTGGAGAAATTCGGAGAAGGCCTTCTGTTCTCCTTTGGTCGGATCATTTCCAAAATCAAACCAATCATCAAAAAGCACAATGGTTTGGTCTCCAATGTTCGGCTCTATGAACTTGAGCACCTGATGTGCCGACTCATAGAGGTCACAATCAATAACACATAGAGAGCACCGCCTTAAGGCGTGCCTGTCTCGCATCTGGGGTGTCAGCGTCTTTTCGAACCACCCTTCAACCAAGAAAGTCCTACTCCAATCCGTCTTCTGTTCACTCAGGAACGTCTCGACGTCCTTACGCGAGCAATAAAAATCTCCCGTTTCAAAACTCCCTTTTCTATCTATGCCCCTCACGGGGGGCAAACCGGCAAACGAATCGAATCCAAAAAACCTCATGTCTTGTATACCAAAATCTCGAGCAATGACTTGTGCATACCATAGCGTGAAGCCACGATAGATTCCGAATTCAAGATAATCGCTTCCTTCAAGTAGATTCCTCTGCGCACTCCAGCGTAAACTTCTATGCACCGCCATAAGCAACTGCGGTTTCGCCGGCATAAAAGCAGGATGAAATCCCCTTTTGATCGAGCGCGCCATTTCCAGCAATCCCACCGCTCTTAATAGTCTCCGGACAACCGGTTTAGCCATGAGGAATCACCTCCTGACACTCACCGAACACCTTTTCGAGCTGCTCAAAAATAGGCGCGAACTGCCGCTCGTAATTCCATTCTTCAAGAATTCGCTGTCGACCTCGTTCTCCCATAGCCCGCATCTGATCCGGATGTTCGAGGAACCAGCGGATCGCCTGTGCGATGCTCGCCGGATCATCCGGATCGCATGCCAGGCCGTAACCCGGCTCGACGTAAGCTTTCTTCCATTCAGGAAGATCGGAAACCAGGAGCGCCAGGCCGCAGGCGAGATAGTCAAAAGGTTTATTTGACGCACCCACCATCCAATGGAGGTTGACATCCTGCGCCCGTCTGGGCATCAGTGAAAGTCCGACGTCGCACTCGGTGGAGCTCCTCAAGAGCTCCACCCGGGTGGGGAGAATCCCCACAAGCTCAACCCGCTGCTCTACACATAGGCGAGCCGCCACTGCTTGAAGCTGATGAATATACCCCTTGGAGCCCGCGGTCTCAAAACCAATGATGCGAAGCTTCACGAATTCGGGCAACGCCGTCAGAGCTTCGAGCACCACCTGCGGCAACCGCCCGGGAACGATAGAACCATGGTATAGCAGCCGGAAGCCCCCCCCCTTCCAGGGGACACGGGGAGGTAAAACTTCCCCTCGACTCGGACAATTCCACACACAGAAGATATGGCCGTCCTCCCCCCCTCCTGACATAGAAGGCTCTATGCGCTCCCGATTGGGCCAGATGAGGATCTGCGCCCGACGCATGAGTTCCTTGCGCATCCAAAGAACTAGCTGCTTAAACGAACTGCGGTAAACAGCCGCGTCCTCCTGCCCATCCGCTCCAGGAGAATCATGCTCATGATAGACCACCCGGACGCCTACAAGGGAACTACCGATCCAAGCGGGCAAGGAGGCAAGTGGATCCGAGGCGTAAATCCACTGCGGTCTAAAGAGAATTGCCCATCCGCTGGCCCAGAGGGAGAAGAAGACATAATGGAACTTCTGTCGCCAACCTGCCGGGCAGAACGCAATCCGCTTCACGTTGATACGGGAATGCGCCTGGATTTGGAGCGGTTCCTCCGGTTTGGACGTCCCAACAAAGAGAACGTTCCATCCCTCCCGTGCCAAAATGTGGGCACTGTGCTCTAGGGGAGGATAGTTCCCGGGATTGGTATACTGGATGTAGAGGATGCGCCGACGGCTATCAGGCGGATCCGGCGATCTTGCCATAGAGAACCTGCATCTCCCCCACGACGTCTTCCATCGTCCGTGGTTTCTGAATACCTCGCCGCAATCGATCCAACAACCCCTCCTCCTCCAAGAGACGCCGTATTGGGCGGCTCCAGTCCCCTATGGAGCGCGGTTCTACGAGCAATCCATTCACCTCATGCTGGACCAACTCGGAAATTCCCCCAAGCCGGGAACCCAAAACCGGCACACCTGCGCTGAAGGCCTCCAAAACCACCATGGGCCCGGTCTCCAGCAACTGAGAAGGAACCGCTACGATGGAGTACTCGCGCAGCCGTCCCATCAGTTCGGAATTGGGGAGCGACGGCACAAAACGGATCCGAGGGTCTCCAGACATCAGGTCTTGGAGATAGTGACGGTATCTCGCTTCCTTGTTCCCCTCTTGTTGAATACCGTAGATGTCCAAGGTGACAGATTCTTCCGAGAGTTCCCGTATCGCCCGGATAAGGATGTGCAGACCCTTGCCGGGATCCAAGCGGCCCAAAAAAACCATCCGGAGGGGAGCCGAACGTCCCCCCGGAGAAACGCCCCCTTCAGGACTCCCCGGCGCCATTTCTCCTGTATAGGCCAGGCCCTGACGGCACAGCGTGACTTTCTCAGATGGGATTCCATTACGGACGATGAGATCCCGGACCCACTCGCATACCGCAATTACGCAGTCTACATCCTTCACAAATGTGCGAAGGGACTCGTGTCGGATCGCCATGAGGCCGCGCATCCGAAGCGCCGTCCACATTCCCCCTGACCTGTGTAAACGCCCCAGAACATCATCGAACGCCACAGGGGCCAAGCCAACCAGATCGGCAACCCCTCGGGGTAACCCCAACCCATGCAACGTGCAACGCGTGCATACCCCCAGACGAAGCACTCCGTCGCACACCTCCTTCCCCCAACGGAGCAGCGTGCCGCGCTGACAGCTCACCGTTGGGGTGTGGTAGGTAAACACGACCGGGAGGCGCCTCTTCTTGGCTTCCCTTACAAGGAGATGCGAGACACCAGGCGTCATGGCGTGAAAGTGGACTAGCTGGGGGCACTCCTCATCCAAAATCCGGCTAAATGCCTGAGCCGCGACTGGATCCCCACTCCCATAGAGCTCTCGGATGTCATCGAATACCTGCTTGACCTCGAAACGCCGGACCGGAAGCCCGTTGTGAACATATCTGGCCTCTTTTTCTGCCGGCGCGGCAACCACCACTTCAACCCCCAATCTCTGAAGACCCTGCCCCAAGGCTTCGACGTACACCTCCGTTCCGCCGACCGGGTCAGGGTAGAAACAAAATGGGACTTGGATCACTTTCACGTAGCACCGTTTCCGCGGAATATCGATCTCACGACGCGTTTGATACCCTCGTACAGCTTTTGGCCAATAAGGGTGGCGCACACGTGTCGGAGAAGGTCCGACCGCACCAGGAGCCCCGGTTGGTAACAAACAATGGTTAGGTAGCAACGACGAGCATCCCTGTACATCTCAAAACCAAAATATTTCTCCCCTATATCCACGTAGTGAGACGCCCACACTCGTTTCTTGATTCGTTGCTTTGCCCGCTCCAAATCAGGATTTGTTTCCCTCTCCCGGTAGATTTGGCTTAACAGCCAAAAAATGGACGCCTCTTCCCTCTTCTCGCGGGCTATTTTTGCGTGGTAATTCGCCTCATGGACCCGGTAATCAGCGATGACGCGATCCACGTAATAAAACTCAAATCGACGGGCCATCATCAGGGTGAAATACCAATCATGGAAGGCCAAGCGTTGCGGAACAGGAGGGACCTGCTGCCAAGCTTCCCGGCGGGCGATCACGGATGCTGAGCAGATGAAGTTTTTCTCCAGCAGTCTCAGGAATTCATTTCCTTTGAAATCTTTCCCTCCGTGAGCTCGATCCGCCGCCTCTAACGTAACCTTCCCCTCTGCATCAATCAACGCCACGTTGCCGTACACCAACCCTATCTCGGGAAACGCACGGAATTTCTCGATCGCCATGGAGAGGAAAGCGGGCTTATATCGATCATCGGGGTCGATACGCGCTATCAACAAGCCCCTGGCGTAGTTCAACCCTTCATTGATCGTTGCGGCATGGCCTAAGTTGCGCTGGTGGGTAATCACCCGCAGGCGGGGATCAGCAAAGGAATGAAGCACCTGTCGGGTGCCGTCTGTCGATCCGTCATCAACGGCAACGATCTCAAAATCGTGCCCTCCTTCCTGACCAAAGATGCTCTTTAGACACTCTCCAAGGTAACGCGCGTAGTTGTAACAGGGAACCACAAAACTCACCAGGGGAGCTGTGGACACGCCGCCGTTTTATCCTTACAACGCGTGGCGCTTGATGACGCGGGCTGGCGCACCCACCGCGGTAACGTGTGGAGGGATGCCTTCTACCACAACGGCCCCAGCGCCAATGATGCTCCATTCTCCAACGGAAACTCCATCAATAATTGTCGCTCCCGCGCCAATATAGCCCCCTTCTCCAATCCGGGCGTTGCCACAGATGGTGACCCCCGGATTAAGGTTGACGAAGTCGCCGATGATACAATCATGTGAAACGGAGGTTTTTATATTGAGGATGCAGTGCCTACCGATTTTGGACCGGGTCGTTACAATGCTCCCAGGTGCCAAGCAGGTCCCCTCCCCAATTTCAACAAGATCCCCGACAAAAACGCCGGGATACCGGAGTGTGTAGGGGCGAAGGTTCCGCGCGTCGAGAGCCTTGATCCTCCGCACCAAGTCCATTCGGATCTTGTTGTCTCCGACCGCCGTGATGTAGAAAAACGTGGATTTCCCCCGGTCTGCCAGAAACTCCTTCAGGCCATCAAAACCCCCTAGGAGCTCGGTCCCCAGGAAAGGCCCAACGGATTTGTTATCGTCCACAAACCCGGCCACCTGAACGGCGTCACCCGCCCAGACCACGGACCGGAGATACGCGCAGAGCTCGCTCCCATGTCCCCCCGCCCCAACGATGATGACCGATTGCTCAGGCAACGTCCGCTCCCTGGTCCTGACGCCTTCGACCCTTGAGTGTCACGGTTTGCCGGCCGTACACCAGTAAAGTTTCCGATTCTCCGAAGAGCTGCTCATTTCTCGATATGAAGGCGGCTCTTGGTAAGCAGATCCACCAAGCTGACGACCTCCCCCGGGTTCTTCGAAGCCATCTCCGTCAATTCCTGTAGCCACTTCGCGTTTCGATAGTAGACGGACTCCGGATCGGGAATCAGGCCGTTGATGATCGCCTCGATCATCTCCTCGGCTCCCATCTCAACATCGATCCGGGTCCTGAATCCCTCCTCCTGCATCTTCCGCAGAGAGACCCGGTAATCCCGGCGGTCCTGCTCCGGCAGACCCAGGCGGTTCACCTTGAGCCTTGGATTGACGCGCTGGAAGATATCCGCCAGGTCCGCCACCCGCAGGTTCTGGTGGGCAATGTTGTAACAGATGTGGCGGAGCTGAGGTTTCTCGGCGAAGTAGACGAAGGCGCGCGCGCAGTCATTCACATGGACAAAGGGGCGCCAGTGTTCGCCCGCGCCGAACACCTTGATCTCATTATGGAGGGCGCTGTAGAGGCTGAAGATGTTGACCACCAGGTCGAACCGCATCCGTAGCGAATATCCAAACAGCGTGCCGTTCCTGAGAATGACCGGTTTCCAAGCGGAGCCGGCCATTTCCTGCAGGGCTTTCTCCGCATTGACTTTGGAGACGGCATAGGTCGTAATCGGATCGAGCCGGCCCTCTTCGCTTACCTCTCCATCCGTTTCCCCGTACACCGAACAGGAGGAGGAGAATAGGAACTTCATCTTCCGCTCCCGGGCGGCTTGAGCCAAGACACGAGTCGTTGAGGAGTTGACCTCATTCGTCAGCTTCGGATCCAAATCCGCGGATGGGTCGTTAGAGACAGCCGCCAGGTGTATGATGCAGTCACAGCCTTCCAGCAGTTTCTGCAGGAATGCACGGTCGGAGCATGCCTTCCGAATGTCCTCCCGGATGATCTCTACCGCCGGCTGAAGCGCCCTGAGATGGCCGACCCCAAAGTAGCCGAGATCCAAGACGCGAACCCGATGTCCTCTCGCCAGGAGCTTCGGCAGGAGTACCGCCCCCAGATACCCCGCACCGCCGGTAACCAGAACGTTCATGCCAAGCTCCTTTCAGCTTTCTGAAGCGCTTCGGCTACAGTATCCATCTGCTCTTCCGTAATCGACGTAAAGAAAGGCAGCGTGATCACCCGTCGAGACAAGTCCTCCGTCACCGGCAGGGCTCGGTCCGCGAATCGGCTGAAGAATTTCTGCTCGTGGATCGGCGGATAAAAATAAGCCCGCGTCTCAACCTCCTGTTCACTCAGGGACTGCATGATACGATCCCTCTTTCCCTTCAGAGCAGCCGGAACCAGAATCGTAAGATCCTTGAAAGTATGGGTGACTTCCTTCGGAACGTGGAGGGTACGGAAACTGGTCTTCATCTCAATCTGGCGAGCATAATAAGCCGCCTTGCGGGCCCTGGTCTCCAGGACGCTGTCCAGATTCCGGAGATTGTGAATTCCGACAATGGCGTGAAATTCGCTCATCTTTCCGTTCAACCCCGGCCAATGGGCATTGTAATTTTCCTCGACCCCATAGTTGCGCATCTTTCGAATACGCTGGATGAGCTGAGCGTCCTTGCTCGAAACCAGCCCCCCCTCAACGCACACAAGCGCCTTGGTGACCGACAGGGAGAAGACCTCGGCGGCGCCGAAGGCTCCCACCCTCTGATTCCCTATAGCCGCCCCAAAGGCATGCGCTGCGTCATAGACGACCGGAATAGGCCGCCCCAGCTTCTTTTGGACCTCCTCAACAACCTGCTGGATCCGCTGTACACGGCAGGGAAGCCCGTAGAGGTGAACCCCCACCACCATAGCCGTATCCGGATGGCGACGCAGCAACCCCTGAAGGTCTTCCGAAGAGATGTTCAAGTCCTCCCCGACCTCCGCAAAAACAGGTGTCCCGCCAGCGTAGAAAACCGCCTGCGCGGTCGCCATAAAACTAAAACTGGGCACAATCACCTTTTGTCCCGGCTGCAGCCCCATCGCCTGGAGGGTGAAGAGGAGCGCCATCGTCCCGGAGGAAACCGTCGCTGTCTGAGTCCCCAAGTATGCAGCTGTTTCTTGCTCGAATTGGGTGACGTACTTGCCGAAGTTGGTAACCTTGCCGTTCTCGAGAATCTCTTGCAAGGAATCTTTGACAGCATCGAACGGAGGGAGGTCGGCTCGAATCAACGGGATCTTCATCCAGATATGGCTCCTATTCTTTCGAGCGCTTCATTCTCGCCAAGGAGAATCCGGCCGGCAGAACAGCCTATATCCTACTCGTCAATTGTATCTCATCCGATATCAAAACTGCATCTGCGACTCTCTGCGAGGGCTTCCGGTCCCTGTCTGAAGGATGGCTTCGGTCACCCTCTTCATGAAAGTAAGTCTACCTTGAATGAACACCATTATCCTCGTTTTATTTTGCGTACTCCTTCCAGGAATCTCCCCCTCCTCAAAATGAAAAAAGAGCCAGTTCGTTTTGGGTGTACTATCATGGTAAGGTATGTGCGGCATCGCTGGTTTAGCATCAACAAGAACGATCCCAGAAGGGATCCTGCCGGAATTTGTGAAATCCCTTCGTCACCGAGGGCCGGATGACGAAGGCATCTATCTTAGCCCTGACAGGTCTGTTGGCTTGGCCCATACCCGTCTAAGCATCCTGGATCTCTCTGCTGCAGGCCATCAGCCAATGACCAACAAGGCCTGCCCAAAAGCCGGGAAGGGTCCGGATGCCCTCTGGATTGTCTATAACGGCGAGATCTACAACTACCAACAGCTTCGCCAAGAGCTTCTGGCGAATGGGCACCGTTTCTCCTCCAAGACCGACACAGAGGTCATTCTCCATCTTTACGAGGAGGAGGCCGAGCAGGCGCTGGATCGCCTCAACGGCATGTTCGCCTTCGCCATCTACGATCCAAACCAACGGGCACTTTTCCTCGCCCGGGATCGACTTGGGATCAAACCCCTCTTCTATGCCGAGCAGGGGGGCTCCTTTTCGTTCGCCTCAGAAATCAAGGCCATCCTAGCAGCGGGCATAGTGCCAAGGGAGGGGGATTGGCAGGCGATCCGCGACTACTTCCCCTTTGGGTCCGTCCCCCATCCGGAAACGGCCTCCCCCTTAT
>OBEQ010954967.1_pt1 | contig 14802 bp, 13 predicted proteins | sample 1670901 | NCBI WGS metagenome assembly OBEQ01 (sample SAMEA104232315, study PRJEB22302) | groundwater metagenome | biome: forest; feature: aquifer; material: groundwater | place: USA | collected 2011-08-07 | depth 5.4 m | reverse complement strand
TTACAGATAAAGAGAAAGTTTGACAAAATGATTAGCTCTTTTTTTGGACTAAATCCGGGTCAAAGGTTTAGAAAAAATAAATCAATGTTATTGCTAGATTTTAATCCGGCACAATATGAAGAGCTAATTAAAGAACTATCATTACTAGATAAAGATGTTCTATTATTGAACCAGAGGAGACCAGCAGTATGGAATCTGCAAAGTCTAAAAATTATTAGAAATTCAAAATGTAAAATTTTAGATCTTAATGTTTTTGAAGGAAAAGTTAAGGAAAAAATGGAAAGTGAGCTGGACAATCTCTCAAACAAGTTGACAGAAATGTGGAAGTATGATTCAACATTTGAAAAAATATTTTCATTTGATTCATACACTCTTTGGTATTCGATTAGGGAATCATTTGTAAAAATATGCAACTCCCGATTCACTGAATCAGTCCGACGGTTAATGTTACTAAAGGAGCTATTTGATAAATTTGATATTACCACAATACTCGAGTGGGCCGAACTTGGGCAAGAAGAAAAGGAGATCCTCAATTTATCAAAAAAATTTGGAATAAAGTCAGTTATGTTACAACATGCCATGTTAACAACTTCAAAATATTGGGACCATTATGCCAGATTTATTCTGTTTTTCTCGTATCCATTGTTAAGTGATATGTAGGCCATTTGGGGGGAACTTACCAAAAAGCATGCACTGTCCTATGGATATTACAAGGATCTTGTAGTCACGGGAAGTCCCAGACATGATAATTTCTTTAATTATCAAAGCCTACAAAAAAGCCGAGGCACCATCTTGTTTGCTACTACACAGGTTTCTGGTATTGATGCAGAAAATTCCACTACTAGGGCATATCTAAAATTTGATGAATTCGTCAGAGAAGTCTGTAGGGTTGCTAAACTTTTCCCTGATAAGAAATTAATCGTGAAACCTCACCCTGCCCCTGATTTCATCAACAACATTACCGAATTAATTAAAGAAATCGATCCTAAAATTACAATAACTCATACTACCAACATTAAAGAACTCATTTCTTGTTGTGATTTACTAATTACATTCAATAATTCTACAATAGCCTTAGAATCAATAATACTAGAAAAGCCTACCATAAGTTTGCAAATCGAAAAATGGGCTGAGTATGGTGAAATCGTAAAAATGGGCGCGGTCTTATCAATCTCGGAAATAAATGAAATTGAGAATGGTATGAAAAGAATTCTATATGATGAAGAATTCAAGAAAAAGATTATGGAAAATGCAAAAAAATTTGTTCAAATGTACCTTTCAAATAGAGGCACTGCATCAAAGGCGTTGGCAAAGGTGTTGGATACTCCTTGAGTAATAAGAATAATGATTCCATGGAATCTTGGAAGATCCCACTGTACAAGATTTACACTGATGATGAAGACGTAAATCTAATTACGAAAATAGTCAGACGTGGTTCCGAATGGGCAATAGGACCAGAAATAGAAGAATTTGAAAATGCAATCAAGAAATATGTTGGTACAGATTATTGTGTAACACTAAACTCGGGAACCTCTGCCTTACATGCTACTTTTCTAGCCTATGAGATAGGGATTGGTGATGAGATAGTAGTACCCTCCTTTTCATTTATCTCTACAGCTAATTCTGTTCTTTTTGTGGGAGCAAAACCCGTATTTGCTGATATAGAAGACACTACTTTCGGTTTGGATCCTCAAGCCGTTACAACAAAAATTACCTCGACAACAAAAGCTATAGTTCCAATGGACTATGGAGGACTTTCATGTAAGATATTTGAAATAAAAAAAATTGCCAGTGACAGTAGTCTTACTTTAATTGAGGATGCTGCTGAAGCCTTAGGATCCAAAGTGAATGGCAAAAAAGTTGGATCTGTTGCTGATTCATCCATCTTTAGCTTTTGTGGTAATAAAGTATTAACTACAGGTGAAGGAGGGGCCGTCGTAACTAATTCTAAGGAAATTTATGAAAAAATAAAATTAATACGATCCCATGGAAGAGTTGATAAAACGAGTTACTTTGAAAATCCCACAGAATCTCAGTATGTTGATCTGGGCTACAATTGGAGGATGTCTTCGATTACCGCGGCACTGGGCATTTCACAATTAAGCAAACTTGAGAAGATCATAAAAATGAGGCAGGATAATGCAAAATATCTTTCATCTAAATTATCTAAATATCCACAGATAAAGGTGCCCCATCCACCTGATCAGTATGACCATATCTACCAGATGTATACAATACGATTATCAGATAAACGAACACGTAATGATCTACATGAATTTCTTTCAAAGAAAAGGATCTTCTCAAAGGTTTATTTCAATCCTATCCATCTGACCACATTTTACAGGGAAAAATTTGGGACAAGACCTAGAACGTTACCAAATACTGAAAAAATTGCTGATGAGGTTCTAACTTTACCACTTTATCCCAATATGAATTCAGAAGAAAAAGATTATCTCACAAACTCAATATCGGAATTCTTTGAATCTGATTCCCAGAACAACTAGGCAATACTAGGAGTACTGTCTAATTACCCACATATCCTTACTTTCTTTAGCCCTTTTTCTCTCATCTTCTGATATCAGAGATTCTTGCAGTTTTTCTCCTTGTCTTAATCCTATTATTTTATGTCTTTTTGAAATCTTCATAGCTAAATCCTTTATGTTGTAGGACTGCATTTTTGGAATAAAGATTTCACCTAAATTCATTAGGAGAAGACACTTGATTATGAAATCAACAGCTTCATCGATGTGGAAAAAGTATCGCTTCATTGATGGATCCGTGATTGATAATGGTTGATTATTTTTCAATTCCTCGTTCCAAACCTCAAAAACATTTCCTCTTGTTTCTATGACATTACCAAATCTAACCGAAGCGCATTTTGTTCCTTTTATGTGAATGCCTGCCCAACTTGTTAGCCTTTCACTTAGTTGTTTTGTCGTTCCATAAAGCGTTGATGCATTAGCAGCTTTGTCAGTACTTACATTGAGAAATTTTTCTGGCCTATTTTTTATTGCTTCCTTTATCAAATTGACGGTTCCATTAATGTTCACATTTATTGTTTCTATTGGATTGAATTCGGAAATTTCAATATTTTTAACTGCAGCTGCATGTATGATTATATCCACATTATTACATGCCATTTCAACTCTATCATTATCAAGGATACTGCCAAGCAGTAATCTTAATCGATCATCATTTACCGTTCTTTTTAATCGGAATAATGAGTATTCATCAATATCTAGAACCCTGACAACTCGAATGGGATATTCTAAAAGTCTTTTAGTTAGAAATGAACCTATGCTACCAGCTCCACCAGTAATCAAAATTGTCTTATTTTTTAACATTCTTGATAAATCAGGGCTCTGTCCAGATTTTTTCATATTTTTCATATGTCACTATCTTGAACAGAATCAAACGCGGTTATTTAATCAATATCCTGATAAATTATGCCCTGTTCATTAGTAGCTGATAAACGGACTACGTCTCAAAGCAATTTATTGAATATCTCCATTTCTTGTAAGGAATATCTATAGGAAGGCTCTCAGGCTTAAGAAAAGATGAAAACTAATATTGTACAAAGCGGGTTACTCAGCATTTGAAAGTTCTTGTCGTGGGATATGGTTCTATAGGTAGGCGTCACATTGAGAATCTTATCAAATTAGGCAAATCGGAAATCATAGTTTGTACCAGCAAAAAAGATTCACTACTTGTAAGAAAAGGATGTAAAGTATATAATTCATTAAAAGAAGCCATAAAAGAAAAACCTGATATCGGAATAGTGACAAACATTACAAGTCTTCATGTCAAGACAGCACAAAAATTAGCACAAGCTAATTGTCATTTGTTTATTGAAAAACCCCTTTCAGATTCATCTGCTGATTTAGATAACCTATCTACACTAGTGAAAAAACGAAAACTAGTCACATTGGTTGGATGTAACTTTCGTTTTCATCCATGCATAAGAAAAATCAAAGAACTTATTTCAGAAAACAAAATTGGAAAAATTATTTCTGTAAGAGTAGAAAATGGATCATATCTACCTGATTGGCATCCGTATGAGAATTATAAAAAGAGCTATGCATCACAGGAAGACTTAGGTGGTGGTGTAATCTTGACATGTATTCACGAGATTGACTATTTGTATTGGTTTTTTGGAGACGCAAGAGAAGTTTTCTCTTTTACTGGTAGATATGGTCACCTTGGAATAAATGCTGATGATCTGTCTTCTATATTAATACGATTCAAGAATAATGTCATTGCTGAGGTGCATCTTGATTATTTTCAGAGACCGAATTTTCGAAGCTGCAAAATTATAGGTACGAGAGGAACAATATATTGGGATTCAGATATAAACACAGTAAAATTATATGATGTAAAAAAGGAAAAATGGATAAATAAATTGCATTTAAGAAATTACGACCACAACAAAATGTACCTTGACGAACTGTCATATTTCCTTGAATGTGTGAAACGCAAAAGAAAATCAATTAACGATGTATCTCATGCAATAAGAACTCTTAAAATAGCTCTAGCTATAAAAATGGCATCAAAAGTTAAGAAATTGGTGCGAGTTTATTGAAAAGAGAAAAATTCATTTCTAGATTATTTGAGCTGAATAAGAAAACTGTTATTTTGACTGGGGCTGCAGGTCGTATAGGTTCTCATTTTTCTCATGTTCTAAGCGGAGCAGGGGCCAATGTAGTTTTGGTAGATATTGACAAAGATAAAAACAAAGAGCTGGAAAAAATAATTTCCAAAAAATATGGTACATCTCCAACCTCGTTCGCCTCTGACATTACGAAAAAACATGAGGTGGAGCAACTCGTAAGGAGTGTTTTAAATAAATACAGAAAAATAGATGTTCTCATAAATAATGCTCATTTTGTTCCCCGGAAACATCCCAAAAGAGATGCGCCTTTTGAACAATATCCTTTAGATCTCTGGAACAAGACTTTAGAAACTAATCTAACAGCAATAGTATTACTTTCTCAAGAAGTAGGCAAGGTAATGATAAAGCAAGAAAAAGGAGTTATCGTTAACATCTCCTCAATATATGGAATGGTTGGTCCTGATCAAAGAATATACGGTAAAAGCAGATTGAATTCTCCTGTATCATATGCATCCACTAAAGGAGGGGTTATAAGTTTAACGAGGTATATGGCGGCTTATTGGCATCAAAAAAACATTCGTGTAAACACCCTGACGCTTGGTGGTGCTCTAGATCCAAAATTGCATGTAAATAAGAAATTTGTAGAAAACTATTCTCAAAGAACCATGATAGGCAGAATGGCTAGAAACGATGAATATAATGGTGCATTATTATTCCTAGTTTCAGATGCCTCGTCCTACATGACGGGAGCTAATTTGGTAGTAGATGGTGGCTGGACTGCATGGTGAAAGTGGGTAATCCTAACGTGTTAATGCTGTCTGAATGAAAATAGTGAATTTATTTTGAAATTACAGGGTCTGTTTTTAGGGAGTTTCCTAGTCATTACCGAAAAGAAAATTCTTGTTACGAAACATCAATTCTGCAATCCTAAATTCAAATTCTGTATCTATCATCCAACCAGTCTCCATAGGAATTTCATAGGGAAGAGCTTTTAGCTTACTCATTTGGCCTTTCTTTAATAATTGATTCGTATAAAATACATGTAATCCATTTAATTGGTAAACTATTGGCGCCGCCTGTCTTGTTCTTATTTTCCTCTTTATACTTTTACTTAATTTCAGGAATCCATTGGAGTCTATTTCCATCATGTTAAAGTATGGATTGTGATGTTGTCTATATGCGGCATATACTGCATCACATTTTTTGCTCTTTAACAGATCAATTGCCCCCTTCATATCTGAGCTTCTTATGAAAGGCACAGTACAATCACGATTTACTAATATATCAAATTCATATCCCATTTGATGTAATTTCTTTATAGCATGAATTATCACATCCATCATACTAGTGTTGTCTGCAGCTAACCTTCTAGGGCGAATAAATGGTACCTTTGCACCATATTTTCTTGCTATTGACGCAATCTCATGATCTTCTGTTGAGACAATTACTTCTTGAAAAATATTTGATTTTATTGCGGTTTCTATGGTATGTGCAATAAGAGGTTTGCCAGCAATCCTCCTCACATTCTTCCTCGGAATTCCTTTCGAATCGCCACGTGCACCTATAAAGCAAATGGGTTTCATTCTTTAGATCCTTTCTCCCTCATTAATTCTTGAATAAATTTCTGCCTATGAATCTTGTTAGAATGATATGTATGCCTAACCTTAATTTTAAAAATGGCATACTGTGTTTGTAATCTGTGATTTACTTCTAGTATAAATCATTTTTAACCAGAAAATAACTTATTAACACATGAAAAAAAGCTGTTCTCATTGCCATAAGATGTTTGAGTGCCAAAGTTCGTCTACATGCTGGTGTATGGATCTACCAAAAGTTTCCGGATGCCATGTAGATGAATCCTTAGATTGTATCTGTAGAGATTGCCTTTTAGAATTATATGAAAAAAAACTATTGCATGACAGAAATTGATTTAGTGAAGAAATTGGATTATTGCGGGAAATCGTTTGTATCAAATCTCTTAAGAAGAAATGCATTTTCTTTCGTCAACACGGCATCTCCTACCTCAGTTGTGAAACCTGCTTTAAAACCTCTCTTCTTCAGTTTTTCAATCACTATATTGTTATAACTTCCATATGGATAACACATTATTAGATTGTCCTCACTTGAGTTACCAATTTTGGATTGGAAGTTCAAACTTTTCTCTAATTCTAATTCTAATTGATTAACAGGTAGATAACCTAACCATTCGTGAGAATATCCGTGTGAACCAAAATACATACCATTTTCCTTCATTTCCTTGATTTCCTCAAATGATAGATATAATTCTCTAGAGAATGTTTCTTCATCATTCGTTACAAATTTATAAAATAATTCTTTGGCGATTCTACTTCTTATGAATGCGGGAAGTTCTCTCTGCAGGACTCTCTTTATGAAAACAACTTCTTTGGAGTCAAATCTTCCTGTTTGATTCAAATTTGTGAAACTTGATCTAATCGCATCAATATTGCATTCTTGCGAATATTGTGATAAGATTTTAAAAATTTCATCAATAATAATTTGCTTATCCTTACAACTTGCAAGAATAAAGTGTATTTTATGAACATCCAGCACCTCTCTCCTTTCAATAGCCTTTGCAGGAGGAAAGAATAGTCCTTGAACATTCAATTTTTTTAAGATGGGAAACACATTTACGTAATGATCTTTAAAACCGTCATCAAAAGTCAATAAAATTGCATCTTGTGGGATGGGTCTGTTATTGTACAACGCATTTAAAAGCTCCTCTGACGTTATAAAACTGAAATTATCTCTGAAGTATTCTAGTTGCTTAGCAAATTTGTCTAATTCTAATCCTTTGATTTCAGAGTATGTGCTTTTTTTCAAATCTCTAACGTAATGATACACTACTATTTTGCATCTAGGACTCATATTTTTCTGGCAGCAATCATGAAGGATGACGACTGGGGAATAGTTTGCAAATGAATATCTTTACAATCTTGGATTTGATTAGATATGAAATCATGAATCTCTGTTTCTTTATTTTTGGCTCCTGTGGTTAATATGTGAATGTGAATTGGTTCTAAACCGATTATTTCGAATCCATGATCTTTTAATCTTTTAATAATTTGGAATGGTGTATATTGATACCTAGTGTCTACACCAATTCCAGTATGTTCATGTTTCTGCAAATTTTTAGAAATTCCTGACGTAAAGTTTTGTCCAAGTACTTCCTCAAGACTATTACTATTATTGAAAATAATGCATTCTTCAATTAGATGATTCATAGTTCTTGTTTCAATTTCTGCTTTGGTATAATTGTTGAAGGAAAAAATGTTGAATAGTCTGTTCCTTGAACCCATGACAATTATTCCATTTTGTGCTAAGAATTTATTGCTATTATTGATAAATTTCTCAAACTCATCTTCAGAAACGTACTCAATAAATCCATTTGCTGATATCAATTCAAATTTGTTTTGAGGAATAAAATCAAAAAAAGAAGTCAATAAAAATCTATCAGGCGGTAGTCCTAATTTGCTTGCTTCGGACTTGGCTTTTTCGATCATTGACGGTGCAAAATCTAAGCCATAAGCATCGAATCCCTCCCTCAATAAACTAAATACTAACTCGCCGGTACCACAACCCACATCTAATGTCTTCATACCACTCTTCAAGAATTTTGAAGAAATATTCTCAACAAATTGATTCCTTTGTTTGATGACATTGACAGAATATGTTGAGTCATAGTTTGCTCTTGCATGCCAGTTGTCTGCAAACTTGTCAAAAAATTTTTTGGCCTGTGACTGTTGGTAGTTATTGTTCACTATTTTAAAATTTCGTAATTCGATATTAAATGTTTTTAAAATAAAGAATGAGATTTTAAAATCTAGAAGTTTTTTTTGATCTGTTCAGAAAGACGAATAAATCTCATTAACTCTTTACATTCAGAGTAGTCGAGACTAACATTGTTATCTACATAATCTTTGGATTTATTAGAAGTGATGTGTACTTCTAATATTTGTGCTCCCAATATGACGGCCGTTAATGGTGCTATTATTGTAGGTGAGTGATTAGAAAAACCGGAGAAATCCCCTAGATTTCTAAAATCCAAATCAGATAATTCACAAGGATATTTTGGTACACAATACAACCATTTCACCTTTGGGTGATCAAAAAATCGTGTTCCACGTGGCGATGATTCACTACTGACAATAATCTCTTTATTAGTTTTCAACACAGCATCAATCAATTTCGATGTTTTGTTTTCTAACATAGGCTTTCCATTAATCACTCTAATCTTGAATCGTTTTACGAAGGGATCCAGTAATTCTACTGCATCGGGATACATTGGAGTACAAAACCATTCAATTCCAACAGATTTTGCTAATTCATTAATGGTTTCTATGTTAGTTTCAGAAATTGTGGATTTCATTAAACGAACCTTTTGAGGATGATCCTTTATCATGATCTCTTCATATGCCTGAAATTTTACTGCGTTGAAGCCCACTTCTTTCGCATTCAACATCATTTCCTTCGCAGTTTCAAAATCCCCGTCCCAGTTTACACCCATTTCGGCTACAGCGAAAATCATAGTCTGAACACCATGGATATGATTGACATTATTGACTTGACATTGAAAGTCTATTATTAAACTACCCTCTAAATTGATGTGTGAAGAGAAAAATCTCAGTAACCACCGGTTCTAGGGCTGAATACGGAATACTTAGACCGGTGTTGGAAAAGATTGCAAATAGTAGGAAACTGGATCTGTGTCTAATAGTTACTGGCATGCATCTTTCAAGAAAATATGGTATGACTGTGAATGAAATAAAGAGGGATGGCTTTAAGATAGCTGCAACTGTAAATATGGTTCCAAAAGAGGATTCTCCGTATTTTATGGCCAAATTCTTAGGTAAAGGAATTATCAAATTTTCCAAGATTTTTCAAAAATTACGACCAGACATAAATTTGGTTCTTGGTGATAGAGATGAAATGTTAGCGTCTGCACTTGCGGCATACCATATGAATATTCCTAATGTGCATATACATGGTGGGGAGACTTCTGGAGGCATTGATGAATATACTAGACATGCAATTACGAAGATGTCAAACATCCATTTTGTAGCAACAAAAAAAAGTATGGAAAGAATAATCAAATTGGGGGAAAACCCAAAGTATGTATTTCTTACCGGATCACCTAGCATAGACGAAGTAATTAGCAACAAAATAACAGATAAAAAAACACTTGAAAGAAGATATAACATAAAAATCTCTGGTAAGGAAATCCTAATGCTTCAACATCCAGTCACAACGGAAATTGAGAATACCGAGAAACAAATCACAATTCTTCTTAATGCAATAACTAAGATTAAAAAACTCACAATTGCTATCGCACCAAATTCTGATGCGGGTCACAAAAAAATCTTTGAAAAGATAACAGAGTATTCTAGGAAACATGATTTTATTAAGATATATCCAAGTATTCCCCGTAGTGATTATCTTGGCATGCTACAAAATTTTGGCGTCCTTGTCGGAAATTCGAGTAGTGGATTAATTGAATCCAGTTATTTCGATATTCCAGTTGTAAATGTTGGTATAAGACAAAAGAATCGGGAAAGAGGTAACAATGTAATTAATGTTAGAGGAAATTCGATGAATTCAATCTATAAAGCACTATTGATGGCATTAAAGAAACCTCATAAAACTGGTTCGACCAACCAATGCATCTACGGTGATGGAACATCTTCCAACAAAATAGTGAAATACCTTGAGGACATAAGTCTTGATAGGAATTTAATTCAAAAACAAATATTTTACTAGAGAAAAGCTATCTTAGCGCAAAATTAGGACTTGTATAGGATAAATGATTCTGTTCTCATAAAGAACCTCAATAAGTTTGCTGGAAGAATTCCGTAATTTTCTCTAATTGTATTTTATAATATAGACTGTTTATTAAACCCAATAAAAAGATCACATTTGTGAAAGATAAGATTATCTTTTGGTTAGATGCAAATTTATTATATTTCGGTATAGCAAAAACTCTTCAAGAAAAATATGATTGCGATCTTTTTGCGGTGATTGACATAACCGATCGTCCAAAAAAATTTTTTGAAACACAACAATTAGTCAGATTCCAAAAGATATGGTATTATCACGATAATATTTTAAAAACAAAATCAAATCCTGATACAGAATATTTATCATCATTTGAAAAGAAGTATGGAATAAATATATGGTTGCTGGCATACAACGAGAGGTTATTCTATAATTACAATAGATATTACAGATTTACAACTGATGAAATATTATGCATATTAGAACAGGAATGCAGATTATTTGAGAGTGTTATAGACGAAGTAAAACCTGATTTTCTCATTATGAGAACCACAGATCTTCATCATAATCACCTTTTCTATGAGATTTGTAAAGCGAAGGGAATCCGGATACTGATGCTTGGACCTACTAGATTCGGATACCGTTGCATGATTTCTCAGGAAATCGATAAAATTGATAACACAAAGACATTGGACGAACAAAGCAATATTGAACGATCCTTTGAGCAGCTTCAAAATTATCTTAATGGATTTAATTCCTATAAGCAGGTATCGGAATATACAAAAAAATTTCAAAGTTCAAGACCAGACTTGCTCAAGGCACTTTTTCAGCATTTTGTAGTATCCAAGAACACGAATGAAAAAACACATTACACATATTACGGTCGAACAAAAATTCGCGTCTTGATTAAGGAATTAATATACTTAATAAAAAAAAAATATAGAGAATTTTTCATAAACAACAATTTCACTAGAGAAATAAGACCTACGAAACCTTTCATCTATTTTCCATTGCATATAGAACAGGAAAGAGTCCTACTTATAGGAGCGCCATTTTACACCAATCAATTTGAAGTTATTATCCACATCGTAAAATCGTTGCCTGTTGGTTACGAGTTATATGTAAAAGAACATCCTGATATGGTTACTCGTGGTTGGAGAAGTGTATCCGAATACAAGAAAATTATGAATTTACCTAATGTTCTACTTATACATCCTTCAGTAAAGCCTGATGAAATTATGAAGTCATGTTCACTTGTGATATCAATAGGGGGAACATCGGGATTGGAAGCGGCTTTTTACGGAAAGCAATCAATAATTTTTGTAGATATGGGATATTCAATGATTTCCTCGGTGTACAAACTAAAAACGATCGAAGAACTTCCTTATGCTATACGAAGCTCCCTACAAAAAAAAGTGGATTATTCTGAACTTAATCGCTATGTCAACCTTATAAATCAGAATTCTTTTGAAATAGACTGGTGGAATCTGGTCTTAGAATTACAAAACCGCTTGTACTACGGAGGTTATTTAGCAGACGTTGATATCTCCGTAACTGAACTAAAATCATTTCTTGATGATCATAAATCAGAATTTGATCAACTTGCGTTAGAGCATATTAAAAAAATTAAACAGTATAAAGAATATAGATCTTAGTAGACAAAAATAAAAAGCTTTTTGAATTATGTTTTGCAGACTCTTCTATTATTTATCTGGCTGTAAGTATCCAGATTTTACCAGTGCCTCACAAAGAATGAAATCATCTTCTTCGTCAATATCAATACTCTTCATTTTTGGCATTTCATAAATTAACACAGCTTCATTATCAACAATTTTGTGCGCCTTTTCTAAAAATTTCTTCCTAACTGCCCAAATCCCCCCATTAGATATCCATCTCTCCTTTAGGTTTTGTCGTACGTTGAATTCTCCTGAAAGATCTGAACATACACAGATATCTTCTTTATCATTTTTTTTAGTAATCATCCATTCAGGAAATTCTGATACCTTTCTTACGGATATACAGCTATTCACACCTGGGTACTCAAGGAGCTTACTAACACATTCGTCTACATTTTTACCAGTAAGGAATGGTGTGGTTGGTTGTATCAAAACCACTATCGATTCATCATCAAAAAGATCTTTAAATTCTCTTATTGCATCCAGTAATACTAATTCACTAGGCACATCTTCTGCTAATTCCTGAGTCCTTTTATGAAAAATTATTTTCTCATTAAATGACTTAGCCTTGAGAAAATATTGTTCAGAATCTGTTGATAATATCACATTATCAATTAATTTTGATTTCATGAGTGCTTTTACTCCCCATCCAAGAAGTGGTATTCCGCCCAGCTCTCTTACATTCTTATAAAGAATAGATTTCGAACCGGACCTTGCTGTAATAATTGCAACTATTTTGATTTTTGGAACCATCTTATAGTTTCCCTCAAGATTTCAATTTCTTCTGCAATTTCTTCTCTAGTCCTGAACTTGTGAATGTCCATCCAAAGTGACTTTGTTACAAAATTTTCTGCGTTTGGGCATCCACCCTTTGGCTTTAATTTTCTGTAAATAGGAATCTGGTACAGGGGTGTATTATAGCCAGAGGATATCAATTTGCCTGATTTCATGTTGATGCCCTTAATGTCTGATTTCTCATCCCCTTCTAGTATGTGCCTCCTATTTTCGGTAAGTTTCTCCAAAAATTTTTCTCTTTTCACACCAATTACCTTCTCGTCATAAGTACAACATATCATCAAAAATGAATGTTCTACGTTAGATGCAATATATGGAGGCAATATCCCAGAAGGCAAATTTTTTATCACGTGTTTTGCATTTTCTCTGAACATCCTAAGTATATTGTTTACCTTTCTTAACTGAACTCTTCCAAAAGCAGCTTGTGCTTCTATCATACGGAAATTGCCACCTAAATAATCTTCTCCATGATAATATTCAGCATGGTTTCTTATTGCAGCAGCAATATCGATTAACTCATCATTATTAGAACAGATCATCCCACCTTCTCCTAGTGTAGTTATATGCTTTGTTTCCTGAAAACTGAAAACACTCATTGTACCAAATCCTCCCACATGTCTTCCATCCACCTTAGTACCAAGGGCTTGGCAGCAGTCTTCTATGGAAAATTCTGTGTTACCAAAATCAATTTTGGACATCGCGTTACCTGATAAGTATGTAGGTACAACTATTGCACTACGTCCTTTTGGAGGTAACATACAATATGTCTTGTCATCAATATCCTCAAAGACCACCTTTCCCCCTGCCAAAAGCGCCGCACTTGGATCAGCAGTAAACGTACAGGCTGGTATGTGAATGTCGTGCTTTTGTAATTTTGATTTGTTAGCTTTTCTGCCGTACTCAATTGCCGTTTTGAACGTTATATACAATGCAGATGTGCCAGAATTAACCGTTATAGCATGTTTTACACCTATGAATTTTGCAAATTCTTTCTCGAATTTCTGTACTTCTTCTCCTCCTCTGAATTTTGAAGTAAATCCAGAGAGATACTTTCCATTTTTTATTACATTCTCTACTGCTTCAATTTCTCTTTCATCGAATCGTTTCAAATGTACCCTCTCCTACCTCTTAGTTATTCGAGACTTTGCTATCATATACATATTCCTTAAAAACCTTCAAAGCAGAAATAGCATCGTTAATGTCTGTAGATAACGAAGTTTTCTTTCCTTCTAAGTATTCTACGAATTCTTCATAAGCGTTAGCTGTCAATGATTCTCTTAATTTCCTACTGTAACTAAGCTGTAATTCTTTGAAGCCCATAAATCTATCTGATTTTCTAATTTTATAAAAATTTAAAATCTGGTGATATTTCAAAATCTCAATTTTTCCTTTAGCCCCCCACAAGTAGAAATCGAGTATGAAATACGGCAACATTAGTCTGTTTATAGATGACTTTCCTTCGATCTTGAACCAATTAATTAAATCAGCTATATGAATTCCATCTCTTATTTGAACGATATTCTTGTTTTCCGGGGAAGTAGAGAAATAAAATGCCGCTTTTTCTATTTTTCCTATCTTTTTCGTCAGCATGTGAGCCTCCTGCCACAACTTGCTCCATCTTCTAATGTGATTGACTATGATTTTTATTTTGGGATTTTTCAGCAAACGTTTGATTTCTTTGGCAGATGTCAGATCAGATGTAAGTGGTTTTTCGCAAAAAATTATTAATTTTGTACTCACATTCAAATTTTTTAAAATATATTTCAGTATTTCGAAGTGTGTTTCGTCAGGAGTAGATATTGATATCAAATGTAATGCTATTCGTCTTTCATTAAAATAGTCAATTAACTTCGTGTAGTCATTAAAAACAAGATAATCTTTGCCATATTTATTTTTGAAAAGATTTGTTGCAGATATATCCGGATCGCATAC
>OBEQ011933825.1_pt1 | contig 14805 bp, 16 predicted proteins | sample 1670901 | NCBI WGS metagenome assembly OBEQ01 (sample SAMEA104232315, study PRJEB22302) | groundwater metagenome | biome: forest; feature: aquifer; material: groundwater | place: USA | collected 2011-08-07 | depth 5.4 m | reverse complement strand
TGTTTTTACTTGTTTCATAACTTTTGAGTCAAGTACTACCCAGAATAATATATTACATCCTTCTGTAACATCAGCTTTTAATTCGTCTTCGATTTTTAAGTCAAATGTTTCGAATGTTTCAATATCCATGACATTTGCCATGTTTCCATTGATTGATAATACTTGTGCTGTTCTCTTTTCTACAAGAGGAACATCGATGTTATCGTGCGATGGCGCAACAATAACTCGCTTTTTATCGTCAAGCAATCCTACTGCGGAAATTCTTGATTTTGCGTGACCGTGTTTTCCAGGTCTTGAAATTTGAATATCAACTACTCTGCAAGCAACGTTTTCTATAACACAGTAGCTTCCTTTTTGTAATGTTCCGATGCTAACTTGCTTTACTTCTCCCATCATTTCACCATATACTGTTTTTATGAATATTATTTATAATTTATTTGTAAAATTATATCTAATTTCAAAGTTTGAGCTTCATATATATAAAGGTTACTCTTTTTATTTTTTTAAATAATTTATATAGAAATCTTTAAATATAACATGGAGGGTTAAGATTTTTATGGCAAAAAACGATGAAGAATATCAACAAGAAGAAGATGTTGATCCGAATGAAAAAGATGAAAATGTAGATGAACTCATGGACAATGATGAACTTTCTCCTGAAGAAGAAGGTTTTATGAAAGGCTATGATGAAGAATAATTTATTGATTTATTTCTCCTATATATATTATAATTAGTTTTTATAATTAATTTTTAGCATTTTATTCTAAACATTTTTATTTGAGTTCCTTTTAGTATCTTTAATGGCTTCAATAATTACCTCAAAAATTGAAACAAATGTTAATGTTATTAAGCAGCAATTGTTTGAAAAGAATGTTCTTCTTGTTGCAGTTATCAAAAGACGCTCTCTTGCTGAAGTAAATGCAATTATGCAGACAGGTATTGTTTCTATTGCAGAGAATAAAGTGCAGGACGCGCAGAAGACATTTTCACAGCTTTTTTCTGATACTTATTTTATTCAAAATATTAAAAAAATTCAAAAACATTTTATTGGACATTTGCAGTCTAATAAAGTGAAACAAGCTGTACAATTATTTGATGTTATTCAAACTGTTGATTCTTTAAAAATTGCAGAGCTTATTAATCGAGAAGCACAGAAGATTAATAAGATTCAACAAATTATGATTCAAATTAATATTGGTTGTGAGCAGCAAAAATATGGTATTGATGCAAAAGAATTGTTTGAATTGTATGCTCAAATTCAGCAATTAAAGAATATTCTAATTATTGGGATTATGTGTATTGCACCTCATATTAAATTAGTTGGTGAACAAAAAGTGCGAGATTGTTTTCAAGAGATGAAGCGATTGTTTGACCAATTGGGCAAAAAAGCAGATAGTCATTTTTCTCATCTTTCTATGGGTATGAGTGATGATTATTTGATTGCAATTGAAGAAGGTTCTACGATGGTTAGAATTGGCAGAAAGTTGTTTGAGTAAGTAATTTAAGGATTTACCTAATGTTGAATTTGTGCAATAATTCTTTTCTAATATATATTTCTCCAATATACATTTTTCTATTATAACTAATTGATTATTATACAATTGATTACCATAAACATTATAAATCTTTAACTTTAACCTAAATAAGGTGATTGAGTGATAGAAGAAATAAAAAGAGCTGATCCTGAATTATATTCTCAATTAGTAAAAGAGCTTGATCGACAAAAGCATAGTATTGAATTAATACCTTCTGAAAATTTTGTTTCTCCTGCTGTTCTTGAAGCACTTGGCAGTGTTTTGACTAACAAATATTCTGAAGGTTATCCACGCAAACGATATTATGGTGGCAATCAATTTATTGATCAAGTAGAATCGCTTGCAATTGAACGGGCAAAAAAAGTGTTTGGCGTTCCTTATGCAAATGTGCAGCCTTATTCAGGGAGTCCTGCAAATATGGCTGTGTATCTTGCAACGTGTAAGCCTGGCGATGTTGTCATGGGATTAAATCTTCCTGATGGCGGGCATTTAACGCATGGCTGGATGGTTAATTTTTCTGCGCAATTTTATAAAAGTGTCCCTTATCATGTTAAAGCTGATGGATTTATTGATCTTGAAGAAGTACGGCGACTTGCTCTTTTGCATAAACCAAAATTAATTTGGTGCGGAGCAACTGCATATGTACGAGAATTTCCGTTTGAAGAATTTGCAAAAATTGCAGATGAAGTTGGTGCTTATTTTGCAGCAGATATTGCGCATATTTCTGGACTCGTTATTGGCGGCGTTCATAAATCCCCTGTGCCTTATGCACACATTGTTACAATGACAACGCATAAAACATTGCGTGGCCCTCGTGGTGGGATTATTATAACAACACAAAAAGGTTTAGATAAAGATCCACAATTGGGTGATAAAGTTGATAAAGCAATTTTTCCTGGATTGCAAGGTGGTCCTCATGATCATCAGACAGCTGCAATTGCTGTAACACTTGGTGAAGCATTGAAGCCAGAATTTAAAATGTATGCACGGCAAATTGTGATTAATGCAAAAGCATTGGCAGCTGCATTGATGCAAAAAGGAGTAAAGCTTGTTTCAGATGGTACTGATAATCACATGCTTTTGATTGATTTAACTTATGGTGGGAAAGGAAGAGGTGTATTTTTGCAAGAAGCATTAGATGAAGCAAATATTACATTAAATAAAAATACAATTCCTGCTGATCCATCTTCGCCATTTTATCCAAGCGGTGTTCGATTAGGGACGCCAGCAATTACAACAAGAGGGATGAAAGAGCATGAAATGCAGATCATTGCAGGTTGGATTGCAGAAGTAATTCATGAAATTAAACAATATAATCTGCCGGAAGATAAAACAAAAATAAAGACATATCTTGAGCAGTTTCGAACAGAAATTAAAACGAATGCAACTGTTCTTCGAATCAGAAATGAAGTTATTGCATTGTCGAAAGAATTTCCGTTGTATGCTGGGATTGAGTATTAATAATAATTATTATTTATAATTATTTTATTATCTGAATGGATTTATAATTGTAATTAAATTATCATTAAATTTTTTTTCATTTTCTTTATCTAAACTTATTGTTATTACACCCATGGTTAATCACAATTATTTAAATAGATAATAAACTATCTAAATGTATTGGAAATTTTACATTTTGTAAATTAAAAAAATTAAAAAAATTAAGCATTTATTTTAATTCGATTCATGCCGCAGCAATAGCAATGATAGCCTTCTGTCAAATGCTTTAAACCGTTATCAAATAATACTTGTTTCATGGTATTATTGCATTGCTTGCATTTGATTCTATTTTGTATCATTGTATTTTGCATCGTTTTATTTTGTGCATTCTGCACTCTTGAATAATAATGCATTTTTGTTCACCTCTAAAATGTAAATGTTGTTGTTGAATGCAATTGTGCTTACTTCAACCATAAAATCGCCAAAATCTTTGATGTAGCTGATTTTATTTCTTTTTTGCTGATCGATAATTGTATATAATGGCTCGAGCAAAGTCAAATTAATAAACTGCCAATCAGTTTTATCTTTGACTTGAAACTTTTTTGATCGCCTAATAAAAATGATCAAGAGGCATCACCGTTTCTAAAAGCTGACTGTCTGACATAAATGTTTCTCGTTTGATGTCATCAATTAAGTAAAAAACATTTCTTGTCTTTACTTTGTATTTATTATCTAATACTTCTAAAAATTCTTCTAAGTCTTTTACATTTCGAAAGATGCAGTCAATTAAATAATCATAGCCGTTGTTGATCTTATATAATGTATTGACATTTTGATGCAAAAATAAGAATTCCCGCAATTCTTCTCTTTTCTGGGGCAATGCTTTGATTGCAATATTTGCCCGTGCATTAAATCCAAAAACTGAGAAATCAATTAATGTTGTATAGCTTTTTATAATTCTGCTTTTAAACATTTTTATTCGTTCATAGATTGTAGCAACGGGGATTTTCGTTTGTTTGCTAATGTCGGTCAATGAAACTCGGGCATCATTGCGTAATGATGCTAATATCAATAAATCTTTTTTTTTATACATTTTTGTTCACCTCACTTCGTTCGGTGAACAAAAATGTGTGTTATTGGAGTGAATGTTTGTAAAATGTAATTGATTAATGCTCCTTTCATTTTTATTGAACGTTTTATTGTTCATTCTTTATTTTTATTCACCGAATTTTCAGAATTTTAAAAAAATTTGCAATCTTTTTGTTGATTTTTTTGTTTTTCTGAATAATTTTCAATGGGTAGAATAAGTATATTGATTCGATTCTTAAGAATCTTAAGCTGTGTTAATATTCTCTGTCAAGAACCACTGGTGATCGCTTCGCAGAGCACCAGTGGCATGCTGAATAATATATTAGATGCCACTGGTGTCAATAATTGTGGTTAATTGGAAATGCAAAGCATTTCTAATTTCTCAGAAATTGTTGTTACAATTTCTAAGACTTGAGCATGTTAGAAATATACCACCTGTAAGATTCGCAGGTGGGATACTCCACTGGTTGTATAAACCAGTGGTATATTTCAAACATATTAATGATTTAATTGAAGAGTAATTGACTTTTTCGTCTCATACCTATATTCTTTAAACAATAATACTTTATATAGGTAAACTCTTCATTAGTATTTAATTTTATTATTTGTCCTAACAAAGTAGTTAATGGGGTGTTTTATAATGTCAAAGAAAGAATATGTTGCAAAAAAAGATGAATCTTCTGATAAAAGTGTACAGCCTGATAAACACAGTCAATCTGATAAAATTGCGCAATCAAATCCTGAAAAATCAACTCCTGAACAGCAAATTTCTGCAGTGAGTGCGCAGCAAATGCAGCTTCCCAAAGAAGTGCAGGAAAAATTAAATGTTATTCGAGAAAAACTCGATGTTTTCAAGAAAAAAGTGCTTGAAAAATTTGACAAGTATATTTCTGCAATTGCATTATTACCTCCTGAAAAAGTTGATGAAAATAAGAAAGGGGATACGGAGAAAATAAATATTCTTGTTTTAGTTGATGATTCTGACTCGCAAAAAATGACTAAAGAAGAGTTAAAAGCAAAACTTTCTGCAATTATTGAAAGCATTGCAAAAGAAGTTGACAAGCATTTAACACCGCAAACAGTAATTCTTTCTGAAGTATGGCAAAGCTGTTTTGATGCTAAATATGATCTGCTTGAAATTATTCGATTATCTGCTCCAGTTCATGACACAGGAATGCTCGCTGCAATTAAAATTGCAGAAATTCATAAAACAATGGTGTTGAAAAAGTTCGAAAAATATATTGTCAGCTATGTTTTAACAGGATCATTAGTTCGTGGTCAAGCAACAGAGCGATCTGATATTGATGTTATGATTATTATTGATGATACTGATGTCAAGCGAATGACTCGTGCTGAATTAAAAGATAAATTGCGCGCAATTATTATTGGAATGGGAATTGAAGCTGGAGAGATCACTGGTGTTAAAAATAAATTAAATATTCAAGTGTATATCTTAACTGATTTCTGGGATAGTTTACGGGAAGCAAATCCAATTATTTTCACATTATTACGAGATGGTATTCCATTTTATGATCGTGGAATTTTTATGCCTTGGAAACAGTTATTGCGAATGGGAAAAATTAAACCATCAGCAGAAGCAATTGACTTGTTTATGAACTCTGGAGAGCAAATGATTAAACGAGTTGAGTTTAAGATTAAGGAAATGGGTATGGAAGATACGTATTACGCAATCTTAACACCATCGCAGGCAGCATTGATGATGTATGGTGTTGCTCCTCCAGCTCCTCGAGAAACTGCTTTTTTAATGCGAGAACTTTTTGTCAAGAAAGAAAAATTACTTGAAGAAGAGTATGTTAAGATTCTTGAGCATAATATTGAAGTGCGAAAGAAACTTGAGCATGGAGAATTGGATAAACTTTCCGGTAAAGAACTTGATAAGCTTTTAGTTGATGCTGAGAAATTTTTGAAACGAATTAAAAAATTGTTTACGCAAATCGAAGGTATTAAAGAAAAAGAATCAATTGTGCATATTTATGAAACTGTTGTTACAATTATCCGTGATATTCTTCGTTTAGAAGGTGTTGAAAAAGTCAAGGATACTGATATTGTAAAAACATTTGAATCAGAAATGGTGCACAAAGGATTAATACCTGAGCGTTTTTTAAGAATACTCAATGAAATAATTAAAGCAAAGAAAGAATTTGATGAAGGCAAATTGCTTAAAAATGAAGTTGAAGAAGTTCGAAAGAATTCAGGAGAATTCATCAAGTTTATGGTTGAATATATGCAGCGAAAACGGGGCAGAGAATTAGAACGTGCAAAAATAAGAGTTAAGCACGGCAATCGATACGGAGAGATTCTCTTGCTTGACACTGTTGCATTTATTATCCATGACATTGATCATCAGGACAAAGAAATTTCAAAAGCTCCAATTAAACCAGATGGAAGTTTAGGTACAACTGAAAATTCAAATTTGGAAGAATTGGAAAAAGCGCTTGCAAAAATAGAAATCCCTGGCAAAGTCTTTATCAAAGAGCCAATGTTTGAAAACTTAAAGAATATTTTTGGCAAAGATGTTGAAATTTTGGTTAATTATTAATTTTTTTTAGTTTTTTCTTTAATTTTAATGAATTTTCGTTAGTTTTTTATATACTTATTACTTTATTATTGACATGGTTCAAAATATAATCACTCTTAAACAGAAGATACTTCCTATTTTGCGAAAAAATAAAGTTATAAAAGCAGGTATTTTTGGAAGTTATGCTAGAAATAAGCAGAAAAAAAATAGTGATATTGATATAATTGTTGATATGAAAGGTAGTCTTTTAGATCTTTCAGGTTTAAAGATAGACATAGAAGAAAAACTTCATCAAAAAGTGGATCTCATCACTTATAAATCAATTCATCCTTTGTTGTTAAAAAGAATATTTCAAGAGGAGATTAGAATCTATGGAAAAAGATAAATTCTATTTTTATGTCACATATATTAGAAAGCATTATTCAAATTGAAGAATATTGTCATGAAATGGATGAATCTTATTTTCATGAAGATAAAAAAACACAAGATGCTGTAATTAGAAGAATAGAAATCATAGGGGAGGCTTCTAAGAATTTATCTCATAAATTAAAGGAAAAATATCCGCAAATACCTTGGAAGAAAATGGCAGGTATGAGAGATGTTTTAATTCATGCTTATTTTGGTGTTGACATTGAAAAAACATGGAACGTCGTAATTAATGATATTCCTTTATTAAAAAAACAAATTCAAGAAGTTCTTTTAAGTCTAAAGGCTGAATCAAAATGAAAGCACTTCTTATCATCGCGCAACATGGTTTTCAGGATCATGAATATAGTGAAACAAAAGCAGTTTTAGAAAAGAATAATATTCATTGCATAACAGCAAGTATTGAGAGGAGAACTGCAGATGGAAAGTTTGGAGCATTAATAATGCCAGAGATTTCTGTGAAAGAAGCGAAAGTTCAGGATTATGATGTTATTGTTTTGATTGGTGGTCCTGGTGCTCCTGTCTTAGCAGACCATTTAGAAGTTATTTCTTTTTTAAAATTAGCAAGGTTAAAAGGCAAGAATCTTGCAGCAATTTGTATTGCACCAATTATTTTAGCGAAAGCAGGACTGCTTGAAAATAAAAAAGCAACTGTTTTTCCTGATCCAGAAGCAATAGAATTTCTCAAAAAATCAAAGGCAATTTATATTGATAGCGATGTTGTCGTTGATAAACAATTGGTTACTGCAAATGGGCCAAAGGCAGCAAAAGAATTTGCTGAGAAAATCGTTGCGATGCTTTTATAGCTCATAAATTTCATTGGTAAAAATAGTATCAATCTTTTTTCCTTTTAGTTTTTGCAATTGTTTTTTTGAATCAACTGAGAATACTCGTACTTTAATGTTCTGTTTATGCGCTTCTCGAACAACATCTTTATTTACTAAATACCATGGAATATTGATTGAATCTAATTTTAATGCAATTAATTTTTTTGGCAATTGGTAAAAAATATGGACGTGTTCATATCCTTTGCCCTGTTTTTTTTGAAATTTATTGAGATTCAATTTATTGACAAAAAATAATTTTTTGCTCTTTGAGAATCGTATATCGAATTTCATTCTTTTTAAAATCTTAAAGATATGCGTTTTTGCAGGAGCATAACTAAAGCTTATTTTGATTTTTTTATCTAATCTTCTTATTCTTTCCAATACTTTTGGCAGCCAAGAAATAATGATAACTGAATTATTTAATTTGTATTTTTTAACTAATTTAATTACTTCTTTTTCTTCTCCGCAGTCTTTTAAGTCAATATTCATGATTTTATCTTGTTTATGCACTGCAAAATAAGCGAGAATCTCTTCAAGAGAAGCAACTCTTTTCTTTTTTTCATTTAATTCTGCAATTGTTTTTTTTCGGATCATTATTCTTTTGATTTTTCCTGATTTTAATTTAATTTTTAACTCTGGATCATGGTTGCATATGTAGATATTATCTTTCGTTAAACGAAAATCTAACTCAATTTCATGTACATCAGAAAATAATGCTTCTTTTAATGCCCGTAGTGTATTTTCTCGATAGCCAAATCCTAATGCACGATGTGCTAATATCTGAGGCATTGTTTTGTGTTGCATTGGTTATTGTAATGTGGATGTGTTTATATTTGTTGTTATGAAAATTCTGAAAAAACTATTTTTTCAGAATTTAATTCTTTTTTATATTATATGGATATTTTGCAGCAAAGGGGTGGTTAACAGTAATTACTTTGCAGTAACTAAATAAGTAACCTTTATATATCACATTCATTTTCTTGCTTTTATGACCCGTATTTATGAATCATTATCAGAACTTGATACTCTGCTTAAAGGAGTTAAAAAGCATTTTCTTTATTCTGATGAAATAGCAGCACAAATTCTTGTCACTTTGAATCAGGATGCAGTTGCTCATTCAGATAAATTAGAGCCAGATTGTGATCATATTACAACACTGAGTCGATTAAATAAAGCATTAGATTATGTAATAGATGAATTTGACAAACCAATATCTGTTTCTTTTATTCGAGAAATTTCTGAGATAATTCATCCATCAAATATGGGATTTCGTCGATCAACAGCTCATATAATAGGTGCAAAAGGGCGCTATATTATGATTAATCCTGAAAAAATTGTAAGAGAATTAGAGAAAGTTGTTCTTTATTTAGCTGAAGATAATGGAGTTCATCCTGCATTAAAGGCTGCACAGTTTCATCATTTATTTGCATTAATTCATCCATTTGATGATGGCAATGGGAGAACGATACGGCTTCTTCAAAATATTTTTCTTTATAAACATGGTATTCCGCCTGCAACAATTTTGAATACAGAACGTCCTACTTATTTAAATCATATTGAAGATGCAACTATTGCGTTTCGGGATAGAAATGGTCAGGAAGAAATGTTCTCAAATTATTCGCATCCTGAATATCGTTTTTTTGAATATATGGTTGATAAAATCAAATCAACAACTGAACTTTTAAGTTCAAAGATTTCTCATTTGAATAAATATAAAGTGACTTTAACATTTAAGAAATATAATAAGATTGCTTTAGGAAAAGTAAAAGAGGGATTGCATCGATTTTTAAGCTCTCATCATGGTGAACCTCATTTTTGTAATAATAATGGCGATTTGTATGTTACAACTTCTGCAGCTGAAGAATCAATTATAGGTTATCTTCAAAAATATAAAAATGGGAATAAGAATTTATGTTCTTATGATGTTGCAACTTGGAATAAAAAATAAGAATATACTAAATATTTGTTTTTATTCAATCATCCTGTTTTCTGCAAATTTGCTTCATATTCTTTTATTGCAGATTTCGCAAACTTATTCACAACATCTCCTTTGATTGCAAAACCTAATGCTTCTGTTCCTGTCAATTTTAATGCATTGATCCCTGCTATTTTTTTGTTTATTGTTACGAGTGGTCCACCAGAATTTCCAGGGTTTATTGCAGCGTCTATTTGGAAGAGTGGGGTGCCGTTGTCGTCTGCCCTGTTTGTTGCAGAAATAATTCCTTCGCTTACTGAAAATTCTAATCCAGATGGATTGCCTACTGCAATTACTTTTTGTCCAACTTGAATTGTGCTTGAATCTTCAAACTCTAAAAAATTAAATGTTTGCTGAGCTTGCTCTGTATTTGTTGTATCTTGTACTATTTGGAGCACTGCAATATCTTGCGTCTTATCTTCTTTAATTAATCTACCTGCATAGATTTTTCCTTCTGACGTGAAAATTCCTAGTTTTGTAATATCAGCGATTACATGATAATTTGTGATAAGGTAGCCTTTTTTATCGATGATTACTCCTGAGCCTGAGCCTTTGTCTGTTTTGATCGAAACAACTGTTTTCACAACGTCAGGGATGATTGCGGAAAAATCTTTGCTGTCAACTTGAATATTGTTAATGCTGTCTTTTAATTTCTTTACTTCTTCATCGCTTTTTGTTTTTGCTTGCGCTAATTCGTCTTGTAATGTAAAAATATTCTTTTGATTTTCAACTTTTGTTTTTTCTATTGTTCCTGTTAAATTTGCGTATTGCTGATCTGTTTCCTTTTTATTTTCGTTTATTTTTGCATTCAGAGTTTCTTTTTCTGTAGCTATTTTATTCTGCAATTGTTCGGTGTTTGCTTGAATTGTTGTTGATAGTGTATTGTATTGTTCTGCTAATTTTTGGTTTAGTGAGTATAGATTATATGATGCGATAATTGCAAAGAGAACGAATACAATTATTGTTATGGCAAGAATTTTTTTAATATTTGTTATTGAATTTGAGAGAGGTGCTTCTTCTTTTTTGAATTTTGTTATTTCTTCATTTATTTCTCTTTCAAATTTTATTTCTTGTTTTGCCATTGTGTTGTAATTCTTTTTGTGGTTTATAACAGTTGTGGAAGAGAAATCTATCTTTGATTATTATTGTTATTATTTATCTTTCAATCATATTTTAACTATTTTTGTCCTTGCTCCCAAAGGATGTTAAAAAATTGATCGTATGATTGTGCTGCAGTTTTATTTTGAATTAAAATACCAAGCGGTTTTTCAGTCCAAATGATGATCCCAATTTTATCATTACGAATGATTGTTTCAGTCAATGGTTCAAATCCTGCTTTTGTATAGCGTACTTCTGTTTGAGCATATTTTGTTTCTGCTTTCCATGACTGCAAGGATTCGTTGAATAAGAGCTTTGCAATAATATTTTTTTCAGCTCTTTTTTTATGATAGGAAACCCACCATTCTTCTCCGAGCATTAATGATTCTTTTGTACTGCCGATGGTGTGATGCTCATTGCCTCCTGCGTCGAGCAATTCTAATAACAATTCTTTTACTCCTCGAATGCCACGGAAGGTAATTATTTCTGATTTTTCTTGCGCTGAATTTTGTTTGATAAGTAATTGCGGCAGCAGCTCTTCAAAACGTTCTCTTTTCTCGTTAATAAATTCAATAATATGGTTAGGATCAGCTGCTTGATAATGATTTACTTTCCCTTCTTTAATTGAAGAGATTAAACCTTTTTCCATGAGTTTATTGAGTGTCATGTGTACAACAGAGTTTTGCAATCCAGTTTTCTGCAAGATTGGTCCTGCTGTTGTTATGCCGAGCTCTAATAGTGCAAGATAGATTTTAATTTCTGCTGGCGTCAAGCCGATGTCTTCAAGTATTTGTGTGTTCATAAAAAAACATCCTCACTCCGTTCGTCGTTTTTTTAATTTTTGGTTATTGATTTTTGTTATTGTTTTTCGTACTAAATTCTCTTTTAAAAAATAGTTAAACGGTTTAATCATTATATCAGCTCAATAAATCCTTCAAGAGTAATTCCATTTGCAAGCGAATTTTTAAATTCATTTTCTATATTTTCTTTTTGTAAAACATGGATATTTATTTTTCTTGCAAGTTTTTTTTCAAATTGCTCTACTTCAGGCATTTTTTTTTCAGTTGTAAATATTGCAATATCGATATCACTTTTTTCTGTATCAGTTCCATTGCAATAGCTTCCAAATAAAATAATTGCTTTTGGATATTCATAATACTTTTTTAAAAATTCTATGAGTTCATAATCATATAATGAATAGATGTTATACAATCGTTTCCTTATTCTAAAATTTCCATCAAAATCAGGAGCGATTTCTTCAGTAACATCTGTTTTGTGTGAAATAAGCAATTTTTCTTTTTTTAGTTTTTTTATTATTTTAATAACTCCTGTTGGTGATAACTTCGTTAAACGTGCTACTTCTCGTATGTGGAATGACCTATTTGGATATTTGAAGAATAATCCCATCACTTTTAGGTTGTTATCTTTTGTTATCATATGTACTCTTTAGTTTACAACTGTTATTTAAAGTTTACGGTATACTAGACGAACGAAGTTAATCTTTTATAATTTTAGTTCGTGCCATCAGTTAAACTAAACTGTCCTCCATAAATGGAGAACTAATGTTTAAATATTCTGATTATCATAGTTCTTACTTATAAGAAGTTACAGAAGTGGTGAAAAACGCAGTTATCCGATCTGCACAAAAAAGGAGGGGATGGTAGAGAATGGTAAAACATTATATGGTTGATAAATTAAAGGCAGCAATCGAAACATACGAAGCAGGAATCAAACAAATGGGTGCACTTACTGAACAAAGAGAAGTACCAATTACAAAACAAGTTATGAAAAACATTGGTGGTATTTGGGGATTTGTTCCATTTGATGAACCTACTGGAGCAACTGAAACTAAAACTATTGAAACAAGAGTAGGTGGATTATTGAGAACAGGTTATTATCCAAAAGAATCACTTTTTGTAGGAACAGATGCTTTTGCTAGAGAACGATATATCACTGAGAATACAGCAGATGCAGCATTAAAAGATCTTGGTTTGCCAAGAATTATTCAATGGTATGAACTGAAAATGAGTGGGCAACCTATGGGCCTTCATACTGACGAAAATACTGCAAGTTCAGCTCGAATTTACGCGCATAAAGATCTTATTACTGAAATAGGAATTGCTTACGATTTATTGCGAGCAAAGATTGCTGCTGGAATTGGAAGCACAATTGAAGAAGTAGAAAGAAGTGATTATCCAATGCTTCACTGCAGTGGTTATCATCTTAAAAATGGTGAACCAATTCAATTATTGGTTGGTACTTGGAGTGAAAGAGGTGTAGCTGCACGATTTATTGCAGAACAAATCAAGCCAGAATACAAAGCAGATGTTGAAAATTTAGTTGCAAAGATGAAGCAATTGTATGCTGCTTTGGATGTTGAATAGTTTTATTTATTATTATTATTATTATTATTATTATTATTTTTTATTTATTATCTTTATTTGAAGAGTGTGAGAAGTTAAATATTTGAGAGGTGGATTAAAATGAAACTAATAACATACATAGCGACAGCTTTGACAGCTGCAACATTATTGCTGAGCAATAAAGCAACTGCTGAAAGCATTGAAACAATGGCAGGCGATAAATCAGTTACAGTAGATTTAAAAGCAAATGCAAATCTTGCACCACGAACAAATTTATTTACAAGAAACCGAGTTACGATTGATTATCAAAATAAAGTAAATTATTTTGGACTTGCTGATGTGAGTGTAAATCTGGTTGATGGACTTGATGCAGTCGTTGAAACACAATTTGTTCCTAATACTGGTGTAATTCCTCGTTTAGGTATACAATATTTTGCTCAATTTGGTGATTTTAGCGTGTATACACTTGCTACAGTTGGATTATCAGCAAATCCCGATGGTGAATTCCAGCAGATTTTTGCATATAAACCAAATGTGGCTGATTCAGTTAATTTTGTTTTATCGGCTGAAAATATTACTAATATTGGGGCACAAGGTCATACTTTTAGCTTGCAGCGATTACGAACAGGGGTAGCACTGGGTAAGCTTGGTAATTATGAATTAGGTTTTGCAGCTGATCTTACTGAACTTGGAAAAGAAAAAACTCCTTTGTATAACGTTGGTGGATTTGGGAAAGTTAGTTTTTAATTTTTTTTAATTTTTTCTAAAATTAATTTAAAATTAATATTGGTGGAAAAAATGAACAAAGAATTTCAGGGCAAACTTGGAGAAGAATATGATCTGTTCAAATTAGCTTGTCCACATTATGATGAACTTGAGCAAAAGTTGGGTGAATCTCTTGCTCTCCATTTTCAAGGTTCAAGCAAATCTGCAATTAATGTTTTAGAGATTGGCTGTGCATCTGGCTACACTACTGATCTATTGCTTGCTGCAGATCCACGCATCACAGTAACTGCAGTTGACAATGAGCCAATTGTAATTGAACAAGCAAAACGTAATCTTGATGATTATATTCAGCAAGGAAGGCTAACAATTATTGAAGCTGATGCATTGCAGTACTTACAAGTTTTGCCAGTAGAATTAATCGATGCATTTGCATCAGGATTTACTTTGCATAATTTTGAACAAGGTTATCGAGCAAAATGTATAGGGGAATTGCACAGGGTTTTAGCAAGTGGTGGGTTGTTTGCAAATGCTGATAAATATGCGCATGATAATACAATTATTCATGAGCGAGAATTGCAATGGCAATTGCAGCAATTTGTGGAAAAATATACTCCAATTGCTCGTGAAGATTTAATTGCAGAATGGACTGAGCATTATTTGAAAGATAATGCTCTTGAATATTTGATGCGAGAAAATGCTTCAAAAAAAGAAATGCAAACCTTAGGATTTCGTGATGTTAGAACAATCTATCGAAAACATATGGAGGCAGTTGTTGTTGGAGTGAAAT
>OBEQ011308213.1_pt1 | contig 14807 bp, 15 predicted proteins | sample 1670901 | NCBI WGS metagenome assembly OBEQ01 (sample SAMEA104232315, study PRJEB22302) | groundwater metagenome | biome: forest; feature: aquifer; material: groundwater | place: USA | collected 2011-08-07 | depth 5.4 m | reverse complement strand
GGAGCGATCCAGCCGAGCTGCTCAACGACCTCGTACGCCAGCGTCTTGGACCCTTCGGCGTAGTAGGGGCGAATGTTGACGTTGACGAAGGCCCACTTGTGCTCGCCGGCGATCTCGCTGCACAGCCGGTTCACGTCGTCATAGTTCCCTTCGACCTCGACGACGTTCGGACGGTACACGAGGTTGCCGAGCACCTTGGAGGCTTCCAGGTCGTGCGGAATGAACACGTAGCACTGCATCTTGGCCGCTGCAGCGTGGGCCGCGACCGAGTTCGCCAGGTTCCCGGTGGAAGCGCAGGCCACGGTGTCATAGCCCAGCTCGAGGGCGCGGGTCAGTGCCACCGAGACGACGCGATCCTTGAACGACAAGGTCGGGTGGTTCACGGTGTCGTTCTTGATGTAGAGCTTGTCCAGGCCGAGTTCGTCGCCGAGATTTTTGGCCCGGATCAGCGGGGTGAAGCCCGCGTAGAGCCCTACCGTGGGTTCACCCTGGATCGGCAGAAGGTCGACGTACCGCCAGAGGCTTTTGGGACCTGCCTCGATCGTTTTGCGGGAGATCGACGACTTGATCGCCTTGTAGTTGTATTGGACCTCCAGGGGACCGAAGCACATGTCGCAGACATGCAGGGAGACCGGCGGGTATTCCTTCCCGCATTCGCGGCAGACCAGCCCTTTGATCTTGTCTGTGGTCGTGGTGGCTGCCATGGGTGCGCTCATGCGGACTTGACCGCGCAGACCTCCGGCTCGTGTTCGAAGAGTTGGGTGATGTCGGGGCGATCCCCGCACAACGGGCATTTCGGGTTCCTGGAAATTTTGATTTCGCGGAAGCGCGTCAGGCGCGCGTCGTAATCCAGGAGCCGGTTGGTGAGGAGGCGGCCGCGGTCCAGGATGAGCTTGAGGACTTCGGTTGCCTGGATGGTTCCAATGATGCCGGCCAGCGCGCCGATCACGCCGGCTTCCTGGCAGCTGGCCACCGATCCCGGCGGCGGCGGCTGCTTGAAGACGCAACGGTAGCACGCGCTTTTCCCCGGCAGAATGGTGAACACCCGCCCGTCGAATCGCAGGATCCCGCCGGGCACCAGCGGCTTTCGCGCGAAGAAGCAGGCGTCATTGATCAGGAACTTGGCCGGGAAATTGTCCACGCCGTCCACGACGATGTCATACCGGCCGATGATGTCCAGCGCATTCTCGGCGGTGAGGCGCGTGTAGTGGGTCTCGACTGCGACGCTGGGGTTGAGAGCGAGCATCTTGGCCCTGGCGGACTCCACCTTGGGGCGCCCGATATCGGCGGTCTGATGGATCACCTGGCGTTGGAGATTGGAAAGATCCACCACATCGCCGTCGATCAGGCCGATCGTTCCGACGCCGGCCGCAGCCAGGTACAACGCGGCAGGGGAACCCAAACCGCCGGCGCCTACAATGAGGACCTTGGCCTGGCCGATCTTTTTCTGGCCTTTGCCGCCGACTTCCGGCAGCAGAATGTGCCGGCTGTAGCGGGTGACCTGTTCTTCGGAGTCCGGGATGAACGGCATGGGCTTCCTGTTGTCCGGGGACGTTTTGCTAAATGTTAAAGTATTTCTCGATGCTGATGTAGCGCTCGCCTGTGTCGCACAGAATGGTGACCACGTTTTTGCCGGGCCCCAGCTCGGCCGCGACTTTCTGCGCCGCGGCGACGTTGGCGCCTGAGGAGATGCCGACCAGGAGGCCTTCCTTTTTGGCCAGCAGCTTCGCGGTCTGGTAGGCCTCGTCGTCCGTCACCGTGAGCACACCGTCCAGGATCGAGCGGTTCAGGACCTTGGGGACGAACCCCGCGCCGATCCCCTGAATTCGATGCGGACCCGGCTCGCCGCCCGAGAGGACAGGGGAGCCGGCCGGTTCCACCGCGATGACCTTTATCTTCGGGTTCCGTTCCTTGAAGACCTCGCCGCATCCCGTGATCGTGCCCCCGGTGCCGACTGCGGTGACGAAGGCGTCGATGCGTCCGTCCAGCGCTTCCCAGATTTCAAGGGCCGTGGTCTTCCGGTGCATGGCCGGGTTCGCTGGATTCGAGAACTGATCCGGCATGAAGTAATCCGGGTTCGCCTCGACCAGGCTCTCGGCCTCCTTGATGGCTCCCTTCATGCCCTCCCAGGCCGCCGTAAGGACGAGTTGCGCGCCGTAAGATGACAGCAGGCTGGCCCGCTCCATGCTCATGCTTTCCGGCATCACGAGGATCAGCTTGTAGCCGCGTACGGCGCTGATCAGGGCCAGACCGATGCCTGTGTTCCCGCTCGTCGGTTCGATGATCGTGGCGCCGGGCTTGAGCTTGCCCTGCCGTTCCGCCTCGTCGATCATATTGAGGCAGATGCGGTCCTTGACCGACCCGCCCGGATTGAAATACTCCACCTTGGCGTAAATCGTGGCGGCGCCTTCCGGGGTCAAGCGGTTGAGGCGGACCAGGGGCGTGCGGCCGATGAGTTCGGTAATGGTGGACGAGGCGCGGAACACTTACCGTCCTCCGCCCATGTAGAAGAGCAGTTCGATGGCGTCGCCGTCTTTGACCGCGGTGCTGGCCAATTCGTCCCGTTCCAGGATCTTCGAGTTGAGCTCGACAGCCACCATCTGGGGGCTGACATCCTTGGCCTTGAGAATCTCCAGGATGGTTCCCCCAGGGATATGCTCAGAGTTTCCGTTGATCGTGACCTGCATACTAATGAACACCCTTGGGCTGAAAAATCATCTAGAAAGCACACTTTATCGAAGACTTACGGCGAATGTCAAGGAATCGGGATCGGTATCCTCGCGGTTGACCTGGCATGAACGTTTCCCTGGAATTCATACCTGCTGTCTGTTAGGCTTCGTTTCCAAGAGTCCATGAATCTTCCCAATTCTCTGACGGTGCTCCGCATCCTTCTTATCCCGTTTTTTATAGGGTTCCTTACCTATGGACATTACCAGTGGGCGCTCTGGACGCTGTTGGGCGCGGGGGTGACGGACATTCTGGACGGGGTCATCGCCAGGATGGCGAACCAGCGCACGAAACTCGGTGCCTACCTGGATCCCCTGGCCGACAAGCTGCTCTTGACTTCGGCCTTCGTGACGCTGTCGGTCCTTCATCTCGTGCCGGGATGGGTCGCGATCGTGGTCGTCAGCCGGGATCTTATCATTGTGGCGGGGGCCCCGCTCTTGCATTTGACGCAGACCCCCATCGAAGTGGTGCCGACCGCGCTCGGCTAGGGAACCACGCTGGTTCAGCTGTCGTACCTCGTCCTGGCGCTGGCGCTGATCGCGTTCCAGAAGGATGTCCGCCAGTTGATGCCACTGCTGGTACTCATGTTGACGCTGACCATCGTTTCAGGCCTCCAATACGTCTATCGCGGGATCCGTGCCTATCATCCGGACCTGGTCTGACGGCGCCGGTTCGTGATGGCGTGAATCGTCGTCTCTGTGTTTGACAAGGGCGGCATGACGCAGTACACTCGTTCCCTATGTTTATCGGGGGCTTTTTCTCGGTTTAACCATTCCACAAGACGGGGTAAGGACTATGGCCGTTGTCGCTGACAAAATAGGCAAGTTACTCGTTGACGCAAAGCTCATCACCGAGCAGCAACTCAATGAGGCGCTGGCGACCGTGAAAGTGTCCAAAGGCGCCAGCCGGCTGGGCAGCACGCTGGTCAAAATGGGCTACGTCCCGGAGGAGAAGCTCCTCCAGTTCCTCGCCCAGCAGTACCGGGTGCCGGCCGTCGATCTGAAGATGTACCAGAATGTCGATCCCGCCATCATCAAGCTCGTACCCCTGGAGCTGGTCAAAAAACACATGGTCCTGCCGTTGAGACGGGTCGGGGCGACGTTGACCGTGGCCATGCTGGACCCGACTAATATGCTTGCCTTAGATGACCTCAAATTCCGAACCAACTATACGATCGAGCCCGTGATCGCCGCCGAGACCTCGCTCGTCGAGACGATCAAGAAATATTACGGAGGCGGGGCTGCCGCCGCAGCGGATACCGCCGGCGCCGCCAAGTCCATCCTACAAGCCAAGGACTACACCGTCTCCGACATGCCGGAAGGCGATGACCTGGCTAATCTCGGCCAAACCCAAGAAGGCCCTATGGTGGACGTCGAGGACTTCGACAAGACGGTCGGCGACGCCCTTGATTCCGTGGAAGTGGCCGAGACCGAGCAGGAAGGCGGCATCATCGGCGAAGTTGAAGCCCCGATCATCAAGCTGGTCAACGGTATCCTGGTCAAAGCCATGAAGGGGGGGGCCAGCGAAATTCACATCGAGCCCTACGAGACCGTCTTCCGCATCCGGTACCGGATTGACGGCGACCTGCAGACGGTCATGAACCTGCCCTTGAAAGTGAAGAACGCGATTATTTCCCGCATCAAGATCATGGCCAGGCTCGACATCGCCGAACGGCGGTTGCCCCAGGACGGACGCATCAAGCTGAAACTGGGACCCAAGAAGGATATCGACTTCCGCGTCTCGATCCTGCCCACCCTCTTCGGCGAAAAAGGCTGTCTTCGTCTCCTGGACAAGTCCAGTATCCAGGTGGACAAGGATAAGCTCGGATTTGATGTAAAGCAGGCAGCCGATATCAATGCCGCCCTGGCGATGCCGTACGGCATGATCCTCGTCACCGGGCCGACCGGGAGCGGTAAGACCGTGACCCTCTATTCTTGCCTGCAGGCCATCAATACCGTCGATGTGAACATCTCCACGGCCGAAGACCCGGTCGAGTTCAATTTCATGGGGATCAATCAGGTGCTGGTTCAGCCGGACATCGGGCTGACCTTTCCGGCGGCCTTGAAGTCCTTCCTCCGGCAGGACCCCGACATCATTCTAATCGGTGAGATCCGGGACTTCGAGACGGGCGAGATCGCGGTCAAGGCCGCCATGACCGGCCACTTGGTCCTGGCCTCGCTGCACACCAACGACGCGCCGGCCACGATCAACCGGCTTCTGAACATGGGCATCGAGCCGTTCCTGGTCGCCTCCTCTGTGATTCTGGTCATCGCCCAGCGCCTGTGCCGGCGCATCTGCGGGGGCTGCAAGGAACCGGACCCGGCTGTGACGGCCGACGTGCTGCGCAAGTGGGGCATGAAAAACGAGGAAGAGATCGCCAAGGCGACGCCCATGAAGGGCAAGGGGTGCGACAAGTGCAACAACAAGGGGTATAAGGGGCGCGTGGCGCTCTACCAGATCATGGCCATCACGGAAAATATCCGATCGGGGATTCTCCGTGGCGCCTCCACGGACGAGATCAAGAAGATTTCGGCTGAGGAAGGTTGCAAGAACATCAGGATGAGTGGCCACACCAAGGTTGCGGAGGGAGTCACGACGATATCCGAAGTCGAGGGCGTCTCCGTTGCCGAGTAAGGCTCAGACCATAACCGACCGCATGAGGTGACTGCATGCCCGTCTTCGCATACGCAGGGAAGGCCCGTGGGGGAAAGTCCGTCACGGCAGATATCGAAGCCGCCGACCGTACCGCGGCAATCGACAAACTGCGTTCCGAGGGCATCACTGTCACCAACATCGAGGAGAAGAAAAAAGCGGCGTTGGTAAAGAAACAGAAGGTCACCGACAAGGACATCGTCGTGTTCACCCGCCAGTTCGCGACCATGATCGGCGCCGGGCTTCCCCTGGTCCAGTGCCTGGAAATTCTCTCCTCCCAGTGCGACAACAAGACCTTCGGCAAGCTGATCGGCGACGTCAAGATGGACGTGGAATCCGGGACCACGTTCGCCGATGCCCTCAAGAAACACCCCACAGTCTTCAGCGGCCTCTACTGCAACATGGTACAGGCCGGCGAGGTCGGTGGCGCGCTCGACACCACTCTGATTCGCCTCGCGGCCCAGTTGGAGAAGGCGGCGAAATTGAAGAGCCAGATCAAAGCGGCCATGGTCTATCCGACCGCCATCATGGGGGTCGCCATCATCGTGGTCTCGGTCCTGCTGGTCTTCGTGATTCCGATCTTCGCGAAGATGTTCACGGACTTCGGTGGCACCCTTCCGGTTCCTACGCAGTTCGTGATCGGTGCCAGCGAGTTCATGCAGACGTACATCGTCGTGATCATCGCGGCGGCGGCAGGAGGCATCTGGGGGCTGAAGAAATACTATGCGACCCCCGCAGGCCGGATCCAGATCGACACGCTGATGTTGAAGCTGCCGGTCGCGGGGGACCTGATCCGCAAGATCGCGGTGGCCCAGTTTACCCGCACCTTCGGAACTTTGCTGCAGAGCGGCGTGCCGATCATGGAAGCGCTGGAGATCGTGGCGCGGATCGCCGGCAACAAGATTGTGGAGAACGCAATCCTTAACGCGCGGACCAGCGTGGGAGAAGGGAAGACCCTCTCTGAGCCGTTGGGCAAGACCGGCGTGTTTCCTCCCATGGTCGTGCAGATGATCAACGTGGGCGAGGCGACCGGGGCGTTGGACGTGATGTTGAGCAAGATCGCCGACTTCTACGACGAAGAGGTGGATGCCGCGGTGTCGGCGCTGACCGCCCTCCTGGAGCCGGCGCTGATGGTGTTCCTGGGGACAGTGATCGGGTTTATCGTGATCGCGATGTACTTGCCCATCTTTAAGATGGCCTCGGTCGTCGGCTAAGGCACAGGTGCGGCTCGCCGAAATGTTATGGAGGCCCTCCGAGATAAGCTGAAGTGGCTCATGGGCATCAGGGTCGCCGTCGTGACTCTGACCCTGGGCGTCTTGATCTATTTTCAGATCGGCAAAAGCACCCAGTCCATCCCGGCCTATTACGGCCTGATCGTCGCGACGTACCTTCTCACCATCCTCTATAGCGTCCTTATCAAGCGCATCAGGCGGATCGAACGGCTTGTCCCCTTCGCCTATTTCCAGATCGGAGGGGATATCCTGTTCGAGACCGCGCTGGTGACGCTGACCGGCGGCGTGGAGAGCCCATTTTCGCTTCTCTATATTATTTCGATCACGGCCGCGAGCGCGCTGCTGTCTCGGGGAGGTGGCCTGGCGGCCGCCTCGGTGGCCGGCATCCTCTATGGCGCGATCGTGGACGTCCAGTACTACCGCTCCACCTATGACATGTTCCCGTTGCTGTCGTTGCCCCGGGTGACGGACCTTCCGGTTCCCGAGATCTTCTACAATCTGTCCATCAATATCCTTGGTTTCATCATGGTGGGCTATCTGAGCGGGACGCTGGCCGAACGGCTTGAGAGCAAGGCGCGTGACCTGACTGAACTGCAGGAGATCCACCGCTTCATCCTGGAAAGCATCGACAGCGGCGTCTTCACGACGGATTCGGAAGGCCGGCTGACCTCCTTCAATAAAAAAGCGGAGCTGGTCATGGGGTACGCAAAAGCAGATGTCCGCAGCCGGTTCTGGTGGGATGTGTTCGCCTGGCCGGACCTCGCGCGCGACCCTCTCCCGCCCGCGACCATCCCGGGCGGGATCGAGGAGGTGAGCATCCGAAAGGACGGCCGGAGGATTCTCCTCGGCATGAATCTGTCGACGCTGTACGACGAGCAAGGGGTTTCTATCGGCATGGTGGGTGTCTTTCAGGACATCAGCCTTCAGAAGAAAATGGAAGAAGAAAACCGGCGCCGGCAATGGTTGGCCAAGATCGGCGAAGTGTCGGCGGGCATGGCGCACGAAATCCGCAATCCGCTCGCGGCTCTGTCCGGGTCGATGCAGGTACTCAGGAAGGAATTGCAGCCGTCTGATGACAATCGGCCGCTGTTGGATCTGGCTCTGCGCGAGACCGAACGGTTGAGCGGCATCGTTTCGGATTTTCTGCAGTACGCGCGGCCGCGCCAGCTCAATCTCAAGGAGTGTGACGTCAATGAGTTGGTCAACGATACGGTCCACATGCTGGAACAGACCCCGGAATACGGCGGCAGGATCCAGTTCATCCGGCATCTGACCCCGGAAGGCGTCATTGTCCCGCTGGATCACGACCAAATGCAACAGGTGTGCTGGAATCTGGGGCTGAACGCTTGTCAGGCGATGCCGACAGGCGGGACGCTGACGGTCTCGACGCATCGGGTATCGGGGGGAGGCGGCGAGCGGGAGGGCGAGTCGGTCGAAATCGTGTTTGAGGACACCGGCCAGGGCATTGCGGATAAGCATCGCGATAAAATTTTCGATCCCTTCTTTACCACCAAGGAGGAAGGGACCGGGCTCGGGCTCTCGGTCGTCCACCGGATTATGGAAGACCACCGCGGACGCGTGCAGGTGGAAAGCGCATCGAGCGTGGGGACCCGCGTGCAACTGACGCTTCCCGCAACCGGGGTAATGGCCAAATGACTTCGACGGCGCCCGGCAGAATCCTCATCGTGGAGGATGAGCGACTCATCCGCGAAACGCTGATCGCCTTCATCAAAGCCGAAGGGTACAGCGTCGTGGCGGCCACGGACGGTCAAGAGGCGCTCCAGATGCTCAAAGCCGACGCCTTCAATCTCGTCATCACGGATCTGAAAATGCCCGGCCGCCTTCAAGGCATGGATGTCCTCCGGGCCGTCAAGGACATCTCGCCCGATACCGCCATCATTGTCCTTACGGCCTTCGCCAATCTCGCCGTCGGGGTCGAAGCGATGAACCTCGGAGCCTTCGATGTGCTGCCGAAGCCCTGGGGCGACAACGGGTACGTGGTCTGGAAGATTCGAATGGCGTTGGAAGCCCAGCGTCTCGTGACGGAAAACCGCTTCTTGAAGCGGGAATTAAAGGAACGAGCCGAATTCAGCAACATCATCGGCACCAGCGAGCCGATGAGAAAAGTCTTCGATCTGATCAAACGGGTGTCCGACAATTCCGGCACGGTCCTCATTTATGGAGAAAGCGGCACCGGTAAGGAGCTGGTCGCGCGCGCCATCCATTACAACAGCCTGCGCCGGGAGCGCGCATTCGTGACCGTGAATTGCGGAGCCTTGCCGGAGCCGCTGCTGGAAAGCGAACTCTTCGGCCATATGCGCGGCTCCTTTACCGGCGCCGTGTCCAACAAGGAAGGGCTCTTCGAAGTGGCCGACGGCGGTACGCTCTTCCTCGACGAGATTGCGGAGGCGCCGCTGGGAATCCAGGTCAAACTGCTGCGGGTGCTCCAGAAGCCGGAGTTCCGGCGGATCGGGGGAACCCGGGACATCACGGTGGACGTTCGCATTATCGCCGCCACGAATAAAGATCTCTCCAGGGCGATGGCCCAAGGGGCATTCCGCGAAGATCTATACTACCGTCTGAATGTGATTCCTCTCACGCTTCCTCCGCTGCGCGCTCATCCTGTGGATATTCCTTTGCTGGTGCGACATTTCCTCACCGCCTTCGGCAAGCGGGCCAACAAACCTGCTCTGACGGTGGCGCCGGCGGCGATGCAGGCGCTCCGGCAGAATGAATGGAAGGGAAACGTCCGTGAGCTGGAGAACGTCCTGGAACGGGCGGTGGCCCTTGCGCCCGGTCCTGAAATTACCCTGGACGATGTCGCCCAATGGGTGGGGGAACCTTCCAAAGACGGGGAGCCGAAGGTTCCGGCAAACATTCCGTCCGAGGGGCTCGATCTGGAGTCTTTGATCAACGGCATTGAGCGCGATCTGTTGGTCAAAGCCTTGGAGCGCAGCGGGGGCGTGAAAAAAGAAGCCGCCCGCCTGCTGAAGCTCAACGCGCGCTCCCTCCGCTATCGCCTGGATAAATACGAGATCAAGGCAGGGAACGGCGCGAGTGCCGGCCCGGAAGACGATGAGGGAGAAGAGGGTGACTAGCCGCGGAGTCGAAGTGGCGGCGCCCGGGAAGGTCAACCTCATTCTCCGCGTGCTGGATCGCCGGCCGGATTCCTATCACAACCTATGGTCGGTGATGCAGGCGTTCGACTTGTCCGACACGGTGATCGCGGAAACCGCCGGCGGCGAGGGCATCCGGATGGCTTGCGAGGGCGCCGACCTGCCGACCGACTCCACGAACCTGGCCTACCGGGCGGCGGAACGCACGCTGGCGCGGTTGGGGCTTCGCCGGGGAATCCGGCTCGTCGTGCGGAAGCGATTGCCGGTGGCGGCCGGGGTCGGCGGCGGCAGCAGCGATGCGGCCGCGACCATCCGGGCGCTGGCGACCCTTCTGGAGACCGGCTGGTCCAGAGCTGAAATGGCCGCAGTGGGGGAAGAGGTGGGCAGCGACGTCCCCTTCTTTTTCTACGGGCCGACGGCGCTGGTCGAAGGGCGTGGCGAGCATGTCTCCCCGCTTCAATTAGAGGGGGATCGCTGGCTCCTGCTGGTCAATCCCGGCATCGCGATTCCGACTGCCTGGGCCTATGGAAAACTGGCGGCGGCTCGCGCGAATCGGACCATGGCGCCGGACCGGCTGCCGCGTTTTGAACCCAACCCGGTCACGGGAGATCCGCCCGTGATGAAATGGGAGGAGCTGCTGCCGTTGATCGAGAATGATTTTGCTCCGGTGATGGAAGCAGAGTATCCGGTCCTGCGGGAGATTCGGCTGTTGCTCGGCGCACGCGGGGCGGAGGCCGCCATGCTCTCCGGCAGCGGCTCGACCGTCTTCGGCCTGTTTGCGAACGAACGATCGGTCCGGGCGGCGGCTGAAGGACTGGACCGGCGTCCCGGTTGGAGAGCGTGGGTGACCAGGACGCAGGGACAGTCGGTGGTGACGCCGCTCGGTTGACAATCTGAAGAACGATGGATTAAATTGACACGTTTTCCTCCGTGGCGGAACGCCGGCACTTATCCCCAGAAGGAGATTGTAGGTGCACGAATTGAAGGTGTTCGCCGGGAACTCTAACCCGGCGCTTGTCAAAGAGATTTGCGATTACCTCAAGGTTGAGCAGGGGAACGCCCTCGTGTCGACCTTCAGCGACAGCGAGATCCGGGTTCAGGTCAACGAGAACGTGCGCGGCAAGGATGTCTTTCTGTTCCAATCGGTCTGCGATCCCGTCAACAAGCACTTGATGGAGCTGTTGCTCCTGCTCGACGCGCTCAAACGGTCTTCGGCATACCGCATTACGGCCGTCATTCCGTATTACGGGTACGGCCGCCAGGACCGGAAAGATCAGCCCCGCGTGCCGATTTCCGCCAAACTGGTGGCGGATCTCATCGCGACGGCGGGTGCCGACCGGGTGCTCACGATGGACCTGCACGCCGGGCAGATCCAGGGATTCTTCAACATCCCGGTGGACCACCTCTATGCAGCGCCGGTGTTATTGGAGTACGTTGAGAAGCGGGGTGGGCAGGACCTCGTCGTTGTCTCGCCCGACGCGGGAGGCGTCGAGCGCGCCCGCGCCTTTGCCAAACGGCTGCAGGCCAACCTCGCGATCATCGACAAGCGGCGGGAAGGACCCAATGAATCTCAGGTCATGCACATCATCGGAGACGTGTCAGGCCGCGACGCGCTCTTGCTGGACGACATGATCGACACGGCTGGGACCATCGACGAAGGCGCCAAGGCCTGTATCAAATATGGCGCGCGCCGCGTCTGGACGGCCTGCACCCATGCGGTTCTTTCGGGGCCGGCCTTGGAGCGGTTGAACGCCTCGAAGCTGGAAGAAGTGGTGGTGACGAATACCATCCCGCTCAACGGGAAGGAGCGGACTTGCCCCAGGCTGCGGGTGCTCTCCGTCGCTCCGTTATTGGGAGAAGCCATCAAACGCATCCACGAGGAAGAGTCCGTCAGTTCCCTGTTTGTTTAACGCCGTTGTGTTCTAAGGAAGAGGTGTGCCATGCAGCTTGACGTGAAAGTGGAAACCCGTGAGGCGGTCGGGAAGGGCAGCGCCCGAACCTTGCGGCGCCAGGGGAAGATTCCGGGAATCCTTTACGGGCAAGGGGAGTGCCTTGCTCTGACGGTGGATCCCGCCGAAATCCGCAAAGTGCTCCATTCGGACTCCGGATCCAATTCCCTGCTCAACCTGAGCATTGCCAAGGGCGGGAAGGAAATGAAGCGGACCGCCATGCTGAGGGACTACCAACTCGATCCCATCACGGGGGCGCTCCTGCACGCCGACCTGTTCGAGGTGGTCATGAACAAGCCGGTCCGTGTCCGCGTGCCGGTGGCCGTCACTTCAGGGACTCCGGTGGGCGTGGCCGAGGGCGGTCTCCTGCAGCACAACATGCGCGAGTTGCATGTCGAGTGTCTGCCGAGCCAGATTCCGGCGCATATCACGGTGGATCCGAGCAACCTCAAGATCAATCAGGGGATCCATGTCAAGGAAGTGCAGGCCCCTGCCGGCATCCGCATTCTCGATGACCCCGATATGATGGTCGTCAGCATCGCCGCCCCGATCTCCGAAGCGAAGCTGGAGGCCCTGCTGGCCACGACGCCGGCCGGTGAAGGTGCGGCCGAGCCCGAGGTGATCGGGAAGGGCAAGGAAGAAGAGGGGGTTGCTGAAGAAGCTGCCGCGGCCGTCGCGAAGCCGGGAGCCGCTGCGCCTGCTGGGACTGCTGCGCCTGCTGGGACCGCTGCGCCAGCCGCCGAAGCGAAGGGAGAGGCGAAGGGAGCGGCGAAGAAGGAAGGGAAGGAAGCGAAAGGGGAGAAGAAGAAGTAGCGTTGCGGCTGATCGTCGGCCTCGGCAATCCTGGTCAAGCGTATGTCGAGACCCGACACAATGCGGGGTTCTGGGTGGTGGAAGCGCTGGCGGCCGGGGCAGGGCTGAAGTTCAGGCGGCACGGTGAGGCGTCTACGACCCACGGGCACGTGGCTGGTCACGCAGCGACCCTGGTCAAGCCGCAGACTTTCATGAACCGGAGCGGGCTGATCATCGCCGCTTTGATCGATGACCTTGCTCTGGACCTCAGCGACGTGATCGTCGTCCATGACGATCTCGATCTCGACCCCGGCCGTCTGCGTGTCAAATCCCGAGGGGGGCACGGCGGCCATAACGGGGTGTTCTCCATTATCGACGCCCTAGGCTCCGACCGATTTGCCCGATTGAAAATAGGGGTGGGACGTCCGCCTGCGGGCGAGGATCCTGCGGATTATGTGTTGTCTACTGTGCTGAGAGGCGAACGGCCGGTTTTTGATGAAGCAGTGCAGCAAGCGGTACAGGCCTTGGAGTGCTGGATTGCCAAGGGATTGATGACGGCAATGAACCGATTCAATCGTTTGCCCGCCCCGTAAGCTGGCCGCGTTTTCCGAGTAAACGTATCATCTTGTAGAGACACACGATGGCGTTAAATTGCGGCATCATCGGCCTGCCCAACGTCGGAAAGTCCACGATCTTTAACGCCTTGACGGGCGGAAAGGCGATGATTGCCAATTATCCGTTTTCGACCGTCGAGGCCAATGTCGGCGTGGCGGTGATCCCGGATGAACGATTGACCCGGCTCACGCAGATCTTCAAATCAAAAAAAACCACGCCCACGGCCATCGAATTCCGCGACATTGCGGGGCTCGTTCAAGGATCCAGCCTGGGCGAGGGGTTGGGGAATCAGTTCCTGAACCAGGTCCGTGAGGCCGACGCCCTAGTGCACGTGGTCCGGTGCTTCGACAATCCCGACGTGATGCATGTGGTGGGTGAGGTGGATCCTGAACGCGATATCGGCCTGATCGAGACCGAACTGATGCTCGCCGACCTGCAGATCGTCGAGCGCCGGCGGGAAAAACTTGAAAAAAAGGTACGGGCCGGCGAAGCCGGAGCCGCCCAGGAGATGGCCTTCCTCAGCGGGCTCATCGAGCGGTTGGGCAAAGGTGAATGGCTCGGAAGCGGGGCGTTCTCCGTTGCGGAGCAGGCCTGGTTGCGTGAGTATCAGCTCCTGACGGCCAAACCCATGGTGTTCGCCGTCAACGTCGGAGAAGGCCAGGAAGAGACTCCGGCCGTGCGCCGGGTCGCGGAACTGGCCGTGGCCCGTGGGGCACGGGCCGTGACGATCGCCGGGAGTATCGAGGCGGAGGTGTCCGCACTGTCGTCTGACGACCGGGCCGACTATCTCCGGGAGCTCGGCATCGGGGAAGGCGGCCTGGTCCGGCTGGTCCGCACGGCGTATGACCTGTTAGGGTTGATCACGTTTTTTACCGCCGGCGAAACGGAATCACGGGCGTGGACGATCCGGGAAGGCACGAAAGCCGCCCAGGCCGCCGGGAAAATCCATTCCGACATGGAGCGGGGGTTCATCCGGGCAGAAGTCTATCATTACAATGATCTGATCGCCTGCGGCAATGAAGCGGGCGTGAAGGATAAGGGATTGTTCCGCCTGGAAGGGCGTGATTACGTCATCAAAGGAGGCGATGTGATGTTTTTCCGGTTCAACGTGTAAGGGCCATGATTCTTGATTCTGGCAGAGGGCTATGTTACCGTGAGCCGCTTTTGCTGATCCCTTGCTCCGGACCCGGTTCCGGGGCTTTACATCCATGAGGAGGACATAGTCAGCATGCCACAGCTCTACGAGTCTATCTTCATCCTGCGTCCCTCGCTGGCCGATGAGGAAATCCCCAAGGTGCTGGACAAGGTCAAGGCCGCCGTCGAAAAGGCCGGCGGAGCCGTTGAGCATCTTGCCAGTTGGGGAAAGAAGAAGCTGGCCTATGAGATCAAACAGGAAAAGAAGGGTGTCTACGTTCAGCTCAACTATCGGGGAAACGGGACCGTGGTCTCCGAAGTCGAGCGGCTGTTCCGCCTGGATGACGCCACACTGAAATTTCTGACCGTGAAGATCGATGAACGCGGGTTATGCGCTTCTGGCGCCGAGCCCGCCAAGGAGCCGGAGCATGGCGGGGTTCAATAAGATCATTCTGATGGGCAACCTGACCCGGGATCCGGAGATCCGGTATGCTCCCAGCGGTACGCCTGTAGCCAATTTCGGGTTGGCGGTCAACCGCAAGTATCGGCAGGGCGAGGGACCGAAGGGAGGGGGGGGCGTGCGCGGCATC
>OBEQ010525706.1_pt1 | contig 14807 bp, 8 predicted proteins | sample 1670901 | NCBI WGS metagenome assembly OBEQ01 (sample SAMEA104232315, study PRJEB22302) | groundwater metagenome | biome: forest; feature: aquifer; material: groundwater | place: USA | collected 2011-08-07 | depth 5.4 m | reverse complement strand
TGCCTCCTGCAGGGTTAAGAGCAAGAGCATAATTAGTGCCTGAAGTATTTCCAGCCTGAATAACACCGTAGTTATCTGTGGTATCTATACCAAAGACTAATTTTTTCTGCAGCCCTGTAGCAGATGAACCAGTGAGAGCCAGTTGTGTCCCACCTGCTCCAAGTAAAGAAACATTACTTGAGGTTAGATCTATATCAGATGAAACTTGAGTTAACCTGTCAGGTGTTGAAAACCCGATTCCCACATTACCTGAATTGGTAATTACCCCATATGGTACTCCTGAGGCGCTTTGCCATTCAAAAATGCTGGAAACATTCTCAGTAGCAGTTAGGGCAATGCCATATTTACTGGCTAAATATCTTTCTATTTTTTGTTGGTCAGCAGTAGACAGCGCCCCGTTATAAACAAGTATTTCTGCCATATCCCCATTCCAGTATCGATTACTTCCTACGAATTCATGTCCAATTAAAGCTGTCCCGGTTGCTCCTGTGGTAATTTGTTTGGTAACCACTTTGTAAGTGCTTAAAGGAGCAAATTCAGCAGTATTTGTGCCATTAACATAAACAGTTCCGTTAGAAGTACGGATTTCTGTTGTTCCATTACTTGCCATTAAGGAAACATCATCTGAAGACTCATTACGGGAGATAACACCATTATAACTAGGAAACGGAGATGCCCCACGCCAGTTAAAGACAGCAATAATAGTCTTAAAAGCAATGGAAGAAGAGGAGGTTAACATCTTATCATCGCTGCCATCAAAACGGACCACAGGCTTATTATTAAGAATATTAGTTTTATAAATAGGTTTTAAGGATCCCGTAGACTGGGTGGCATCATAACCATTACCACTACTGTCATTCCAGGTTGTTACAGTATCCCCATCAGTAAGTCCTGTTATAGCATCAGCTTTAAGCCAAAGCTGTAGTCCTCCGATTGTATCCGGAGTATCCTGAGAGCTTCTGATCAGTATTCCCTTGTTTTCAGAGGATCCTAAATTAACCTGCAGCTTAGCAATTGGGGAAGTAAACCCAATGCCAACATTACCTCCGGATGTCACTACAAATGGATTAGAAGCATTAGTATTAACCTGGAATAATTGCGATGGACTGGGTGTTCCAATTCCTACATTGCCATTTAAAAGGAAAGCAGAATTAGTGCCATTACCCCAAACATGAAGTGGGGCAGTAGGGGATGTGGTCCCAATTCCTACATTACCGGTTGAGGTTATAACTGTAGAAGAAGATCCGGAATTTACCTGGAATCTGGCTGATGGGGCAGTGGTGCCTATTCCTAAGTTACCATTGGCATCAAATCCTCCTGCTAAGGTGCTGCCATTTTGGAATAAAACTAATCCTGCAGTTCCCACACCAAGGTTAAGTCCTGTTTTAATAATAATATTGCCGGTGCTTGCGTTAGTGCCAGTACCATTCCCTGTTGATAAGGTTAAGACACCGGATGTATTAGCAGCACCTGTCACCAGGGTGATTGCTCCTCCATCTGCATGATTTGTTGTCCCTGTTCCTGCTGTTAAAGTAATAGATCCGGCTGTAGAAACTCCCTGATTAGCTCCTGCTGTCAGGCTGATGCTTCCACCATCTCCGTTAACACTTCCACCTGTTCCGGCATTAATGGTTACAGATCCACCTGCCTGTGAACCTGCTGAATTGCCTGCAGTTAAAACAATAGCTCCTCCAGTACCTGCGCTGGAACCGCTGGTTCCTCCTGTTAAGTTAATTCTTCCGCCATTTGATGATCCCAGTCCATTACCACCCTGAATTGTTAATGCATTTGCATCAGTATTGACAGTAACAATATCTTCCATACCAATAGTGGTGGCAGCCAGTCCAAAAGAGAGTTTTTTGGTAGGAATAGTAGTACCTATTCCAACATTACCTGTTGATGTAATAACAATTGGGTTGGAGGTGCTTGTATTTACCTGGAATATCTGAGAAGGGGAGGCAGTATTTATACCTACATTACCTGAGGAGTTAATATTTATCCCACTTGCTGCCCCTCCGTTAGTAGTTAAAGCCAGTGCATTAGCTGATGGAGACCAAAGACCGGTTGAAGTGGAGTTAGTAAATGCAAATGACGGAGCAGAAGCTGTTCCGTTTGAAGCTAAAAATACTGATCCTGTGGATATACTTCCATTTTGAGTTAATGTTCCATCCACTGTTAATGTCCCGGCAATCCTGGCATTTCCCCAGACATCCAGTTTATTAGTGCTGGTAGTTGCCCCAATTCCAACATTCCCATCCACAAACAATCCATTAGCAGGAGCAGCTATCCCCTGGGCCAATCCTCCTATATGAGTATTACCAGCAACAGAAAGTGTAGAGTTTGCTGTAGTTATGCCAATGCCTACATTACCGGTTGAGGTTATAACTGTGGCTGATGAACCGGAATTAACCTGGAATATCTGAGATGGGGAAGTAATGCCAATCCCTACAAACCCTGCTCCTGTGACAGTCATTCTGGTATTGCCACCGGTTTTAAGTAACAATGCACCAAGTGATCCAGATGTAACAGTACCTGTATCCAAAGTTAATGCTCCTGAATTGCCAGAAGTTCCTCCCCCAGCTCCGGTAGTTAAACTAACAGCTCCTCCCGCTCCCGTTCCTCCAGCAGCTCCAGCTCCACCAGTTAAGACAACAGCTCCTCCCGCTCCTGTTCCTACTCCGGTTCCACCTGTAACATTAGCAGCCCCACCAGTAGGATTATTGTTGATACCAGTACCACCAGTGAGATTTACTGCTCCTGCGCTAACATTACTATTCCCCCCCAATATAGTAATTACACCTGGAGTATCATTAGAATCAGTTCCTCCAGTAATTGTAATTTTTGGTGCAACATTGAATCCGGCACCTCCAGCAGAAATGGTAACTGTACCACTAGTACTCCCACCAGCAGTTGTACCAGCACCTGCTGTAAGATTTAATGCTCCACCATTTCCAGTTCCTGCTCCAGCACCACTAGTTACAGAAACAGCTCCACCACCAGCATTAGTAGCAGCTCCGGCAGCACCTTGAATAGTTAAAGCTCCTCCGGCAGTGTTAGAAGTAGTGGAATTAGAAATTTGAATAGTATGAGCTGTTTCTTTGGTAAATAATAAATTGGCAGATATGTTTGTAGATCCTGTTACATCTAAAGCTTGTGTAGGGGAGGTAACCCCGATCCCGACATTACCACCAGCTGTGATGGTTAATGGCGGGGTAGAGGCACCATTGGTATTTAGGGCCAGAGCATTGGCAGATGGGGAATACAATCCGGTGGAGGTAGAGTTAGTAAAGGAATATGAAGGTAGGGAGGCAGACCCATTAGGTAAGAGTAATTGTCCGCCGGATAATGTAAAGTTCCCACCAAAGGTGGAGGTGGAATCTACTGTTAGAGTCCCTGCCAGTCTGGTATTTCCCCAGACATCCAGTTTATTAGTGCTGGTAGTTGCCCCAATTCCAACATTCCCATCCACAAATAAACCATTACTCGGAGCTGAGATTCCCTGATATAGTCCGCCTATATGTTCATTACCGGCATTAGAAAGTGTAGAGTTTGCTGTAGTTATACCTATTCCGACATTTCCTGAAACTGCCAAACCATTAGCAGGGATTAATTGGTTTGGTCCGCTATAACCTATACCCACATTACCCTGAATTACTAATTTTGCCTGAGGAAATGTTGCCCCAATCCCTACATTTCCGGAAATATAATCCTGCGTTTCACCCTGAAGATATAATCCATAATCAGAAGTTCCTGCCAACTGGTAGCCAATAGCAGTAGCTGCGCTCCCACCATCTTTTAAGGTCACTTTCACTCCTGTTTGATTGCCTGATGAGGAATTAGGGACTGTTATATTAGAGGAAAAATCCAGTTCTGATCCAGTAAATGCTCCTGATTGGGTGATTGCATGAGTGGAAGGCTGGGAATATTTAAAAATTGTTCCGGAAGTGAAAGACTGATTTCCACCTGAAACCTGAGAAAATACTGCCACTGGATAATTAGTTAATAATGTATTATCAAAGCCAGTAACTTTACTTCCGGAATCATTAGCAGCATTCCATTGGATCACCGCATTAATGGGAGCTGTACCCACAGAATAAGCTAGAGCTGAAATTTGGGCATTATTAGTGGAGTTACCTGAATTAATTAACCAGGTGGCAGATGTAGTACTTCCGCCAGTAACTGTTCCGGAAATATTAGTAGCATTAACATTAGTAAAATAGCCATTAGCCCAGTATTTTGAAGCAGATCCTAAATCACGGGAATTAGTGGTATCAGGAACAATATTGCTGTTAACTACACCATTAAAAGTAATATTATTAGCAGTTGTGCTTCCCAAACTAACATCACCATTGGTAGCAGTGATTCCTGCAACAGTTAAGCTGCCTCCGATTCTGACATTACCAGTAGTTGTTAGGGTAGTAAATTGAGCATTACCATCAACTTTTAATGAAGATTGCAGATATGTTCCTGAGGATACAGTTAAAGATTTTCCAATTCCTAAGTTTCCTCCCACAGTTAAGCCTGATGAAAATCTGCCTGTTCCCCAAACATCAAGGTTATATGCTGTGGAGGTAGCCCCGATTCCAACATTCCCATCCACAAAAAGCCCATCTGTTGGGGCAGAAAATCCCTGATTTACAGATCCTATATGAGCTGAGCCATTAATAGAAAGTGTAGAGTTTGCAGTAGTTGTACCTATCCCAACATTACCCTGTACTGCCAAACCATTTGAAGGAGTGGAGGAGCTGATATAGCCAGAACCAATTGCGCCGTTTCCGGAAACTCCTAAAGTAGAAGAAGGAGTGGTGGCTGTTCCCAAACCTGTATTGCCGGAAACATTTAAAGTGGAGGAAAGAGTGGTTGCTCCGGTAACTCCCAAAGTAGAGGATAGCGTTGCAGCGCCAGTTAAGGTTGTTGTTCCAGTCACTGCTAGTGTAGAGGATAGTGTTGTTGCACCAGTGATGGTAGCTGTGCCAGTGACGTATAGTGCTGAGGTTGGTGAAATTGTCCCAATTCCCACATTTCCTGATGAATCAATTGTTATTCCGGAAGTGGCAGATCCTCCGGTGATTAAACCAATCTTGTTTGAACCTAATCTGTACAGTCCGGTGTCTGTATCAGCAGTGAAAGATAGACCGGGAGCAGCTGCTGTACCGTCTGTCAGCAAAACCTGTCCGGAAAAAGAGGGTGAATCTTTGGCAGCAATTGTGATTGACCCTCCGAGTTCCACATCTCCGCCGCCTGTTAAATTAGTTCCGGCTGTGACTGTAACTTTTTTATTAGTTAAAGCAGAGTTAGGGATATTGGTTAAGGTATTTGAAGATCCTGAGATAGATTTGTTGGTTAAAGTATCTGTAGTGGCTTTTCCAACCAAAGTATCTGTTGCATCAGGCAAAGTTATAGTCTTAGCTGTTGTCGGAGTCCAGGTGATTGTGCCTGTTGGGCCAGTTGAACTTAAGACTAACTGGTTTTTTGTAGCTGATAAGTTCAGGGTATTAAAAGTTGGAGAAGCGGCTTTTGATACATCCTGATCTAGTTTGGCAGACTTTGTTACATTCAAAGTTGTATCTCCTGAGGTTAAAGCAAAGGAGTTTGCAGAAGGAGTAGCCTCAACTGTTAAGTCATTTATGGAGTTTAGAACATAAAGATTGCCGTTAATTTGGGTATCAGAATTTATCTCTAAAAAACGAGAAGCGCTGGTTGTACCCAGCACTGCGGAGTTTATATTTGGTTGTTGTGCCACATATGGTGGTGGCGCTTCATCAGGCGGGATGAAGCCAAGCTCCTGAGCCAGCGGATGGGAGACAAAAATTACAGCTTCTTCAGCTAAAGCATGGAATGGTTTTAAAATGCCTGAAGCTATATTGTTCTTAAAAAAATTCTGGGTGTCTTTGGGATTTGTTAAATATGAGGCTGTTATCCAGGAGGTTAAAGCCAGGGTAAAGGTTAATAAAATAGCAGAGCCTTGTAAGAATTTGGTGGCTAAGGATTTTTTAAGAAATACAAACTTGTCATTGCGAGGAGCCAAAGGCGACGAAGCAATCTCTTGATTAGATTGCTTCGCTTCGCTCGCAATGACGTATGAAGGTTTATTTAATTGTTCCTCGGATCTTTTAAGTAAATCTCTGGTTGAGATAGTTGATATAGTTTGTTCTGTTTGAATTGAGGCTTGTGGATTAACTGATCTTAGTTGCTCCAGGGAATAGAGTCTTGTTCCTCCTGGAGTTCTGATGCTTTCTATCTTGCCTGCTTTTTCCCATCTTCTTAAAGTGTCTATGGATACTCCGAGGATCTTCGAGGCTTGACCAATTTTAACAAGTGTAGACGGGTTGTTCATTTTAAACTTTGCGGCCCGTCTTGCCTAAAATCTATGCAAATCTGCTTGCCTGCATAGATCTTATATTCAGCTTACATAGATTTCCATACATTTGTCAAGGGTTATTATTATAGTAGGGGTATATAACAAAGTGTATCAAGTTTTTAGAACAAAATAGATCAAAAAATAGAAAGAAGTTATTTTTTATCAGTTTGAGGCTGGACGTAGGTGTAGATGTCTACTTTGTTATTAGAGGTCATAATAATCGCCATTGGGAAATCAAATTTCTGGTCCTTTTGCTTTTTAACTCTGACTATAATCGGGTTTTTCTCAACCATGGTTATAAAATTGGCATGTTGGGGGAGAATATCAAAGTTTCCTTCTAAATTTTTTGAGGAAATAGATTCTGCATCAGTTTCCAGGATTAACTCCTGAGGGGAAATGATACGTACATGTAAGGTTGGGTTAGGCATACTATTTGATGATTCCTCCATCTTTTAGACTCCCAATATACAAAAATTTCTCTGAAGGTATGCTATCTAACGAACCGGATAATATCATTGTGATATCGTTTATAGTAGTGCTTTTTTCAACAACTTGACCTTTTTTTCCTGTTTGTTTTTCAGTCATGAAGAAAGGCTGAGTAAGGTAGTTCATAACTTTCTTGGTCCTGTTATATAAAATTCTATTTTCAGGAGATAGCTCTTCTTCACCAACAATTGCTACAATATGTGATAGTTTGTTATAGTTTTCCAATAGTTTTTGAAACTCGGTTAAAGCTTTAAAATGATTTTCTCCCAAAAATGCCTTGGAGAGGGTAGAAGAAGTTGAAGCAAAAAGATCAATTGGTGGATAAACTCCTTTTTGGGCAACAGATCTTGATAAAACAATGCTGGTATCTAAAAAAGACATAACTGCAGTGACTCCGGCATCTGTTAGCTCATCTGCCGGAACATAAACATTCTGAAAAGAGGTGATAGTGCCATTTTCTGTGGGTATTAATCTATCTTCAATAGTTGAGATCTCTGTTTGCAAAGTTGCCTGATAAGCCTGTTCAGAGGGAATTGTACCCAAAAGTGTGGCTACTTCATTACCTGCCTGAACAAACCTGAACATATTATCTATGAAAAACAATACATCTGTTTTAACAATATCCCGGAAATATTCTGCCTGAGCAACTGCTGCTTGAGCTACTCTGAAACGGATTGCAGCATTTTCATTCATTTGTCCTAAAATCAGAATTGTTTTTGGTAAAACCTCTGATTCTTCAAGCCTTTGATAAAGTTCCTGTCCTTCTCTGATTCTTTCTCCAACTCCTGCAAACACCCCAATCACATCTTTTTGCTTTGAGGTGATATTGTGCATAAGTTCTGTTAAAAGAATTGTTTTTCCAACCCCTGCCCCTCCTATAAAGCCTACTTTTCCGCCTTTTTGAATCGGAGTCAAAAAATCAATAGCTTTAATCCCTGTTTCCAGAATCTCGAAAACGCTTTTAACAATGTTTAAAGAAGGAGCTTGCGCATAAATTGAGGAAAGTTGGTTTCTGGGAACAGGTCCGCCATTATCCCTTGGAGCCCCAAATAAATCTACAACTCTTCCTAAAACAGCTTTGCCAACAGGTATTTTTAAATCAGAACCAGTACCAATAATCGGCATGCCACGGTAAAGCTTTTCAGGGTTTGTTAAAATCTGGCAGAAAATTTCCTCTCTGTTTTGGGAAAAAACCTCCAAAATTACAGAAGGATCTTCAGTTGAGGTTAAAATTTCAAAAAGCGGGGGATAGAAGTCATCTTCTATTTTAACTGTGGCGATCTGGCCCACAATAGAGTTGATTTTACCCTTAACCTGGTTCAAATTTGTCCTTTCCTTGCAGCTACAATTGTGGCAAAATTTTCCAAAATCTGGTTGTTTCTGAAGCTTCTCTCAGAAAAGGCTTTTAATTTTTGATATTCATCAATGAATTTATTAGCTTCCCGCTGTGCTTCATCCATTCTGATAAATCGGGGGGCTGTTCTGGATAATTCTGACTCTAAAAAAGTGCTTTCTAAAAGTAAAGTTAAAATCTGGGAATCAAAAAAAGATAATATTTTTCCCAGTTCAGGCTCGAAAATGAACTTAAAACTGTCATCTGATATTTTTTCTGAGGGAGGGGGAGTTGAACTTGCTGTAATATCTGTAATTACTGGCTGTTGAGTCAGCAAACTTTTAAGTTTGGAGTGAAAAATTAAAACCTGATTATAAGGCTGAATAAGACTTACAAGAGAAGTTAATTCTTCAGCAGATGGCTGATCATCTTTGAGCATAATCTCCCTGTAATTTAAAAAGATTTTATTGGTTTTAAAATAATCTATTGCTGCTTTACCCAGAAAAATAATATCTGTATCCAGCTTTTTACCTCCATAGGAGGGGCGTGTTGTAGTTTGTATAAAAAAATCAATTAAGTCCTCATTAATTGATCCATAAAAACGGAAATTTGATGTAATTATTATAGAAACTAATTTTTTACTTTTAGGCACGGCTACTTTTCTTTTTTGAGCTAATTTTTTAATTAAACTGTAAACTTTGGAAATCTCAGAAAAAAAGAAACGGTTCCTTTCAACCAGTCCTCTTATTATTTTTATCTTCAAATTAGCAATTTCAGAATAAGCCTGAGCTATTGTTTTTAAAGACTGGCCTTCTTCCAGTGCTTCCTCAATTTCTTTTATTGTCATAATTTTCCTTCTTCACACTTTTGGTTACAAAAGTGTGGCAAAAGTTTCTTGCTGGAAAGTCGCCCTAAATTTCTCATTTTGCTGATCGGGGGCTCACCCCCTCGGAAATTCGCTAATCGCTCAGTTTCCGGTTCCCCCTGATAAACAAGTTTGAAAGCATCGCTTTCAAACGAAGTTTTCAAGCTCTGCTTATAGCAAAGATTCGAAATTCTTAACGGGCTTTGTTTCAAAGCAAGAATGGTAAAAAGCAGCGAAGTCTGAGTCATAAAAGCAATTGATGCAGTTGAGTGCACATCTAAAGCTAATGATTGAGAATTACTTGGGCACGAAACAAATCCATAAGCAAAGCTTGCGATCTGAGGATCTAAACGAGTCCACTGGAGAGACGAGTGGTGCTTTTTGACCAGACAAGCTGATTTATGAGTAATATTCTTTGAGTTTTGAGTTATTATGTGCATATTTTTGCCAGTATAGGTCCTGCTCCTTCCATAGTTTTTATCAATTGATCTGCAGTTTTTAAATCAGGAACTGTTTTAGATAAATCAACTAAAGTTTTATCTGTTAAAAAAGCCTCTGTTATTTTTCTTTTGTTTTTTTCTATAAAGGCTTTGCCTTTGTCTGCAAAGAAACTTGTGAAGGGAAGGGCAAGCAAAATAACTTGAAGGGTTTTGGAAGTAGGAGTCAGAGGGTCTTGTTTTAAAATCTCCATAATCTGGTCTTTTTGGCGGAGGATAAGCTGAGTTTCAGGAGGGAGCTCTGAGGAGAACCTGGCAATTGTTTCCAGATCAGCTGATTCAGATAAAATCTGCCTGATTTTGGTGGATAAAAGATTTGAAACAGAATCCTGAGTTTGTCTTCCCACTCTTGAAACAGACAGGGAAATATCAATTGCCGGAGTCTGGCCTTGTGCCCGAAGGGATGATTTAAAAAGCAAATGGCCGTCTGTCATGGACATAATATTTGTGGGAATTAGGGTTGTGAAATCATTTAAATTAAGCTCAATAACTGGCAGGGCAGTAATAGATCCGCCGCCGTATTTTTTTAAAAACTTGCCGGCTCTTTCAATTAAATGTGAATGTTGATAAAAAATATCTCCCGGGTAAGATTCCCTTCCAGGAGCTTTATTTCCCAAAAGAGCGATTTCCCTATAAATTTTGGCATGGGTTCCTAAATCATCCAGAATTAAAAGCACATCTTTGCCTTGTTTTTGAAAATACTCAGCTATAGCAAAAGCTGTTTTGGGGGTTAGAAAAATTAAAGGAGCCATTTCAGATGAGGAAGTGGCCACAATAACTGTATAATCCAGAGCCTTATTTGATCTTAAAATGTCTATTAAATTCCGGACAGCTACAGCTGGTTTACCAATTGAAGCATATACGCAAATTACACCGGTATTTTTTTGGTTTATTAAAACATCCAAAAGGAATCCTGTTTTTCCGGAATGGGCATCTCCTAAAACCAGTTCTCTTTGCCCAAGACCTAAAGGTATCAAAGTATCAATAAGTGTAATACCCGTTAAAAATTGATCTTTAATAAATTCCCTTGTCTCAAGCCCAGGAGCAGGTTGTTCAAGCTCAACAATTTTACTGACTTTATCTTTTGAGAGCATACCTTTGCCGTCAATTGGCACCCCCAAAGGATTAATAGCCCTGCCTAATAAAAAATCACCAACATTTACCCCCAGTCTGAAAGGCATTTTTTTAAAAAGCTCTTTTGGCAGGATTTTACCCTCATCAAGCATTAAAACCTCAATTTGGGATTCATAAATAGAGTTGACCCAGCCTCTTAGCCCGGACTCTGACTGAACCATATCATTTATTCTGATTGTGGGAAAACCATCTAAAGAAATAAGAAAATCTCTGCTTGATGTAACATAACCTACTTCCTGTGTTTTTATTTTAGGATCCATAATTTCACCTTAAGAATTTTTTGAAACTTTCCAGAACTTCTCCCTTTCTTTCCTGAATTTTTGCTCTGAGGGAATAATCTTTATATGATCCTTTCCAGGCCAGAGCAGCTCCGGCAATTAAATTAGGATCAAATTTTATATCCAGGAGAATAGTTCCACCAAAAGTTTTTCTGGCAAACTCACCAATTTGAGTGATAGTTTGCTCATCAGGTTCAAAGGTTAAATAAAGAGTCAGGATTGATAAATTATTGATCTGATTTTGAGCTTCCTCAAAAATAGTGGTCAGATTATCTTTGTTTAAGTTTAGAGAAGCAGTAGGAAGAGTTTTGATCCAGTCCAGATCCTTGGCAGCTATAGCAATATTTCCTCCAAAAAATTGTTGATCCAGATATGATTTTAAAGTAGCAAGTCTGTGTTTAAGCTGATGTAAAGAGTAGGTATTTGTTAAAAGTAAGGTGAGTAGGTTATTCATACCACAAATTTTTCAACTTTAGCTTTTTCCAGGGCTTCATAAATTAAATCCAGCTGGTCTTTTAAGGATAATTTTTTGCCTAAAACAATGTTTAGAGTTTGCTCCATCATGGCCAGGACATTTTCATCAATAAGTTTCAGCTGGCTTTCTTTGTATGTTTCAATAAGTTCTCTGGCAGCTTTTAGCTCAAGATCAATAGAGGAGGTTGTTTTCTGCTCAGCTGTTATTAAAAAGTCAGAAAGTTTTTGCTCCAGGTTATCAAAAAGCTGATTTACTCTTTGCTCTGATGCTTTGCCTGATGCTTCCTCAAACTGCGCACTTCTTTTTTGCAAATCAGCCATAAAATTTATTAACTGCTGTTGTGAAGCTGTAATGGTTTGGGTAGAGGAGGAGAGGAGCTTATCCAGAGTAGTTTTGAATTCAGATTCTAATTTTAAGAGTGACCCTTTACCTTCTGCCAGAACATCTGCTTCAGCCAGTTCTGCTGCATGAAGAAGCTGCAAACTTTTTTGTCTTTCTTCCTGAGGAATTTTTTGCAAATCACGGGAAGTTTTTTGCCTTAAGAAATACTCACGCAGATAAAGGATTATAGCAACTGCGGCTACAGCCGAGACAATTATTACAGTAGAATCTATGGGCAGATTTATCATACATTGATGATACGATTCTAAAGTCTAATTATCAATATAGATGCCACAATTCCAATAACTCCTGTGATCACTAAAAGCCCAATATTTATGATCATAGAAAGCTGAATTGCACTTTTTGCCAGAGGATTTCTGCCCAATGCTTCAACGCTTTTGGAAATTGATCTGGAAAAAGTTAAGAATGCAAAAGTAAAAGATAAAAGTATAATGAGTCCTGCAGCACCATAGCGGACAATAAGGCCTAGTTGTTTAGGATCCCGGACATTTTCCAAAAATGAGCTTCCTACAAAACCAAATAATTCTCCGGCAAATCGGGGATTGGTCAGCTCTGCATACTCAATTCTTATGGCAACAGGAATTTTGCCTGTAGCAACAGATCCTGTTGGGCCCTGGACAGTTTCTCCTCCTTTACCGTCAAAATCTGAAAGAGCCACTCCTAAAATGTAGCCGGATTGAGTGGCTTTTTCTCCTTTACCCTGAATTGGGGAGGAGGTTATGTAGTCCCCATACTTTATGTTTCCGCCAATGGTTGTGACATTAACAGTGGCTGTACCTGATCTGATAACAGGTTTTCCATCAGTTACATCATTGTCCCTGTATACTAAAAGCGGACTATCTTCCAAAATTCCGAACATCCTGTTATCAAAGGTTTTTGAAGATCTGACTATTCCTTTGTCTGTGGCAACTAGGATATCCCCGTTAGCAGCATCTTTATCAGTAATTTGATAAACAGAAGTGACCTCAATCCCGGAAGCTTGGGCATAAGAAGTGGATAGGTTACAGGTTATAGGGAACAGTAATAAGCTTAAGAAAAATAGGGCTAGCAGAATTTTCCTCATAAGGAAATAATACTACAGAATAAGCAGCTCGTCACGCTACAAAAAAACGTTCGCACGGTAGAAACTTGCTCACTTATGAGAATTTTGTGATTTATAAATTCAATGTCATTAAAGTAATCAGCACAAAATCCTCAACATTTTTTGTTAGCTGTGACTTCGCTGCTTTAAAAATTAAGAACATAAAATGGTTACGAGGGGTGACAGCGAGGAGGGGTTCCCGACGCGTAGCCGCAGGAGCGAAGCGATCGAGGATGCACGGCGGGATACCGAGCTGGCAGGACCCCGAGTAACAAACCATAAAAAGAGCCAGTCCGTCTGCTTCTGGCTCTTTGATTAAATCATAAAAAATACTATTTATTTTGTCAAGAGATCAAGTTATATAAAAATATATCAAGGTAATTAACGCATAGCCATAGAAGATAGGTTACAGGATACAGGTTGCAGGGAACAGTGGATCACAATATCTATAAACTAGATCACTTTCCAGTATACCTGATAGACTTTGATATGAGAAAATATGCGTGTAAATGATTTTTCTGTGTCATTACGAGCCCGAAGGGCGTGGCAATCTGTTTAAAATGACAAATTTATTAACAGATGCTACAATCAAAATGATGAAAAAATACATACCAAGCGAGATTGAACCTAAATGGCAGAAAAAATGGGAAGAAGATAAGTTATACCAAACTGATCTTAATGATCCTAAAGAGAAATATTACTGCCTTGTTGAACTGCCTTATTCATCAGGTGATCTCCATATTGGCCACTGGTTTGCTTTTGCAGTAGTTGATGTATTTGCCCGTTTAAAAAGAATGCAAGGTAAGAAAGTTTTTTATCCAATAGGCTTTGATGCTTTTGGATTGCCTGCAGAAAATGCTGCAATTAAGCGTAATCTTCATCCCAGAGACTGGACTCTTTCCAACATTGAATCAATGACTAAACAGTTTAAATTAATGGGCTCAACTCTTGATTTTGAACATCAGGTTATAACCTGTAACCCTGAGTATTACAAATGGAATCAGTGGATCTTCTTAAAAATGCTGGAGAAGGGTATTGCCTATAAAGGAAAAACCCTATCAAACTGGTGTCCCCTGGATAAAACTGTTTTGGCTGATGAGCAGGTAGTGAATGGAAAGTGCGATCGTTGTGGCTCAGATATTGCTTTAAAAGAGGTAGAGCAGTGGTTTTTAAAGATTACTGAATATGCTGATAAGCTGCAATGGAAAGATGATTCCAAACTAGACTGGCCCAAAGCTGTTAAAGAAGGCCAAAATAATTGGATTGGGAAGTCTGAGGGAATGGAAATAGAATTTGTCATTGCGAGCGAAGGGAAGCAATCTAATAACATGGACGAGATTGCTTCGTCGAAGACTCCTCGCAATGACGGTGAGAAAATTATTGTTTATACTGTGTTTCCTGAGACTATTTTTGGTGTAACTTATATGGTTTTAGCTCCGGAACATGATTTAGTAAGTAAAATTACCACTCCTGAGCTTAAAAAAGATGTTTTAGAGTATATAAAAAAATCCCAGAAAAAATCTCAGCAGGAAAGAATTAGCCTTGATAAACAAAAAACTGGTGTGTTTACAGGTGTATATGCCATGAATCCTGTTAATGGTAAGAAAGTTCCTGTTTGGATTGCTGACTATGTTATAGCAACTTACGGAACAGGTGCTGTAATGGGCGTTCCAGGCTCAGACCACAGGGATTTTGAATTTGCCAAAAAATATGGTCTGGAAATTATCAAAGTTATTGCTAAGACTGCTAGCGATCAAAACCCAATTCTGACAGAAAAAGATGTTCTGGAAGAGGGAATTCTGGTTAATTCAGGGGAATTTAATGGTTTAGCTACCCCAACTCCTGCCAGGGATAAAATAAAAGACTGGATGGAGAAGGAGGGTTGGGGAAAAAGA
>OBEQ011985664.1_pt1 | contig 14813 bp, 10 predicted proteins | sample 1670901 | NCBI WGS metagenome assembly OBEQ01 (sample SAMEA104232315, study PRJEB22302) | groundwater metagenome | biome: forest; feature: aquifer; material: groundwater | place: USA | collected 2011-08-07 | depth 5.4 m | reverse complement strand
TCGGCCTGCAGACGGAAATCCTGTTCGGTGAGAGCCTCAGCCATTCGGCCTATTAAATCACTCTCCGGTTCGCGGAGCCTGCCGCATACTTGAATTGATGGGGATCCGTGAGCGAGTGGCGCGCCTCGTATCGGAGCTGCCGCAGGAGCCGCAGTATCCGGCGCAGGGGCGCACGCTGTTCGTCGATCTCGCCACGCGTGAGCTGCAGTCGGGCTACACGCCGCGCCGCATCCTCGAGACGCTGCTGTCGGGGCGCGGCGCCAACATGTTCTATCTCTATCGCCTGCTCGACGAATCGCTCTACCCGCTGCATCCCGACATCCCGCTGATCTTCGGCTCCGGCGTGCTGACCGGCATCGTCCCGAGCGCGGCGCGCGGCAACTGCACGTCGTGGGCGCCGGAGTCGGGCGTGATTCTCGATTCCAACTGCGGCGACTACTTCCCGTCGTTTCTGCGGATGAACGCGATCGATCACCTGGTGCTGTACGGACGATGTCCGCAGTGGTCGATGATGATCATTCGCGAAGGGCAGGTCGAGTGGCGCGACGCCGCGCCGTACGTCGGCCTCGACAACATCGACATGCGCGCGCGCGTGGCCGGCGATCTTGGCGGCGTCTGGACGCGCAACATGTCGATGGTCAACGTGACGCGCGCCGGCGAGAATGGCGTGCTCATTGCCGGCATCATGGGCGGGCCGAAGGCGATCTACGCGCGCGGCGGCACCGGCGCGAAGATGGCCTCGCTTCGTCTCAAGGCCATCGTCACGCTCGGCCACACCCACGAGTTCCCCACGCCGCAGCCGTACAAGCCGTATAACCGGCACATTGCGGCCAAGCTGCTCGGCACCTCGGTGGTCAGGCACGCGTTGTCGACGATGGGGACGCCGTTCCTGTACCGGCCGAGCCGCCTGCTGGGCGCGATGGGGACGAAGAACAACCAGGAGACCACGTGGACCGAAGCGCTCGATGCCGAGCACATCGATCCGTATCGCCCCGGCATGGAGGGCTGCTTCCGTTGCCCGGTGAACTGCAGGCCGCGGAACGATCTCCACACCGACGCGAGCGACAAGTACGGACGTGGCGACGGACCGGAGTACGTGACGCTCGGCAAGTTCGGGCCCAACCTGGGGATCGACAGGGTCGAAGCGGTCATTCGTCTCAACAACATCTGCAACGATCTCGGCCTCGACACGGCATCCACCGGCTCGGCACTCGGATGGGCGCTCGAGCTCTATCAGCGCGGGATCATCACGAAGGCTCACACCGGTGGACTCGAGCTGGCGTGGGGCGATCCGGCGCTGATCGAGAAACTGCTGTTCATGACCGCCGGGCGCGAAGGATTCGGCAACGCGCTGGCGGACGGGACGCGCGCGGTGGAGTACGGGCATTACCCGCGCGAGGCGCTGAAATACCGGATGGCCGTCAAGGGGCTGATGCAGAGCGATCCGCACGACGCGCGCATCCTCAAGGCGTTTGCGCTCGGCCTGGCCGTCGCCACCCGCGGCATGGATCACCTGCGCAACCGCGTGACGCTCGAGATCAACGCGAAGATCAACGACGATCCGGCGTTCAAGCAGCGGCTGTATGGCGGCGCCGTCAGCGCAGCCCCCAACAGCTACGTGGACAAGGAACGGGCGGTTCGCGCCTGCGAGAACATCTACGCCGTCGGCGACTCGGTGGGCATGTGCCGCTTCACGACACAGCTCTTCAACAGTCCGTCGCTGCCTGGCCTCGAGGAGTTCTCGAACCAGATTGCCAACGTCACCGGCTTCGTGTTGACGCCGGAGCAGCTCGATGGCATCGGGCTCAACGTGATGGGCGTCGAGCGCCTGATCAACCATCGCCTTGGCGTGCGGCGCAAGGACGATACGCTGCCGGATCGCTGGTTCGACGAACCGAACCGCCACGGCGCCTACGCAGGGGAGCACATCGATCGCGCCGAGTTCGATGCGATGCTCTCGCGGTTCTACCGCATCTCGAACCTCACCGACGAAGGCGTCCCGGTGGAGCGCTGGCGCAACGAGCTGCAAGCCACCCTCGGGGCCTGAGCGTGGCGATCACGGTCCGGCTGCCGCCGATGCTGCGCCGCGGGGCGGACACCCTCACCATCACCGAGTCCGTTCACACGATCGCGGAGCTCGTGGCGGCGCTCGACCGCGCGCAGCCGCATCTCGCTGCGCAGCTGGATGACACGATCTTCAATTTCGCGGTGAACGACGAGATGCTGATCCACGGCGTCGATCACCATCCGGTCGAGGATGGTGACGTCGTGGAGATTGTGCCCGCGATTTCTGGAGGGAACTAGGGAACGAGGGAATTCAATCCCTTAGTCCCCTTAATTCGTGTTCGACAGCCGCGCCGCGGACGCGACGTAGGTCTTGCGCGCGCGCGCCGTCATGGTCGTCTGTTTCATCTTCACGTCGAGCTTGTGCTCCTTGCCGTCGAGCGCCGCCGGCGAGAAGCCGAGCGTGTAGAGGCTGTGGAGCTCCTGCGCCACGCGCGAGAAGGTGGGCCCCAGTTCGTCGGTCTTCTTCAGCTCGAAATAGCCGCCGCCGGTTTCCTCGGCAATCTTCCTCAGCGATCGATCCGGTTGCGAGCGCACCATCCGCTGGCCGTTGAAGTAGACGGACTGCAGACCGATGGCGTACACGATCACCTCGTCCTGCCGCGCGTGATCGAGCACCGTTCCAAACCCGGTCTTGCTGTACGTATCGTCGCCGTCGGTGAAGACCAGGACGACCTTGCGCCCCTGGACCGGCTTCAGCATGTCGATGCTCTGGTCCACGGCGTCCCACAGGCGCGTCGGATTCCCGTACTGCAGCTCCTTCAGCGCGGAAATCAGATCGTCGCGATCGTTGGTGAACTGTCCGCTGAATTCGATGCGGTCGCTGAAGGCGCCGACCTGTCCCTTGTCCTGCGGCAGCATGCGAAGCAGGAACTGCTCGGCGGCCGATCTCAGCAGGTCGAGACTTCCCGTCATGCTCGCGCTGTAATCGAGCATGACGACGACGGTGAAGGGCTGCGTTTCGTTCTGGAAGAACGTGAGCGTCTGCGGCTTGCCGTTGTCGAGAATCGTGAACTGATCCTGGTCGAGGCTCGGCACGAGGCGCCCCTGCGCGTCCGTGACGGTCGTGGGGACCGACACGATCTGCGTCGTCGCCCGGAAGGTCGGCTCCTGTTGCGCGGTTCCGGTGAGGGCCGCGGTGACGATGAGCGCCAGGGTCGCAAAGGTCCGCATGGACTGAGCTTATCTGATCTTGAGACGCGTCCGCGGCGGTCTCGGCCGGAGTATGATTTCCGAATGCGTACTGCCTTCATTGCCGTCGGCCTTGTGATCTCGCTGGCCTGCACCTCCCGGGCGCAACAGACGCCTGCCGCCCAGGCCGGGCAGGACGTCGCGGCCCGGGTCGGCGACCGCGCCATCACGCTTCGCGAGGTCGACGATCGCTGGAGAATCGAGGATCCGGGCCAGAAGGCCCAGGCGGAGCAGGCGCTGTACGACGGCCGGAAGTCGGCGCTCGACGCCATCATCGCCGAGATGCTCGTCGCGCAGGCGGCGAAGGCGAAGAATGTCACTCCCGAAGCGTTCGCGCAGGCCGAGATCGCCAGGCGGGTCAAGCCGGTGACCGATGCCGACGTGCGCACCTTCTACGTGCAGAACAGCGACCGGATGCAGGGCCGCCCGTTCGAGCAGATGAGCGCGGCGATCCAGAAGTACCTCGAGGATCAGCAGCAGACGACCGCGAAGCAGGATCTGTTCGCCGAGCTGCGGAAGGCCGGCCCGCCGGTCCGCGTGCTCATGGACGTGCCGAGAGCCACTGTGGCGGTCACGAGCGACGATCCGTCGCAGGGCAGCGCGACCGCGCCGGTGACGGTGGTCGAGTACTCGGACTTCCAGTGCCCGTTCTGCCAGCGCGTGATGCCGACGCTGAAGGAGCTCCGCGCGAAGTACGGCGACAAGATGCGCCTCGTGTGGAAGGACTTTCCGCTCACGATGATTCACCCGCAGGCGTTCGTCGCGGCGCAGGCGGGCAACTGCGCGCGCGAGCAGGGGAAATTCTGGGAGTATCACGATCGCCTGTTCGCGAATCAGCAGGCGCTGCAGCCGGAGTTCCTCAAGAAGTACGCCGCGGAGGTCGGGATGGACGCGGCGAAGTTCAACGCGTGTCTCGACAGCTCGAAGTACGAGGCGAGGGTCCAGGAATCGCTGGGCGCCGGCACTCGCCTCGGCATCACGTCGACGCCGACGGTCTACGTCAACGGCCGGATGGTCAACGGCGCGCAGCCGATCGATGTCTTTCAGACCGTCATCGACGACGAGCTCGCCCGCACTGCGAAGTAATCAACCACGACGAATTTCAACCACGAAGAACGCGAAGAACACGAAGGCACTAAACCTTCGCGCTCTTCGTGCGCTTCGTGGTCAATGAGATTTCAGCAGCTTTCCCCAGGACAGAAGTCGGCCGTTTCTTAGGGGGGAAACATCCTGTCCAGGTTTCCTCCGAAGATGAGCTCGGCGTCGGCCGCGTTCACGCCTGCCTCCGTCAGAATCTTCTTCTGCGTCTCGTAGACGCCGCGCTGCCAGCCTCGCGGGAAGTACGAGGAGTCGGTCCCGAACAGCAGGCGCGACGGTCCGGCGACGGAGAGCGCCGCCTTGAACACCGCCTTGAGCGTCAGTCCCGGCATGTAGCGAATCCAGCCGTTCGAGCTGGACGTGTCGAGATAGATGTTCGTGCACGCGTCGGCCGCCATCAGCACCTCGCGGAACATGCCCGCGCCGAAGTGCGGAATGACGAACGGCACCGAAGGAAACGTCAGCGCGAGCCGCGACACGTCGAGCGGATTGCCGAGGCGCAGATCGAAGCGGCTCGGAAGCCCCAGCTTTGCGCGGACGCCAACCGAGAGCACGCCGCAGTGGACGAAGACCGCGACGCCCATCTGCGCCGCTACGATCTCGACGAGGCGCGTGACGCGCTCGTCGGCGAGCGGAACGTGATGCATCGCGGGAAAGAGGCAGACGCCGCGAAGACCCAGCTCGGTGATGCCGCGGCGCACGCGGTCGGGCGCATCCGATGCGGACGGGTCGACCATGAAGAAGCCGATGATCCGTGTCGGGTGATGCGCGGCCGCTTCCGCGACCGAGACTTCGTCGCCCGGCACGCTGGCGATGAGCGCTGCCCGCGCGACGCCGTGCCTGTCGAGCTCGGCGATCCACCGATCGCCAAGCGCATCCGGCGTTCCGGGATCGTCCCATTGCAGTTCTGTACACAGTTCGGCCGGCGATTGCGGGGGTGTCCTGCCGCGCTGCCGCGCGAGCGCGGCGAAGAACTGCGGGGAGAAGAAATGGCAGTGGGCGTCGTTGATCGTCGTGTCGAGAGTCACAGCAGCTCCGGCAGCTCCGGCGGGTGAGCGCCGGGCGGCAAACTGACGTGGCGGGTGCGCTGGATCCAGGTTGCCGTGAGCGTGATCGCACAGAACGCCAGGCCGATCGACAGGCCAAGCCAGAGGCCGGTCACGCCCCAGCCGAACCTGAAACAGAGAGCATATCCAACCGGCAGGCCAAGAACCCAATGGCCGAGGACGTTCATCACCATCGGCGTCCGCGTATCGCCGACGCCGCGCAGCACGCCGGTCGCCACCGCCTGGGTGCCGTCGAAGAGCTGAAACGCGGCGGCGATCGTGAGCAGTCGCCTGCCGATGTCGAGCACGCGCGCATCGGTGGTGAAGGCCCTGAGCATCGGGAGAGGGAACAGGAACAGGACGAGGCCAAGCATCGTCATCACCACGCCTCCGAGCGCGAGCGTGGTCCATCCCGCCCGCCGCGCGCGGTGGATGTCGCGCGCGCCGACCGCGTGACCCACGCGCACGGCGCCGGCCGACGACAATCCGAGCGGCACCATGAACACGACGCTCACGATGTTGAGCGCGATCTGGTGTGACGCGGACGACACCGGGTCCAGCGTCGCGGCCAGCGCCGTGGCGAGCGCGAACACGCCGACCTCGAGCGTGATCTGCGACGCGGCGGGCGCGCCCAGCGCAATCAGTCTTCGCATCCGGCCGGGATCGAACGCGAACGGCACGCGCAGACGTGCAGTGCCCTGGCGCCGGTGCTCGCGCCGGATGGCGACGTAGAGGAAGGCCGCCATGTACATACGCGCGATCACCGTGGCCCACGCGGACCCGGTCACGCCAAGCGCGGGCGCGCCGACGCGGCCGTAGATCAGGATCGCGTTCGCGCCGGCGTTCACAAGGTTCGCGGAGATCAACGCGAACATGATCGGCCGGACGAGGTGGATGCCCTGGAGGTAACGGCGGAACGCGGCATAGAGCAGCAGCGGCAGCGCACCAAGCGCGGCGACTTCCAGGTACGGCCTGGCGAGCGCGCCGATCTGCGGGTTGATCCCCCATGCGTCGATCGTGACGAATGCGCCCCACGTGAGGAGCATCACGAACGGCGCCACGCCGATCGCGAGCACGACGCCCTGGTGCAGCCAGCGCACGCACTCGTCCGGGCGCCCGGCGCCCGCCGCGCGCGAGACGAGCGCATCGAGGCCGAGCATCAGCCCCATGCCGAAGATCACGATGGCGGTGAACACGCCGCTCCCCATCCCGGTCGCGGCGATCGCGGCCGGGCCGAGCGGCCCGACCATCAGCGTGTCGACAAGGCCCATGCTCATCCAGCCGATCTCGGCCAGCACGACAGGGCCGGCGAGACGCAGGAGGGGGCGGAGTTCGCTCTTCAGAAGGTGATTCGGAATCCCACCTGCCCGACGCGCTGCTCGGGCTGCTGGAAATCGCCCGCGAACGCGGTCGGCTGCATGAACGACGAGAGCGGCGCGCCGGCGGCGCTGAGGCGGCGCGTCGTCACCGGGATGAACGGGTTCTTCGCGTTGAACAGGTTGAACACCTCGGCGATCGCCTCGACGCGAGCCGAGCCGCCCGCGCGGAACGCCCGGCTGACACGAAGGTTCAATTGCGAGAACGGCGCGCGCCAGCTGCAGTTCACCGTGTCGCAGGTCCCCGCCTGCTCGAACGTCGCCACGCCACCGGCGTTGAGACCGGTGTACCGATACGCGGCCGCCGTCTTGTCATTGACGTTGCCGTCGGCGTTCAGGTCGAGCCCTTCGAACGTGTGCGTCGGCAGCGCGGACCGGTAGAGGAAGATCGGCGCGATGCCGATGCCCGCCGGGCCCTCCACGATCGCGCTGACCGCCACGCGATGCCGCGCGTCGCTGCGTGTTGACGGCGCGTCCTGCACCGACCCGAACGGAGTGCGGATGTCCTGGACGAGATTTGCATCCGTCTCGTCCGATGCGCTGCCGATGTCGCTTGTCGATCTCGACATCGTGTAGGAGGCGCTCAGGTCGAGCCGGCGCGACAGGCGCCGGTTCATCCCCACGATGAAGGCGTCATAGAGGCTCTCGCCCTTGCTGATCGCGGTGCGGAACGCGATGTTGTTCGGCTGGATCGCGAGGTCCGCGAGATTGCGGCGCCCGTTGATCAGAGGGTTCACGCGGAGCCGGAGATTCAGATCGCGGCCGTCGACGTGCACGTAGTCCGCCGTCAACGCGGTGGCCGCATTCAGCTGATGCGCCCAGCCGATATTGGCCTGGCGGGTGTACGGCTGCTCGAGGCGCGGCGACTGCACCTGGCCCCCGAGCGGCGGCAGGCTCGTGTTGACCGTGTTCAGCGATGCGATCGTCGACAACGGGTCGGACGCGAGAAACAGCGAGCCGTCCGGCTTGCGAAGGCCCGTCGGATTCACCGCCTGGAACACGATGCCGATGCCGCCCGCGGCATCGATCGCGGCGTTCAGCGCGTTCGAATTGGTGTACGCGAAGTCGGTATAGATGCCCCAGCCTCCGCGCACGACGTCGCGCGCGTTGCCCCGCACGTCGTACGCGAACCCGAGACGCGGTTGAATGTTGTTCCTGTCCGTACGGGGAGACTTCCCGAAATCATCGAGCGGCGTTCCCGCGAAGCGGCCCGCCGCGCCCGCGGCCTGCATGACCCGGAAGTTCGGGTTGTTGTCCTGGTTGATCGGCATGCCGGTGACGTAGTCCCAGCGCGCGCCCAGGTTGAATGTCAGCCGGCTCGTCGCTCGCCAGTCGTCCTGCAGGTACACGGAGTAGAACTCGAGCGGGATGTTGACCTCCGATGCGCCTCCGATGACCTGGACCTGCTGCACGGGGCCGTTCACGTCGTTGGCGCCCATCGTATAGAGGCCGGTGACTCCGGACGTCGTGCTGATGAAGAGGCGCGGCTCGTGCAGCCAGTTCACCCCCGCCTTGAAGTTGTGCGCCAACCCGGCGCCTCCCGTCGCGGTCCAGCTGACGTCGTCGCGGAACTGCCACTTGTCCTGCTCGGTCGTCTGCGGAGCGGTCGGGTTCGCTCCAGCCGTGACCGTGTTCGGGAACATCAGGAACGGGCGCGTGCTGCTGCCCGGGATGGCGTTCCTGAAGCTGGCGAACTGGAAGATGAACTCGTTCAGCGTCGTGCGCCCGATGACCCAGTTGTCGTTGGCGTTCACCGAGTTGAAGGTGTTGCGGCTCGTCGACCACGTCGACGGCGCCGCGCGCAGCGCAGGACCGTTCGGCTGCGAGTTGGTGTCGCGGCTGTACCGGCCGGCGAGATAGTTGATGTCGCGTACGTTCGCCGTCAGCTTCCCGGTCAACAGGTTCTCGCGAACCGGCGTCGAAAAGATACCGTCCTCGCTTGGAAAGAGCCCCAGCGTGTTGACCGATTGCTTCGTGTCCTGCTGCGTGCGCTCGAACGCCGCGAAATAGTGAACCTTGTTCTCGACGATCGGCCCGCCGAGGCTGCCGCCGTACTGGTAGCGCCGATAGGCCTGCTTCGGCAGCTTGTTGATCTGCTCCGTCATCGTCTGCGCGTTGAGCGCGGTGTCGCGGAACAGCGTGAACCAGCTGCCGCGCATGTCGTTCGTGCCGCTCTTCGTGACGACGTTCAGCACGCCGCCGTCGCTGCGTCCATACTGCGCGTCGAAGCGGTGCGTGATGACGTTGAACTGCTGGATGGCCTCGAGCGGATAGAGCTGAAGCAGGCCGCCGACGGTGTCGTCGTTGTTGTCACCGCCGTCGACGACGTAGTTGATGTTGCGCCCGTTGCCGCCGCTGATCTGCGGCGTGTACTGCGTGGCCTTGGTCGGATCGGAATGGAACCCGATGCCGACGCCGGGAACCGTGGCGGCCAGGTTCGCGAACTGCCGGCCGTCGAGCGGGAGCCGCTCGATCCGCGTGAGGTCTACCACCTGTCCGACCGACGACGACGTGGTCGAGATGAGCGGCGTGTCGCCGACGACCGTGATCGTCTCGGCGACCTGCGCGATGCGCAGCGTCAGGTTGAGATTGGTGGTCTCCGAGACATCGACCGCGATGCCCTTGCGTTCGAGGCGTGTAAAGCCGGACAGCTCCGCGACCAGGTCGTACATGCCGACCGGCAGCGCGTTCAGGCGATACAGGCCCTGGCTGTCGCTGACGTCGGTCCGGACCAGCCCGGTTGTCGTGCTCGTGGCCGTGATCGTCGCGCCGGGCACGGCGGGACCCTGCTCATCGATGACGCGGCCGGTGATCGTTCCTGTCGTCTGCTGCGCGAATGAGGGGCAGGCGGCCAGCGTCAGTGCGAAGACAGCCAGCACGCGTGCGAGCGTCGTCATCCAGTTCCTCCGGAATCCCGTGCCTTATTCTTATCGGCAGGCCGCTCCATCTCGGCAGAGCGCCCGCCTTCGCCGAGGCTTCGGCGGGCAAGCGCGGAGAGGCATTTGACCGGGCCTGCACGGAATTGCACCACCCCGCGGGTGGGTGGACGGTACGATACGCGAGGGCCGAATTTCAAAGGGGCCGCGTGTAGGACCACGCCTGACGTATGTGGATGACGACGGTGTACTTGGTGGGAGTAGCGATCGGCGTGCTGGCGGTCGACGGCGGCCCCGCCGCGCGCGTCGGCCTCGCGCTGCTCTGGCCGCTCGGCCCGCTGGCCTTCATCGTCACGGTCGCGGGGCTAATCGCCGTTGCGGGGATCGCGTTTCCTGCGTTTGGCGTGGCGCTCGCTGCCGCGATTGCGGCGGCGTGGTCGGCCCTTCGGTAGCCACGACGGCCACAAAAACGGCCAATTCGTCTTCGTGGCCGTCGTGGCTAGTCGTTTCGACTTTCCGTGTAGTGCTGCAGCAGGAACTGCTGCGAATCGAACGGGTCGGCCCCGGACGCCGGCTTGGAGTAGCGCCCCGCCGAGTCGAGCACCATCGCGCGCTCGGTGTCCTTCAGGGAGCTGTGCAGCACGACATCGCGGAGATGCTCGAGGACCTCGGCGTCGCGGATCGGCGTCAGCGTTTCCACGCGCCGATCGAGATTGCGCTCCATCAGGTCGGCGCTGCCGATGTACATCTCCTCGTGCCCGCCGTTGTGGAACCAGAAGATGCGCGAGTGCTCGAGGAAGCGGCCGACGATCGAACGCACGCGGATGTTCTCGCTGACGCCGGAGATGCCGGGGCGCAGGCTGCAGATGCCGCGCACGATCAGGTCGGCGCTCACGCCGGCCTGCGACGCGCGGTAGAGCACGCGGATCATCTGGTCGTCGGTGATCGCGTTGACCTTGAGGATCAACCGCGCGGGGCGGCCCGCCTTCGCGTGCTCGGTCTCGCGCGCGATCAGCTCGCACAGCCGCGTCCGGAGCTGCACCGGCGCGACGAGCAGCGCCCTGAACTCCTTCTGGTTCGAGTACCCCGTCAGGTAATTGAACATGTCTGAGACGTCGCTGACGATCTCCTGGTCGGCGGTGAAGTATCCGAGGTCCGTGTAGACCTTCGCCGTCTCGGGGTTGTAGTTGCCCGTGCTCGTGTGCACGTAGCGCTGAATGCCGTCGCCTTCCTGCCGTACCACGAGACAGAGCTTCGCGTGCGTCTTCAGATCGGCGAAGCCGTAGACGACGTGGATGCCGTGCGATTCCAGCCGCTTCGCCCAGATGATGTTGTTCCGCTCGTCGAAGCGCGCCTTGAGCTCCACCAGCACCGCGACCTGCTTGCCGGCTTCGGCAGCCTGGATCAGCAGGTTGATCAGGAGTGAATTCGCGCCGATGCGGTACAGCGTCATCTTGATCGCGATGACGTGCGGATCCTTCACCGCCGCGCGGAGGAACGCTTCCACCGAGGCGAACGCCTCGTAGGGGTGGTGGACGAGCAGATCCTGGTAGCGAAGCTGGTCGAAGATCGTTTCCGGATCCTCGTCGTGGCGCCACAGCGTCCGCGGCGAGAACGGCGGGTACTTCAGCTCCGGCCGGTGCACCTTCGTCAGCTGCAGCCAGTCGCCGAACCCCATGCGGTACGCCGTTCTCAGGATCACATCATCGGTGACTTCGAAGTTCTCGGCCAGGATGTTGAGCACGCGCGCCGGCATCGCGGCGTCGACCTGCAGCAGCGAGATCGCGCCGTGGCGCAGCTGCTTCAGGCTGCGGTCGACCGTCTCGAGGAGGTCGTCCGCTTCGTCCTGCTCGATCTCCAGATCTGCGTCGCGGATGACGCGGAACAGGTGCGCGCTCTTCACCTGCGTGCCTGGGAACAGCTCCTGCATGTTGGCGCGAATGACGTCCTCGAGAAACACGAACGTGATCCCCGGCTCGGGGCTCAGCCCCTCCGGGATCTGGATGAAGCGCGGCAGCACGTCCGGGACCTTGACGCGGGCGAATTTCGTGCGGTTGCCGTGCCGCACGACGACCGCGAAGTTCTTGCTCAGGCTCGAAATCAGCGGGAACGGATGTCCCGGGTCGAACGCCAGCGGCGTCAGGACCGGGCAGATCTCGCGCGCGAAGTACGAGCCGAGAAACTCGCGCACCTGGGGCGTCCAGACTTCCGCCTCGAGAAACGAAACGTGCTCCCCCGCGAGCAGGCCGCGCAGCTCGTCCCAGCATCTCGCCTGGTCTTCGAGCTGGCGTGTCGCGCGCGAGCGCATCGCTTCGAGCTGCTGCTCGGTGTTGTACCCGTCGGGCGCGACGCCCTCGATCCCCTCGCGCAGCTTCTTGAGCGTGGTCGCCACGCGGATCATGAAGAACTCGTCGAGGTTGGTGCCGACGATCGCGAGGAACTTGACGCGCTCGAGGAGCGGATGCGAGGCGTCGGTCGCCTGGGCGAGCACACGCTGGTTGAACTCGAGCCAGCTCAGCTCGCGGTTGATATAGAGCGCGGGATTCTTGAGGTCGGCCGGATCGATGGCCTTGTCGACCGCGCGCGGCGGGATGACGCGCAGCAGCGGCTTCGCCCGCGTCGTGGCGGGCGATCGTCGCTCGGTGCGCTGCCGGCGCGTGGCGGCGGCATTTTCGATGGGGGCATCCATATCAACGACGCGGCAGGAACGCGAGGCCGGGCATCATAACAGACCCGTGTGACAAAGCTGAGCTGGCCTCGCTCCCGCGTAACATCGGTGGAAACTCTGCAGGACGGATGCCGCTTTTGGATCGCGAGATGGCCGCGGATTCCTAGGTGAAATACCGCGCTTGAGCCTGCCCGTAGGCAATTGTTGCCGTACCATTCGACAGATGCCTGCGATCGGTCCAGCCACACTCAAACCGGGGGTGAGGGTCGACGACCTGCCGCGCGAGGAATCGTCCGGCGATGCCGCCGGGCCCGGCCCGCGCACGATTCGCGGCAAGGCGCTGATTTTCTGGGATCTGAAGCTTCCGGGCACCAAGTACGGGAGAAAGCTCGACGCGATCGATACCGATCAGATCACCCCGGCCGCCGACTGCGTGTCCGAGAGCCTGGCGACGCTCGACGAGCGATGGAAAGCCGGATCCTTCCGCTACCTGATGCCGGACTTCCGCGCGCGCGTGCATCGCGGCGAGCCGTTCATCGTCGCCGGTGACCGATTCGCCATCGGCTCGTCGCGGGAGATGAGCCCCGCAGGCTTGAAGGGCGTGGCCGAGGAAGCGGGCCTCGAGATGGTGATCGTCTGCGGCAACAACATGGGAGACATCTTCCGCCGCAACGCGCTCAACCTCGGGCTCCAGGTCGTGCAGAGCCCCGAGGCGGTGGCCGACGCGAAGGATGGCGACGAGCTCGAGCTCGATCCGTCGTCACGCCGCCTGACCAACGTCACCCAAGGCAAGACGTACGACCCCGTGCCGCTGACGCCGAAGGAAGACGAAATCCGCCGCAGCGGCGGCATCTTCACGATGGGGCGGCGTGAGCTCCGCGCATCGGTGGAGCGCCGCCCGGTGATCGAATTCCCCGATGCGCCGCTCGCGCGCACAATGACGACGACCGAGCAGATCGTCTGGGCGCATCGCGTCGACAAGAGCGTCCGCGAGCTGCGCCCGGGCGACACCCTGCAGGTCTACGCGGATCTGCTTCCCGCCTCCGACGGCACCGCGCCATTCGCCATCCACACCTTCAGCCGGATCACCGGCGGCCACACCCTCTATCCGCGGCAGGCGGCGATCGCCAACGATCACTTCGTCTTCACCGGCCGCGAAGACGACGAGCGGCAGACGAGCATCGGGCGCGCGTTTGCGAACGAGCATCGGCTCGAGAAGCCGTACTACGCGACGCCGGGCGACGGCATCTTCCACTTCTATTTCCCGGAGCAGGGCCTCGTCGTTCCGGGACAGTTCATTCCGGGCGCCGATTCGCACAGCCGTGCCTACGGGGCATACGGCGCCGTCGGCATGGGGGTCGGATCGACGACGCTCGGGTTCGGGTGGGCGACCGGTTACGTGTACTTCACGCTCGTCAAGGCGCGGCGCGTGACGTTCGGAGGCCGCCTGCAGCCGTGGGTGAGCGGCAAGGACATCGTGCTCGAGCTGCTCCGCCGGTGGGGCGCGCGGCAGTCGCAGGGCATGTCGGTGGAATTCATCGACGAAAATGGCCAGCTGCCGATCGCCTACCGCAACACCATCGCCAACATGATGGCGGAGGCCGAAGCGCTCAACGGGATCTTCGCGGCCGACGACATCACGTACGCGTGGTACGCGGTGAAGGGCGTCCGCGATCTCCCGTATCCGCGCATCGCGCCGGGCGCCGATGCGCGCTTCGAGATCGACGAAGCGCTGTCGCTGGCCGACGTGCAGCCGATGATCGCGAAGCCGTTCAGCCCGGGCAACGCGTACCCGGCTGACGAGGTCGCGCGCGAACGGATCCCGTTCGACAAGGCACTGATTGGCTCGTGCACCAACGGCAGCTACGACGATCTGCTCCAGGCGGCGCTCGTCATCTACCACGCGCGGCGGCAAGGCGTCACGAAGGCCGCGCGCACGTTCATCGTCTTCCCCGGCTCGGGCGGCGTCGGCACGCAGATCGAGAGACCCGATCCGCGCCTGGGCGGCGAGTCGATCGCGGAGGGGTTCCGGTCGGTCGGCGGCGAGATCCGCGCCTCCTGGTGCGGCCCCTGCTTCGGCCAGGGGCCGGATGCGCTGACGAAGGGCGAGCGCGCCATCACGTCGTTCAACCGGAACTGGCAGAACCGCATGGGCGTGGGCGGGGAAGGCTATCTGGCCAGCCCCGCCGTCGTGGCCGCCTCAGCGCTGGCCGGTTACATGGCTGCGCCGTCGGAGCTCGGCTTGAAATGGGACCCGGAGCTGTACGGCATCTAGTAAGATTCGCGATGAGCGATTCGCGATTCGCGATTTAGTGATTGCCATGAAGCAGCTGTTCATCGCGCTGGCCACGGTACTCCTGACCACCCCGCTTGCCGCGCAGGGTCAGTCGCAGACCCAGACACAGGATCAGGCGCAGCAACCCACCTTCCGGACAGGCGTCGACGTCATCACGGTCGACGTCGGCGCGATCGACAGGAACGGGCAGCCGGTCAC
>OBEQ011477767.1_pt1 | contig 14815 bp, 13 predicted proteins | sample 1670901 | NCBI WGS metagenome assembly OBEQ01 (sample SAMEA104232315, study PRJEB22302) | groundwater metagenome | biome: forest; feature: aquifer; material: groundwater | place: USA | collected 2011-08-07 | depth 5.4 m | reverse complement strand
TGGCCGTGCCGCGCTTCCTCCTGCTGGCGCACGAGCTGGGCGGCCTGAGCGCTCGCCTGCGCGAGCCGCGCCTGCAGCGCGCCATCGGGGTGATCTACCGCCCCGACACCGAGCGCCAGAGTCACTACTTCCACTGCCGCTTGCCCGATCAATTCGATGCGGTCATACACCTGGATGCCACTCGTGCGGTCGAGCCGCTCGAGCGCAGCAGCCAGTGGGTTGCGGAAGAGGTGCCCGAGACTTATCCAACGGGCATCTGAGGTGACCACCATGGTGCGTGTATGGGTGGGTGACGGCGCCGTCCTCGATGGCGACCTCGAGGTGCCGGCGGAGGCCGCCGCGGTGGTGCTGTTCGCGCATGGTAGCGGCTCGGGGCGGATGAGCCCGCGCAACCGCTACGTCGCGGGCGAGCTGCGCCGCGCCGGGCTGGCGACCCTGCTCCTCGACCTGCTGACGGAGGAGGAGGAAGAGTCGGAGCGGGTGACCCGGCAGCTCCGCTTCGACATCGAGCTGCTGGTCCGCCGGCTCCTGGGCGCGGCGCACTGGGTGCGCCAGCAGCCCGAGACGCGCCTCTTGCCGCTGGGCTACTTCGGTGCCTCCACCGGCGCGGCGGCCGCCCTGGTGGCGGCCGCGCGCGAGCCGGGCGACCTGCTGGCGGTGGTCTCGCGCGGCGGCCGACCGGATCTGGCCGGGCCCGCGCTGCTCGACGTGAGCGCGCCGACCCTGCTCATCGTCGGCGGCGAGGACCCCGAGGTGCTGCAGCTCAACCGCACCGCCCTGGAGGCGCTGCGCTGCGACAAGCGGCTCGAGCTCGTGCCCGGCGCGACCCACCTCTTCGGCGAGCCGGGCGCGCTCGAGCACGTGGCCCAGCTGGCCGCCGACTGGTTCGTCTCCCAGCTCGAGCGTGTGCACCGATCCCCTCATCTGCGCGGGTATCCGCCGGGAGCCGACCATGGCGGACATCCTGGAACGCGGTGAGATCTACTTCTTCTACCGGCCGCGCGTGCACTCGGCGGACGACTTCGAGGTCGTGCGCGGCCTCGACGACGTGCAGCGGATGTTCTTCATCCTGCGCCCGCGCGACCGACCCAGCTACCGGCGCATCGTGGTGGGCAGGAAGCGCCTGCGAGCTGGTGCTCATCGGCGCCGGCGAGGACGTCGCCGACGAGCTGGGCCTGCGGCTCGATCGCGAGCACGAGTCGATCGAGAACGCGGCCCTGTTGCGCGAGCTCGAGCTCGAGCGTGCCGAGACGCCGGTGCGCCCGCTCATCGCAGGCGAATGGGAATAGGCAGACGCTCGGGCGCGTGCTCGATGCTGACGGCGCAGCCGGCGGCGGCCAGGCGCGCGCGCGTGGTCTCGCAGGCGTCGGGCGCCACGTCGACGGCGAGAAAGCGGCGGCCCAGCCGGTGCGCGACCGCGGCGGTGGTGCCCGAGCCGCAGAAGAAGTCGGCCACCAGGGCGTCGGGCGCGCTGGCCGCGGCGATGATGCGCTCGAGCAGCGCCTCGGGTTTCTGCGTGGGCCAGCCGGTGCGCTCGCGATCGCCGCGGTTGAGCGTCTCGATGTCGGTCCACCAGTCCTCGGGGATCTTGCCCGCGTGCACCGGGTAGCGGTAGAGCTTGCCGGTCTTGCGGTCGCGCTTGACCTGCACGGCGCGGCCTTCCTCGTCGAGCTCGACCTTCATGTGCGAGCCAGCCCGGCGCGCCACCCGCACCGCGTCGGGGAAGAAACGGTGGTGCGCGTCGCGCGCGAACCACAGGATGGTGTCGTGCTTGCGCGCGAACGAGCGCGGCGATTTTCCGCCCACCGCGTAGCACCACACGATCTCGTTGATCAGGCGCTCGCCGCCGTAGATGCCGTCGAGCGCCACGCGCGCATGGTGCACGGCACGGAAGTCGAGGTGGACGAAGAGCGAGCCGCGCGCCGCCAGCACGCGGCGGGTCTCGACCAGGATGGGCTGGAGCCAGGTCAGGTAGGCGTCGAGGCCGCCGGGCGTACGGTCGTCGTAGCTGCCGCGCGTGCCGTGCATCTTGCGGCCGGTGGCGAAGGGCGGGTCGACGTAGATGAGATCGACGTGCGCGTCGGGCAGGCCGCGCAGCACCGCGAGCGCATCGCCGCAGACCAGCCGGTTCACGCGGGAACTTTGGTCATGACGAAGACCAGGATCGCGAGCACGAACAGCAGCAGCAGCGGGCGCACGAACGCGGGCAGCTTGACGTCGCCGCTCTCGAGCGCGCGCTTGCTCTTGACGCGCAGGAAGCCGTGCATGCCGATGAGGAAGGCCACGAAGAGCAGCTTCGCGTGCATGTAGTGCACGGTGTAGAGCTTGAACTTGACCAGGATGTGCAGGCCGAAGACGAGCGCGATGGTGAAGCCGACGTCGGGGACGCGGCCCAGCTTGCGCGCGAACGCGGCCAGGCGCTTCTTTGCCGCCGCGTCGGTCTCCGCCTGCACCGCGGTCAGGAAGAAGGTCAGCATGAGCAACCCGCCAATCCACAGGATGACGCCGAAGAGGTGGAAGGCGCGGAAGAGGTTGTCGAGGTTCATGGCGCGACCTTAGCGTGCCTCTTGCGGGGGCGGAAGGGCGACGGCCGAACCGCCGGGACGACCCCAGGCGCGCGCGGCCTCGACGCCGAGCAGCGCGGCCAGCGCCAGCAGCACCAGCGACACGATGCCGTTGGCGAAGACCATGTCGAAGGCGAAGCCGGTCGGCCGCCACAGCGCGCTGCGCGCCTGCAGCAGCAGCGACACCACCGTGACGCTCATGACGAAGGCCATGGGCGCGAGCGCGAACCAGGTGCGCCGGCCGGTGCGCTTGAGCCAGACCGAGATGCCCAGGAGTGACAGCCCGGCCAGCAGCTGGTTCGAGGTGCCGAAGAGGGTCCAGAACGAGCGGTACGAGCCGGCGCCCGCGGCGAGCAGGGCGGCGAGCGGCGCGGCGCAGGTGATGGCGGTGGTCACGGCCGCCGACGCGCGCGAGGTCAGCCCGAACAGCTCCTGCAGGATGTAGCGGCCCAGGCGCGTCGACACGTCGAGGGTGTCGAAGATGAAGGTGGAGAAGGCCATGGCGCCGAAGGTGGTGGCGAAGACCAGGTGCTTCTCGCCGATGACCACGGTGAGGAAGCGGCCCAGGCCCTCGCCGTAGACCAGCCCGGGCGGCTTGCCGGTCTTGCCGCCGGCGACGATCATGATGGTGCCCAGGGCGATCAGGGCCACGAAGCCTTCCAGCAGCATGGCGCCGTAGCCGACCGGGTGGGCGTGGGTCTCCTTGGCCAGCTGCTTCGAGGTGGTGCCCGAGCAGACCAGGCCGTGGAAGCCGGAGCAGGCGCCGCACGCGATGGTGACGAACAGGAAGGGGAAGAGCAGGCCGGTCGGGCCGCCCGAGTCGAAGGCCTTCCAGGCCGGCTGCTTGACCTCGAAGCCGCCGAAGAAGATGCCGACCACGCCCACCGCGAGCGCGGCGTAGAGCACGAAGCCGCCCAGGTAGCCACGCGGCTGCAAGAGCGCCCACACCGGCGTCAGCGACGCGACGAAGCAGTAAGCCAGGATGATGACCGCCCAGGTCCTGGCGTCGAGCACCAGCACCGTCGACAGCTGTGTGCCCGCCCACACCGCCACGAAGGTGGCGGGCACGAAGATGACCGTCTGCAGCCACAGCGGCGGCTTGAGCAGGCGCTCGACCAGCCCCATGACCACGGCGAGCCCCAGGTACAGCACCGACGCCATGGCCACCGCGCCACCCGGGTTGAAGCGCGTCACCAGGCCCTTGACCTCGGCGTCGCCGCTCACGAACGTGGCCGCGGTGATGTCGGTGAATGCGACGATCACATAGATGAGCGCGACCCAGATGAACGCCATCATGGCCAGCCAGGCGCGCCGGCCCAGGTACACGCGCACGACCTCGGCGATCGAGCGCGCGTCGTGGCGCACGCTCGCCAGCAAGGTGGAGAAGTCGTGCACCGCGCCGATGAAGACCACGCCCAGGGTGATCCACAGGATCGAGGGCAGCCAGCCGAACTGCTGGCAGGCCAGGATGGGCCCGGCGATGGGCCCGGCGGCGGCGATCGCCGAGAAGTGCTGCCCGAGCAGGTAGAACGGCCGCGTGGGCACGAAGTCGACCCCGTCCGCGTGCGTGACCGCGGGCGTCGTGGCGTTGGGATCGAGCTGGTACTGCCGCGCGATGAAGCCGCCGTAGAAGCGGTAGCCCAGGGCGAGCGTGACGATGACGACCAGCGCGAGGATGGGGAGGATCATGGGAGGCCCGCTAGCGCTTCTTCTTCGGCTTCGCCTTCGCCTTCTTCATCGCACCGTTCGGCGCCGCCGTCGCTGTCGCCGCGGCCGTGGTCTTGCCGCCCCGGCCCGCCTCCAGCTTGGCGATCTTCTCGCGCAGCGCGAGCATCTCGTTGCGCAGCTTGTCGACGTCGTCGTGCAGCTCCTTGACCTGCTCCTCGCGGCTGCGGCCCTCGGCCAGGTCACGGATGACCTCGCGGCCGCGGCGCTTGATGCGGCCGTCGAGCTCGCGCTCCACCGCGCGCCGCAGCGCGGGAATGGCATGCGCATCGCCGATGGCGGCGAGCGCCTCGATGGCGGTGGTCTGCACGCGGAAGTCCTTGTCCTCGAGCAGCTCCTCGATCTTCTCGCGCACCTGGCGCGCGTCGCGATCGGTGCGGCCCAGCACCAGCTCGGCCAGCGCCATGACCGCGGCGCGCCGGCCCTGCGAGACCCGGCCGTAGGTCGCGCCCTCGAGCAGGAGCGGCACCGCCGACTCGTCGCGCGCCTCGGCCAGGCCGCGGTAGGCGTACTGCCGCACCACATCGAGGTGCGAGTCGCGGCCGAGCGCGATGCGCAGCGCCGCGGGTGCGCCCGCCGTGCGTGTGCGTCCCAGGGCCAGGCAGGCCTCGGCCTCGACGAAGTAGCTCTTGTCGCCGCCGGTGACGATGGGCGTCAGCGCCGCCGCCGCCGCCGCGTCGTCGCGGAAGGATCCGAGCGCGCGCGCGATGGCGCGCCGCACCTTGGGATGCTTCTCCTTGCCCAGCGCCGTGGCCAGCGCGTCACGCGCGTGCTGCGTGCGGATGACCGCGAGCGCCTCGGCCGCGGCGCAGCGCACGCCCCAGAAGGCGTCGCCGGTCAGCGACGTGTGCAGCGCGCCCACGACCTCGACGGTGGCGTGCTTGGACAGCGCGCGCGTCGCGGCGATGCGGTCGATGGCCTCCTCGGCCGAGCGCAGCTCTTCCTGCCACAGCTTGCGCGACTTCTCGGTCGAGACCCGCGCCAGGGTGTGCTTGCCCGGGTCGAAGATGGCCTGGGTCGGCTCGGCCTCGAGCGGGAAGGTGAAGATCTGGAACGAGTCGTCGATCTCGACCGGGAAGGTCTTGTCCTTGCCGCTGACACGGAAGCGCAGCTCGACGGGCAGGCGGAACAGCGGCGTCTCGCCCTCGACCTTCTGCGTCTGCTTGACGGTGACCTTGGCCAGCTTGGTGTGCGAGTCCCAGCTGTACTCGACCTTGAGCTCGGGATGACCCGCCTTGTTGATCCACTGCTCGAAGAACCAGTCGAGGTTGCGGCCGGTGGTCTCCTCGATGGCGCGCGACAGATCGCGCGTCTCCACCGATCCCTGCCGGTGCTTGCGCACGTAGTGCCCGATCGACTTCCAGAAGGCGGCCTCGCCCAGCACGCGCCGCAGCATGTGCAGCACCAGGCCACCCTTCTCGTACAGGTGGTGGTCGAAGACGTCGATGGGCTCGTCGTAGACGTTGGTGGCGATGGGCCGGCGGTAGCGCCGCGAGTCCTCGGAGAAGTACTGGTCGGCCCAGTCGACCAGCTCGAGCGCGGCGGCGTCGCGGCCCTCGGCGTGCTCGCGCCACACGTACTCGCTGTAGGTGGCGAAGCCCTCGTTGAGCCAGCCCTGGCCCCAGTCGCGGCAGGTGAGCAGATCGCCGAACCACTGGTGGGCCAGCTCGTGCGCCACCAGCGACTCCATCTCGTGATCGATGGCGGCGCGCGCGTCGAACAGCACCGAGTCGGTCAGCGTGGTCGCGGTGGTGTTCTCCATGCCGCCGAAGATGAAGTCGGCCACGCACACCTGCGCGTACTTGGAGTACGGGTAGGCCAGGCCGAACTTCTCCGAGAACAGCTTGAGCATCTGCGGCGTCTTGCCCAGCGCGCGCTTGGCGTCGGCCTCGCGCCCGGGCGACACGTAGTAGAGGACGTCGACGTCGCCCCACTTGTCGCGCAGCTCGACCAGCTCGCCCGCGGCGAGGGTGATGAGATAGCAGCTGTGCGGGATGTCGAACTTCCAGTGGTAGGTCTTCTCGCCCGAGCCCTTGGCGCCATTCTTGCTGGACACGAGATCGCCATTCGAGAGCGCGAACCAGGTGCCCGGCACCGTCGCGATGACCTCGCTGGTGGCCTTCTCGTTGGGCGCGTCGAAGCAGGGGAACCAGTGGCGCGAGTCCTCGTCCTGACCCTGCGTCCACACCTGCAGCGGCCGATCCGGATACGCGGCGTCGGGACCGATGAAGTACAGGCCGCGGCGCGGATGGCAGGAGTACTTCACCTCGACGACGAAGGGCTTGCCCTCGGGGCGCCTGGTCTTCTTCTCGCCCTGGCCGAGATCGATGCGCAGACGCTTGCCGTCGTAGGCGAACTCGAGCGGCGTGCCCGAGGGCGCAAGCGAAACGGCGTGGATATCCATCTCCACCGCGTCGAGCTCGAGCGTCTGCACGTCGGCAACAATCGGCGCCACCGTCGTGCGGCAGACACCGTCGATCCTTCGGTCTTCCACATCGAGTCTCAGCTCGAGGCGAATGTGCTGCACATCGCATGGACGGTCAGGGGCATAACGAGGACGGGCACCAGGCAAAGCAAAAGGCCGCTGCATTGCGGGACAATTTCGCAGAACCCTCTTGCGTGAGCAAGGGCGGCCGCGTAGCGTGCGCCCCGAGGTTGACAACATGTCGCTAGAGACCATCGAACGCGAGCAGTTGGTGCGCGGCCTCTCGCCCAAGCAGCTGTACGACGTGGTCACCGATTATTCCTGTTACCCGCGCATCTTTCCCGAGTTCACCGGGTGCCGCGTGGTGTCGGAGAGCGGCGCGAGCAAGCGGGTCGAGTTCCGCGCCCGCGTGGCCATGGTCGAGGTCCGCTACGTCCTCGACATCGTGCACGACGACGGCAACTTCAAGACCGAGTGGACCTTCGTCGAGGGCGAGGTGGTGTCCGATTCGAAGGGCGGCTGGCACTTCATCGCCGAGGGCGACGACGCGCGCATCCGCTACCACGCCGGCATGGCGGTGCGTGCGCCGCTGCCCCAGTTCGTCATCAACAAGGGGTCGAACGCGCTCATGGGCACGAGCATCCCCAACATGTTCCGCGCGCTCGAGCGCGAGGCGCAGGCGCGCACGCAGTTCGCCAAGAAGTAGCCGCGCTCCTCTCGCCGTCCGCCGCGCCTGCGCTGTGTCGATTTCGCTCGCTGTGCGCGCTGCGCGCGGCGTGCGGCTCCGAGCGGCGCAGTGACGCGTCAGGGACCGCGCAACTCGGGGGCACACCGGATGCACCCGTGAGCGGCCATGGACACAACTCTCGATCCCGATAGCGCTTCCTCCGTCAACTTCGCTGCCGTCTCGATCGTCCCGCGGGTCAGCTGGGCGGCCATCTTCGCCGGTGCCTTCGTCAGCATCGGCGCCTGGATGCTGCTCCATATCCTCGGCCTGGGCATCGGCCTCACCGCCATCGATCCGAACGATCCCAACTCGCTGCGCGGGGTCGGCATCGGCACCACCATCTGGTCGCTCATCGCGCCCATCCTGGCCCTCTTCGTGGGTGGCCTGGTCATGGGTCGCCTGACCGGGCCGATGCACCGCTTCCGCGGCGCGATCCACGGCGCCATCCTGTGGTCGGTCGTGACCGTGGTGTCGATGCTGCTGCTGGTCTCGGCGCTGAGCGCGCTGGTCGGCAACGCGGCGCGCCTGGGTGGGCGCGCGGCCGCGGGCATGGCCCAGGGCGCGGCGGCGGCGGGCGCCGCCGTCGACATGTCGGATCTCAGCGCGCTGGGCATCCGGTCGGACGACCTGCTCGCGCCCATCAACCAGCGCCTGGCCGCCCAGGGCAAACTGACGGTGACCGCAGCGCAGCTGAGCGCGGCGGCGCGCGACGCCCTGCGCAGCGCCGTCCGGCAGGGCCGGGTCGACCGCGATGTCCTGGTGGCCGCGCTGACCGCCAACACGCCGCTCGCGCGCGAGGACGCCACCCAGGTCGCCGACGCCATCGCGCAGCGCTGGAGCCAGGAGTATGCGGCCGCCAGTGCGGGCGCCCAGCAGTTGCAGGAGGAGGCGCTGCAGGCGGCCGAGACCACCGGCAAGGCGCTGGTCGGCTTCTTCTTCGCCCTGCTGCTGGCTCTGGCCTCGGCGATCGCCGGTGCCACGGTCGGTGTGGTGCGCGAGCAGCGCCATCCGACGGGGATTCCGCTGGCGCCGCGCGGCGTGGCCACCCCTTGAGGCGAGTTACAAGAAATTTACATTGAAGATCTTGCAGTGAAATCCTGATCGGTGACTCTTGCGTTCATGAACGCGCGCATCACGAGGACTCGCTGGGTCGACGTCTGTGCACTCGACGACATCGGTCCCCAGGGCGTCGAATGCGCGCTGGTCGGCCGCCTGCAGGTGGCCATCTTGCGCGTGGCGCAAGGCGAAGGCGAGGGCGTCTACGCCATCGACAGCTTCGATCCCTACAGCAAGGCCTACGTGCTGGCGCGCGGCGTCGTCGACGAGCAGGACGGCGTGCCGCGGGTGGCCTCGCCGGTGAGCCTGCGTCGCTTCTCGCTGCTGACCGGCGAGTGCCTGGACGATCCCAGCGTGAGCGTGAGCGTCTACCCGGTGCGCCTGCGCGAGGGTCGGGTCGAGCTGCAGGTGCCGGCCATCACCCTCGACTCGTTCGAGAGCATGGAAGCGGTCGGCTGAGCTGAGCCGGGGCTATCTCGACCACTCGTTGTCGCCCAGGTCGAGGACGTGCGACTTGTTGCCGCTCGCCACGATGCGGCCGCGCCAGGTGGGGCTCCGGCTCTCGATGGTGGCCTGATCCGAGATCACGATCGCGCGCGGCCCGCCGTCGATGCTGCTGTTCTCGACGGTGACGTGGGCCTGCTCCGAGGCGATCACGCCGCCGTCGCTGCCCTTGAGCGTGCTGTGCACGATGTGCACGCGGCAGTGGCCCGAGGCGGTCACGGCGGCGCCCGAGGCGTCGACGACCTTGCCTTCCAGGCGCAGCTGCTCGTGGCCGCTGCACACGATGCCGGCGCGGCTGGAGGGATCTGGCGTGGCCGGCGGCACGGGCGGCGCGTCGGGGCCGGTCGGCTCTGCGGCCACGGGCGGCACGGGCGGCGCGGGCGGTGCGGGCGGGGCCGACGGCGACGTAGGCCCCGGATGCCCGGCGCACGCGGCGGAGAAGAGCAGCAGCGAGGACAGCATGGCGCGCAGCGTCATGGCGCGCATGTTAGCCCGCGAATGCCGCCCGGGCTCGAATCATGCGGGGCCCACCCCGCAACCCCGCGCCATCAAACGGACATCGAGTCGACTGCAATCCGCCCGTGCTACATTGCGCGGCGCTGATGGTTGACGATCTCCGTAGCGGAACCTGGGTTACTTACGTCAACGGAGATGTCGCCGGACTCTTCGTACGACGCTGTCGGCTGCAGGTGCTCTCGGGCCCCGACGCAGGCGAGCCGAAGGACTACGAGACCAGCGTGCTGCGCATCGGCGCGCGGCGAGGCTGTGACCTCGAGCTCTCCGACACCAAGGTGTCGGGGCTGCACTGCGAGATCCGCCTCGACGAGCGCGGCTACCGCCTGCGCGACATGGAGTCGACCAACGGCACCTGGGTAGGCGGCTACCGCGTGCAGGATCTCTACATCAACCCCGGCACCGTCATCCACGTGGGCGCGTCGCGCATCCGCTTCGAGCCGCTCGGCGACGGCGTGGAGATGACGCTGTCGGCGCAGGACCGTTTCGGCGGCCTGGTCGGGCGCAGCGTCAAGATGCGCGAGATGTTCGCGCGTCTCGAGCGCATCGCGGTCACCGACGCCACCGTGCTGGTCACCGGCGACACCGGCACCGGCAAGGAGCTGGTCGCCGAGGCGCTGCACGAGTCGTCGCCGCGCGCGGCCGGGCCCTTCGTGGTGCTCGACTGCGGCGCCATCCCGCCCAACCTGGTCGAGAGCGAGCTGTTCGGGCACGAGCGCGGCGCCTTCACCGGCGCGTCGTCGACCTACGTGGGCGCGTTCGAGCGCGCCGACAAGGGCACCGTGTTCCTGGACGAGATCGGCGAGCTGCCCCTCGACCTGCAGCCCAAGCTGCTGCGCGTGCTCGAGCGCAAGGAGGTCCGGCGCATCGGCGGCTCCAAGACCATCACCGTCGACATCCGCGTGGTCGCCGCGACCAACCGTGACCTCGGCGTCGAGGTCAACAAGAGCCGCTTCCGCGAGGACCTCTACTACCGGCTCGCGGTCGCACGCGTGCACGTACCGCCCCTGCGCGAGCGGCGCGATGACATCCCGCTCCTGGTCGAGCACTTCCTGGCCACGCTGCCCAACGGCGACAAGACCAAGCTGCGCCCCGAGACGCTCGAGCTGATGAAGAAGCACGAGTGGCCCGGCAACGTGCGCGAGCTGCGCAACGTCATCGAGCGCGCCGTGCTCCTGTCGGAGGCGCCGGGCAGCGAGCACGCGCTGCGTCGCTCCTACCTGCCCGGCTCGGGCAACATCAAGACGCCGGGAGCCCAGGTGGCGGGCGCGACCACCTTGCCCGCGCTCAACGCCTCGCCCGGCAGCGGTCCGCCGCCCGCGGTGCCCATGGCGCCGCCGCCACCCCTGACCGTGCAGATCGACACCACGATCCCGTTCAAGCTGGCCAAGCAGGACCTGGTCGAGGAGTTCGAGCGCCGCTACATCCGCGCCCTGCTCGAGGAGCACGGCGGCAACATCTCCGCCGCCGCGCGCGCCGCGGGCATCGACCGCATGTCGATCCACAAGATCCTGCACCGCCTCGGCCTCGACAATCCGCGCGGGACCTAGGGCGACGACATGCAGGTCGGATGAGCGGGATCGATCACGATGCGTGCGGCCATGACCATGGCGTTGACCGTGCCGACGGGTCCCTGGCTGCAGCCCACATCGGCGGCGCGCGTGGCCGAGAAGATCTGACAGCAGTTCTCGTCGTCGGCGGCCTCGAGCGAAGGCAGCTGCGGCCGGTCGTCGACCACGAACCAGCCTGACGGCGAGGTCGCGCCCAGCGTGGCCGAGGGCTCGTTCGCGTCGTCGAGGTAGATGACCTTGGCCATACCCGCGAGCGGCGCGACCACCGCGTCGGTCACCGCGTTGCCGGCCGGGTCGACGACCTTGCCGATGATCATGCCGTGGTCGGGTACCTTGAGCAGGCCGAGCTTGGGCAAGAGCACGTCGACGAAGTCCTTGTCGATGGTGTACCCGGTGGTGGTCACCAGTGACATCATGTTGGCCGAGCCGGGCACGGCGGTGCCGTCGCAGGAGACCACGTTGTAACCCGTCTGCGCGTCGAGGCGGATGACGCGCGTGGCCAGGCAGGTGGGATCGTAGAAGCCGTTGCGCACGAACTTGCTCCACTCCGGTTCCTGGGGCGGCGTGTCGGGCAGCACGAGCAGGTCGAGCGCCTCGAAGCCGACCGCGCCCATGCCGTCGCGCACCAGGTGGCCGAAGCGGACGTCGAGATCCCTGGGCTGGTGCGGGTTGGGCAGCTGCGTCTCCATGTCGATGACCTGCGCCTTGAACAGCGCGTCCGGGCGCGGCGCACAGGCGGGCCGGTCGCTCACGCAGTTGATCTTGACCGTCACGGGGTTGTCGCCCGAGCGCAAGGTGAGCGGATCCGAGCGGCCCCAGAACGACGGGTAGTGCATGTCGCTGTCGTCGGTGACCGGGATGCCGCTGGGGCCAGGAATGGGCCGCTTGCAGATGGGCGTCGGGCCCGCGTCCACGCCGGTCGCGGGCGCGAAGGGCGAGGGCGAGAACACCGCGATCTCGACCACCACGCTGCGGCCGATGGGGATGTTGTTCACCAGCGTGGCGTCCTTGATGAACGCGGGCAGGAGACGCAAGGTGTCGCCGGGCCGGCCGGGCAGGGCCACGCACGCCTCGTCGAGCACGCTCTTCGACTCGGCGTCGACGAGGAAGATGCCGGCCACGCCGCCACAGTCGAGCGCGCAGTTGTCGAGGTTGGCGCAGTTCAGGCAGCCGACCAGACCGAAAGGATCGAACTTGAGCGTGAGCGTGAGCGGGTGCTCGCCGCCGGTGTCGCCGCCCGGGCAGGCGACGACGAGCAGCGCCAGCGCCAGCAGCGGCGCCAGCAGGAGGGCCATCTGGCGGCGTGGTTTGACCCGCGCCCGCATCGTCACCAGTGCGCCCCCATCAACGTGGCATTCTCCCAGTGAGGGTCGATGATCCTGAGCGAATCGGGGGTCGACGAGCCCCCCGGCGCGGTCGCGACCAGGATGGCGCCGGTCACCAGCACGCCGCCGCCGATGAGGATCGACATGCCCCACCAGGTGCGGTACCAGGGCGGCCGGATGGCGCCGCGCTTGCCGCCAGCGATGAGATCATCGGCGCTGTCGACGGGCAGCTTGGTCGCGACGTCGCGCGGCGCGGGCACCGCGATGGCGCTGGCGTCGGCCGCGGGCAGGGTCCGCACCAGCGCCGCGCCACCGTCGGAGAGGCTGACCCAGGCGCCCAGCCGGCCCGCGTGCACGTCCCAGGCCGCGGCCACGATCTTGTCGTCGTCGGAGCGGACCAGCACCAGCACATCGACCGAGGCCACGTCGGCGAGCAGCGCGGCGCCGCGCCGGTAGTCGTCGTCCTTCAGGCCGGGGCGGGCGAGGCCCACGCGCAGGGCGCGCGCCCGCTGCTCGGCGGGCAGGCGGGCGAGCAGGTACGACTGCTCGGCGCGCGCGTCCTTACCCACCACGATGCGCTCGTTGCGCGGCACGTGGCCGTCGAGGCTGAGGCCGAGGTAGTGCTCGCCCGGCGCCAGGCCGGTCAGCTCGATGGGCGAGGCGCCCGCCGGGCGGCCGTCCAGCCACACCGCCGCGCCGGGCGGCTCGGTGATCACGTTGAAGCTGCCCGCGGCCGCGCCCGGCGAGGCGCCCGCCTTGTCGTAGAGGCTGACGATCTGCGGCCGGTAGCGCGCGGGATCGAGGCTGGTCAGCTCGGGCACCAGGCGGCGCGCCAGGCGGAAGGCCTCGAGCGCGCGCGGCTCCTCGCTGCGGGCGGCGTAGACCTGGCCAGCCAGCAGGTTGACCTCGTAGAGCGCCGTGGTCACGTCGGCGGTGGGCATCATGGCACGCAGCGTGGCATCGGCCTGGCGCAGGCGGTCGAGCGCGTCGTCGTACTCGAAGGCCTTGAGCGCGGCGTGCGCGGCGTCGAGCTGGGTGCGCGCGCGCTCCAGCACGGCGCGCTCGTCGCCCGCGCCCGGCTCGATGGGCTCCTCGAGGGCGGCACGCGCCTGCACCATCGAGACCTCCTCGCCGCCCGCCTTGGCGACGACGAGCTTGCGCGACGACTCGATGGCGGTGCGCGCGGCCTGACCGTCGCGGGCGACGTTGGCGAAGCCGACGCGGCGGGCCTCGGCCCGCGCTGCGGCCAGGACGATGAGGACCATGGTGAGCGAGGCCGCGACGCATCGCACGCGGCGACCAACGGGGTGAGGCGCGATCACGGCGACATCATATATGCTTTTGCGCAGATGGCATCCCCCGACGCCCCGCGCACCACGCTCGACCGCTACGAGCTGGTCGAACGCATCGCGGTGGGCGGCATGGCCGAGGTCTTCCGCGCCAAGGCCTTCGGCGCGCACGGCTTCGAGAAGCTGCTGGCCATCAAGCGCATCCTGCCCGACCTGGCTCGCGATCCGGAGTTCGAGTCGCGCTTCATCGCCGAGGCCAAGCTGGCCGTGGCCCTGACCCACGCCAACATCGTGCAGGTGCTCGATTTCGGCCGCTTCGGCGGGACGCTCTACATCGCCATGGAGCTGGTCGACGGGCCGGATCTGGCCGCGTTGCTGCGCTGGCTCAACGAGCGGGGCGAGCGCGTGCCGGTCTCGGCGGCGCTGCACATCGCCATGGACATGACCAAGGGGCTCGACTTCGCCCACCGTCACGGCGTGGTGCACCGCGATGTGTCGCCGTCCAACATCCTGCTGACGCGCAGCGGCGAGGTGAAGATCGCCGACTTCGGCATCGCGCAGGCGGCCGAGGTCGCGCCCGCCGCGTCGGGAGTGCGGCGCATCATGGGCAAGTGGCGCTACATGTCGCCCGAGCAGGCGCGGGGCGAGAAGCTCGAGCCACGCTCCGACCTGTTCTCCCTGGGCGCCGTGCTCTACGAGCTGTTCACCAGCAAGAAGCTCTTCCCCGGCGACGAGATCGAGGACGTCGTGCGCAACGTGCGCGAGATGCCCATCCCACCACCGTCATCGCTGCGCCCCGAGCTGCCCGAGGCGCTCGACGGCGTGCTGGCGCGCTGCCTGGAGCGCGACCCGGCGGCGCGCTGGAGCTCGGCGCACGAGCTCTACCGCGCCCTGCTCGAGCTGTCCTACGCGCGCTCCCTGGTGGTCACCGCCGCCGACGTGGCCGAGCTCATCGCCGACTTCGTGCCCGTGCCCGCGCGCTCGTCGGGCGTGGGCGCGGTGCCCGCCCTGGGCGGCTCGGGCAGCGCCAGCGGCAGCGCCGGCTCGGGCGGCAAGACCGGCCGTGGCCCGCGCGCGCTCGACGATCTCATCCGCGCCGAGCTGCTGCAGGGCGGC
>OBEQ012235846.1_pt1 | contig 14816 bp, 14 predicted proteins | sample 1670901 | NCBI WGS metagenome assembly OBEQ01 (sample SAMEA104232315, study PRJEB22302) | groundwater metagenome | biome: forest; feature: aquifer; material: groundwater | place: USA | collected 2011-08-07 | depth 5.4 m | reverse complement strand
TCGAAGGTTTTTATTCGGACGCCGCCAGGACATTCGCGATTGGTTCGGTGGATCCTGAAAGTCAGCGCTTGATCCAAGTGACCCGAGAGGCGCTTGAGCGCGGAATTGCGCAGGCCGTCGAGGGCGCCAGGTTGTCGGATATTTCCTGGGCTGTTCAAAGCCACGCGGAAGCCGCCGGATTTTCGGTGGTGCGCCAGTTTGTGGGGCACGGGATTGGGCGAAACCTGCATGAAGAACCGCAGGTTCCTAATTTTGGGAAACCTCACGAAGGCCCGGAGCTAAAAGTGGGCATGACGCTGGCGATAGAGCCGATGATCAATGCCGGCACGCATGAAGTGGAAATTTTGAAAGATGGTTGGACGGTGGTGACTAAAGACCGCAAACGTTCGGCTCATTTTGAACAAACGATTTTTGTGGGTGAAAGACAAGCGGAAATCGTAACGGAATAACTTAGAAGACCTATGCCGAAAGAAGAAGCTGTCCAAGTTGAAGGCACCGTGGCCGAGGCGCTCCCCAACGCGATGTTTCGCGTGGAGTTGCAAAACCAGCACAAAGTGTTGGCGCATGTCTCGGGTAAGATGCGGATGAATTTTATCCGGATTCTTCCCGGCGACAAGGTGATGCTGGAACTGTCGCCTTATGACTTGACCCGCGGTAGAATTATTTACAGGGTCAAATAACTCTAAAGGAAGGATTAAAAAGTGAAAGTCCGTTCAAGCGTCAAAAGAATCTGCGACAATTGCAAAGTTGTCCGCCGCAAGCGGGTGGTGAGGGTGATTTGTTCAAACCCGAAGCATAAACAAAGACAGGGCTAAAGGAGAGTAAGAATGCCAAGAATCGTCGGGGTGGATATCCCCAAAGAGAAAAAAATTTTCGTTTCACTCAGTTATATTTACGGGATCGGCCAGTCCATGGCCAAACGGATCCTGACTCAGGCCAAAATCAGTCCGGATGTTCGCGCCAAAGACTTGACGGAAGACGAAGTATCACGGATCACGACAATCCTGACCAAAGAGTACCGCACCGAAGGGGTCTTAAGGCGAGAAATCGGGGTCAACATCAAGCGTCTCATGGACATTCAGTCGTACCGGGGAATGCGTCACAAAAGAGGCTTGCCGGTGCGCGGCCAAAGAACTCGTACCAACGCACGAACACGTAAAGGCCCCCGAAAGACTATCGGAGCCCAAAGAAAGAAAGAAACGGCCCCCGCGGCCTCCGCCAAAGGCGGATCCGCCTCAGGCGGAAAGTCTGCGGCGGCTTAAAGCCTTAAAAGAAATAAAGGAGAAATTTAAAAAGTGGCCAAAGCCAAGAAATTCAAATCAAGAAAAAAGGTCATCCGTAATATCGCCGAGGGAGTAGCGCATATTTTGGCGATTTTCAATAACACGATCGTCACGATCACCGACCGTGCCGGCAATGTGGTGGTGTGGGGCAGTTGCGGCTCTTCCGGATTTTCCGGATCAAAAAAATCAACTCCCTTTGCCGCGCAGATCACCGCCGAAGCCGCGGCCAAGAAAGCGATCGAGCATGGCATGAAGACGGTGGAGGTTTATGTGAAAGGCCCGGGTTCGGGAAGAGAGTCCGCTATCCGTGCTTTACAGGCCGCGGGCCTTACGATCAGCTCTATCCGGGACGTGACGCCGATCCCACACAATGGCTGCCGCCCGCCCAAGAGAAGGAGAGTTTAAAATGGCCCGGTATACCGGTTCGGTCTGTCGGCTTTGCCGCAGGGAAAAAATGAAACTTTTTCTTAAAGGAACACGCTGTTACACGCCCAAGTGCGCCGTCGAGAAACGCGAGTACGTGCCCGGGATGCACGGGCAGAGCCGGCAAAAATTGTCGGATTACGGTGTTCAGTTGCGTGAAAAGCAGAAAGTCAAAAGGATTTATGGCGTTTTGGAGAAGCAGTTTAAGTTTTATTTTAAAAACGCCAGCCGCTCCAAAGGAGTGACGGGATCTGCTCTTCTTACTATTTTGGAAAGGCGCTTGGACAATGTCATTTACCGCATGGGAGTGGCCGCTTCCAGGAACGAAGCGCGTCAGGTGGTCAGGCACGGGCACGTGAGCGTGAACCAGCGGCAGGTGAATATCCCTTCTTGCCAGGTGTCCGCCGGTGACGTGGTCACTTTGAGCGGAACTGACAAGATGAAAGAACGTTTTAAAACAGTGCTGGAACAAACCAAAGACCAAAAAAAAGCCGAATGGTTAGAGATGCAGCCGGAGCAGTTGAAGGCCACCGTCAGGAAGCTGCCGGAACGTTCCGATATTCAGATGCCGATACAAGAACAGCTGATCGTGGAGTTGTATTCCAAGTAAAATTTTTTCTAAGGAGGAGAATCGAAAATGGGCATAGCTCTAAGGTCTTTTGAAATTCCGAAAAAACTCGAATGCGATGAAGAATCGCTGACTAAGAATTACGGAAAATTTATGGCCGAGCCGTTTGAACGCGGTTACGGGGTCACGGTGGGCAATTCTTTGCGCCGTGTCCTTTTGTCTTCGCTCGAGGGAACCGCGGTGACGTCAATCAAAATTGAAGGGTGCTCTCACGAATTTGGGGCGCTTCCGGGAATCGTAGAGGACGTGACCGAGATCGTACTCAACGTGAAGAATTTAATTATTCGTTCACACGCACGGGCTTCTAAGACCCTGCGTATCGAAGTGGACCAAAAGAAAGAGATCACCGCCGCCGATATCCTTACCGATGACACGGTCGAGGTCGTCAACCCCGACCTGCACATCGCGACGTTGACCAAAAATGTCTCTTTCAAAATGGAGCTTGAAGTCCAAAAAGGCCGCGGTTACGTACCCGCCGAGAGAAACAAGAAAGAGGGCCAGCCGATCGGGGTGATCGCGATTGATTCGATCTTTACACCTGTGAAAAAAGTCAACTTTCATGTGGAAGACACGCGTGTCGGCCAGATGACGGACTACGACAAACTGATTTTAGAAGTCTGGACCAATGGCAGCATCGGCCCTAAAGACGCCATCCTGTACGCTTCCAATATCCTTCAAAGGCATCTGGATGTTTTTGTCAATTTTGGAAAACTTCCGGAAGAAGACATCGCCGTCGAGATTTCCGACACTAAGGACGCGGAGCTTTATAAACGCATGGCTCAGCCGGTGTCGGAGTTGGAACTTTCCGTCAGGAGCGCCAACTGCCTGCGTGAGGCCCATATCAAAACTTTAGGCGAACTCGTCAAAAAATCCGAGGCAGAAATGCTTAAATACAGGAATTTCGGAAAAAAATCTCTGACAGAGATCGGCAATATTTTGAAAGACATGGGCATGGGCTTTGGGATGGACGTGGATCTCGAAAAAATCAAGGAAATCAGTGGGGACTTGGGATGAGACACAATCGTCGGACTTTAAGGCTTGGCAGGAATCACAGCGAACGCCAAGCGATGCTTGAAAATTTGGTCACTAGCCTCTTGAAGCACCAGGCCATTAAGACCACGCTCATGAAAGCCAAAGCGGCCCAGCGTTTGGCCGACCGCGTCATTACTTTGTCCAAAGATGACACGTTGGCATCGCGCAGAAGAGCCTTTTCTTATCTTCAAGATCATGTGCTCACCTCAAGGTTATTTAAAGAAGTGGGCCCTCGATTCAAGGGCCGAAAGGGCGGTTATACACGGATTTTACATTTGGACCGACGCAAGGGCGATGGCGCCCAGCTGGCCCTGTTGGAATTGACTGAGAAAGAAATCAAGATCAAAACTCCCGTCAAACCCAAAAAAGGCAAAGAAGCAAAAGCCCCCGACGCTTCGCATGAGGGCCACGCGCATGAGGAGCTGGAAAAACAGCATCCCAAGGCGCGTGAAGAAAAAACTCTTGAACGGCCTGACACCAAAAAAGACAAGTCACAAAAAGGCTTTTTTAAGAATATCAGCCGTTTTTTCAGGAACAAAGGCGGAGGTTAAAAGCTAATTTTTTAAGACAGAGCCATTTTAAAAACTGCCTCCGCCGGCACCTTGTGGCGGAGGCAGTTTTTTTGTTATAATCACAGCTTTCATTCGGACCCATGGTTCGACTTCGCTCACCATACAAGAAGGGGATGGATACTCGATGATTTCGATAGCCGGTCGTATGGCCAAAGTGTCGCCTTCGGCGACTCTCAAACTGACATCCAAAGCCAAAGAAATGAAGGCCAAAGGGTTTCCCGTGATTAATTTTGGGGCGGGGGAGCCCGATTTTGACACGCCCCAGGCCGTGAAGGATGAGGCGGTGAGGAGCTTGGCGGCGGGTTTTACCAAATACACGCCGACCTCCGGAATTCCGGAGCTTAAAGAAGCGGTTTGCGAGAAATTTTCTGAAGACCAACGGCTTAGTTACAAGCCTGAAAATATCGTAATTTCCTGCGGCGCGAAGCATTCTTTATACAATCTAATTCAGGTGCTTTGCAATGAAGGGGATGAGGTGCTGATCCCGTCGCCTTACTGGGTCAGTTATCCGGAAATGGTTTACTTGGCCGGAGGAAGGCCTGTATTTATTCCGACCTTGCAGGAAGAAGGATTTCGCCTGACTCCTGAACGGCTCAAAAAAGCCGTGACACCAAAAAGTAAAATATTGATTTTGAACAGCCCCTCCAATCCGACCGGTGGGATTTTGGAAGAGAAGGATTTGAGGGCGCTTGCCGAAATTGCTTTGGAAAAGAATCTTGTCGTCATCAGCGATGAAATCTATGAATATTACGTTTATGGCTCTTCCCGGCATGTTTCGATAGCGGGTTTCGGCGAGGCGATCAAAAATAAAACTTTTGTGGTGAACGGGACATCAAAAAGTTATTCGATGACGGGCCTTCGGATCGGATATTTGGCCGGGGATGCTGAAGTCGTGAAAAAAATCGGGATTCTGCAGGACCATTCGACTTCCAATCCCACGTCAATCAGCCAGAAAATGGCGGTGGCCGCGTTAAAGTTGCCCAGGACTTACCGTGAGGAAGTCAGGGTCCTGTTTGAAAAACGCAGTGAACGGATGGTTGAACTGCTCTCTTCGGCGCCGGGATTTGAGCCGTTTATTCCCAGAGGCGCTTTTTATATTTTTTGTGATATTCAAAAGACGGGTTTGCCCTCGGAGATTTTTTGTGACAGGCTATTGGAAGAAGCCCATGTGGCGGTGATTCCCGGAAAAAGTTTCGGTTCTGATCGGCACGTGCGTTTCAGTTTCGCGGCTTCGGAAAAGGATATTGAAGAAGGGGTTCAAAGAGTAATCTCCTGGTCCAAGAAGGCCAAGCCATGAGTGCCAAGCACAGAGTCACGCTTATTCCCGGTGATGGGATCGGCACTGAAGTTTCTCTGGCCGCCCGGCGGTGTATCGAGGCCACAGGGGTCGCGATTGAGTGGGATGTGGTGCACGCGGGTGCCGAGGTGATGGAGAAAAAAGGTACGCCGCTGCCGGAGGAGGTCATCGAGTCCATTCGGAAGAACAAAATCGCGATCAAAGGCCCGATTACCACGCCGATCGGTTCGGGCTTTCGCTCGGTCAACGTGGCTTTGAGGAAAGAGCTTGATTTATTTGCGTGCCTTCGCCCCTGCAAATCTTATCCGGGTATCACCGCGTGCCATAGCCTGATTGATTTGATTATTGTGAGAGAAAATACTGAAGATCTTTACGCGGGAATTGAATTTGACGCCAACTCACCCGAAGCGAATGCTCTGGTCACCAAGATCAGAGAACTGGATCCGAAGGCCAGGTTCAATCCTCATCCGGCGATCAGCATCAAACCTATTTCTAAAAGTGCGACCGAACGAATCGTCCGTTTCGCTTTTGAGACTGCGATAAAAAATAAACGAAAAAAAGTTACGGCCGTTCACAAAGCGAATATCATGAAGTGCACTGACGGGCTTTTTCTTAGGACCGCCCGCGAAGTGGCCGCGGCTTATGAAGGAAAAATTCAGTTTGAAGACAGGATTGTGGACAATATGTGCATGCAGCTGGTGCAGCGGCCACGGGAGTATGATGTCGTGGTCCTTCCGAACCTTTACGGGGACATCATTTCCGATCTTTGTGCGGGATTGATCGGGGGGCTGGGGGTGGCGCCCGGAGCCAACATCGGGGACACCGTGGCTCTTTTTGAGGCGACGCACGGGAGCGCTCCCAAGTACAAGGGGATGAATAAAGCCAACCCCACGGCCATGATTTTGTCGGGAATGATGATGCTTCGTTATATCGGAGAAGACAAAGCCGCCGACCGGCTTGAAAACGCGGTGGCGAAAGTCTTGCAGGAAGGCCGAGCGGTGACTTATGATTTGAAAGCCGACCGCCATGACCCTTCCGCGGTCGGAACGAGCCAAATGGCGGATGCGATCATTCAAGCGATGAAGGCTTAATGTGTCAAGAGTCCTTCCGGATTTTAAAACCAACAGGGTTTTTGAGAGAAGGCTTCCCGACTGGCTCAAGAAGGATTTAAAAGTCGGACAGGAAGCCGCGCGGACGGATGCGCTGCTTAAAGAGCTGGGGCTGCACACGATTTGTGAGAGCGGCCGCTGCCCCAACCGCAACGAGTGTTATTCGCAGAAGACGGCGACGTTCATGATTTTGGGCGATGTGTGTACCCGAAGCTGTTCTTTTTGCTCGGTCAGTACCGGGCGTCCCAACGAGATCCTGGATGCGGATGAACCCCGGAGGGTTGCCAAAGCCACCGGACTTTTGGGGCTGGACCACGTCGTCGTCACTTCGGTAAATCGCGATGACCTGCCGGATGAGGGAGCGTCTCACTTTGTCGAAGTGATCCGTGAGCTTAAGAAAAATTTTGAAAATTTGATCATTGAGATCCTGACGCCGGATTTTAAGAGAACACAAAAAGACGCGGTGGTCCGGATTCTGGCGGAAGGGCCGGATATTTTTAACCATAACGTGGAGACGGTGCCCGATCTTTATAAGCGCGTGCGGCCTCAAGGCGACTACAAACGCTCGCTTCAGATCTTCAGGGAAATTAAACAAAGGGACGCTAAAGTACTTACCAAAAGCGGCCTGATGTTGGGCCTGGGAGAACAAAAAAATCAGGTGCTGGACGTCCTGACAGATTTAAAAAATGCCGGGTGTGAAATGTTGACCTTGGGACAATACCTGCAGTCGAGTAAGACCGGCCTGCCGGTGGCCGAATACGTGCATCCGGATGTTTTTATGGAGTACAAAACGAGCGCTTTGGCCATGGGGTTTGATTGGGTCGAAAGCGGCCCGTTTGTCAGAAGTTCGTTTCACGCGAAGGAATCGTTTGAGTCACTAAAAAAAACGCTCCAAGCCAGAAAATAAGAGAGGAAAAGGCTATGCAAGAAGCCAATCGTTTAAAAAGATTGCCGCTTTATTTATTCACGATTATTGACGAACTAAAAAAGCGCGCCAGAGAACGCGGCGTGGATGTCATTGATTTCGGCATGGGTAGCCCCGATCAGCCGGCGCCTCTCCATGTGGTCGAGAAATTATGCGAAGCCGCGCACATCACTGAGAATCACCGCTATTCGCGTCCGGATGGGGATGTCGAGCGGCGCTTAAGAATCTCGATTGCCGGCTTTTATAAAAAAAGGTTCAACGTGACTTTGGACCCCAACACCGAAGTACTTCCACTCATCGGGTCCAAAGAGGGGATCGCGCACCTTTCATTGGCGTATCTCAACAATGACGATATTGCGTTAGTCCCTAACCCGGCGTATCCCGTGCATTTTAACGGCGTCATCATGGCCGGCGGGATCCTTTATAGCATTCCAATCGTTCCTGAGAATGGCTTCCTGCCGGATTTAGAATCTATCCCTAAGGAAGTGGTGAAGATGGCCAAACTCATGTTCATTAGTTATCCGCACAATCCTACGGGTGCAGTTTGCGATAGAGCTTTTTTTGAACACGTCGTCCAATGGGCTGCCGGCAAAAATATCGTGGTGGCGCATGACTTGACTTATTCGGATATCGTCTTTGACGGCTACAAAGCGCCGAGCTTTCTTCAGGTGAAAGGGGCCAGAGATTTTGGGATCGAATTTCACACGCTTTCTAAATCGTACAACATGGCGGGTTGGCGCATCGGTTACGTAGTCGGAAATTCAGGTATTTTGAAAACCTTGTCCAAGACTAAAAGCTATGTTGACTTTGGAATCTTCCGCGCCGTACAGGAAGCCGCGATCGCCGCGCTTGACGGGCCTCAAGACTGCGTGGACCGCATGGTCAAGCTCTATAAAGAAAGGCGTGACGTCCTGGTCGAGGGTTTGAATGACATCGGTTGGAAAACCGAAAAACCCAAGGCGACTTTTTATGTGTGGACACGCATTCCTCTGAAGTATTCCGCGCTTACGGCGCTGGAATTTGCCACGCTTTTAGTGGATGAGATCGGAGTCGCGGTGGCGCCGGGCACGGGTTTCGGCGAATACGGCGAAGGGTTTGTCCGGTTTGCGCTCGTGGAGCCGGTGGACCGGATCAAAACCGCGCTCGCTAAAATCAAACAGCTTTTAGACCAACAGGCTTGAGTTTCGAGCGTCGCGTCCTGCTCATGTACATTCATGAGCACTCGGGGCATCACCAAGCCGCGATCGCGCTAGAGAAGGCTTTTCGGGATCAAAGGCCTCTTAGGGTCCAATGCCTTTTAGTCGACGCGCTACGCTATACGCATCCAATCCTTGAGAAATTCATTCGACGTACTTATCTAGAGATCATCAAAAAAAATCCGCAAGTTTGGGAATACCTTTATGACAACCCCTTGGTCCTTAAAAGCACGCTCAAATTAAAAAAAGCCGTTCAACAGGCCCACTCGCGCCGGCTCGAAAAATTAATTTCAAAATTTGACCCCACGGATGTCGTGTGCACTCAGGCGTTTCCCTGCGGGATTATTTCTGATTTTAAGACGACCCGTGATTTCAAGGCGCCCCTTTATGCCGTCTTGACGGATTATCTGCCGCACTCTTATTGGTTGAAGGAAAACGTCGCCCGGTATTTTGTTCCTTGCAAAGAAGCCAAAGAGCGATTGATCGCCATGGGCGTATTTGAAACCCACATTTCAATCACGGGCATCCCGATAGAAGCGGCACCGGCTAACCCCAAAACCAAGATTGCCGCTTTCTCTAAAGAGAAAGCCACGCCTCTGATCCTTGTGATGGGTGGAAGCCAAGGTCTTGGGCCGATTGAGAAGATTGTACTCGAGCTGGATTGTCTCGAAGAAAATTTTGAAATTATTGTTTTGACGGGAAAAAACAAAAAGTTGTTCGGCCAATTAAATCATTTGAAAAAAAAACTCCTCAAAAAACTGCGCGCAATTGCGTACACTGAAAATGTGATGCCTTATTTTAAGTTGGCTTCGGTGCTTGTTTCCAAGCCCGGCGGTTTGACTATCGCGCAGGCGCTGGCCTCAAAAGTACCCTTAATTTTTATCAATCCCATCCCGGGGCAGGAGGCCAACAACGCTTTTTTTCTTTTGAAAAATCAGGCAGCTTTGGAGGCTAGGTCCGAAAAAGAAGTCGCGCAGCATGTGGGCCAGCTTTTGAGATTTCCGGCTAAGATGCGGTTGATGAAAAGAAATATGGGGCGGCTGGCCTATCCCGCCGCCGCTTCGGATATCGTAAGACAGATTTTAAATCAGAGGCGGCCTGCCGATGGATAAGGAAACTTTTTATCTTTTCGGAGAAATTCTGTCTCGCGTATTGCCTTTTCGCGTGATGGATGCGGCGCTAAAAATTCTGGCGGTGCCCATCGGCCGGGCCCGAGGAACGCTTCAAGCGGTGGAGGAGAATTTGAAATACGTACTTGATTCTGAAAGTACCGCGGGCGCCGATAGAATTCGTGAGCTCTCAAAAGAAGTCTTGAAAAATTTTTCGAGCTCACTTTGCGATTTGGCCTATAGCCGACGGTTGTCCGATGCTTTTATAAAGAAAAGCGTTGAAATTCGGGGTTTTGAATTTTTGGAGGAAGCACTCTCCTTAAAGAGAAAAGGCGCTGTCCTGGCCGGCGTGCATCTGGGCCATTGGGAACTCGGAGGAACGGTGCTTGCAAGAAAGGGCTATCCGGTTACCGCGATTGCTCTGAAGCACAAAAATCCCATTCTTCAGGCGGCGTTTCAGAAAAGGCGGGATTTGAACGGGTTGAAAATAATACCTACGGGCCAGTCCCTTAAAAATTGCTACACGTGCCTTAAGGAAAATCGTGTCCTGGCTGTCATGGGGGACCGTTTGTTCGCGGGGCAGGGGATTGAGGTAAATTTTTTTGGAAAGAAAGTTGCTTACCCTAAAGGGCCCGCGCGGTTCGCTCTTCAAGCCGGCGCACCGATTTTGCCTGTTTTTTGCGTGGCGACCCACGCATGTCCCCGAAAGTATCTTTTGGAAATCTGGCCACCCTTGGAAGGGCTGACGGAAAAAGATTTGACTCAAGCCTTCGCCAAAAAAGTTGAGGAAATGGTGAAGCGCTATCCTGAACAATGGTTTGTTTTTCAAAGATTTTGGGAGCCTGTCTTGTGAGTGGAATGACCCCGCAGGATACCTGTGTGTTGATTCCGGCATTCAACGAGGCAAAAACGATCACATGGGTTATCCGGCAAGTACAAGCAGAAGGGTTTAAAGTGATTGTCTCGGACGATGGATCCATCGACGGGACTGCTTCGGTCAGCCGCTCACTCGGGGTTCAAGTTTTGACCGCGGATTCTAACCAAGGCAAAGGAGCGTCAATCCGCCGCGGAATCCGTGAATTTCTAAAATCCGGATCAAAAGCTTTGATTCTCATGGACAGCGACGGCCAGCATGATGCGGCGGAGCTAGGCCATTTTTTGGAAGCGTTGAATTTGAAAACAGCGGATCTTGTGATTGGTAACCGGATGGGATCTCCCGAGGGTATGCCTTGGATACGGCGGTTGACCAACCATTCGATGTCATGGATTTTATCTCGGATCGCCGGCCAGAGTATCCCGGACAGTCAATGCGGTTATCGCGCGATGACTCGCCTAGCCGCTGAGACGATTTTGATACGATCGGACCGTTTTGAGGTCGAGTCTGAAATGATCCTGGAAGCCGCGCGTCATAAATTTAAAATCGCGTCCATTCCGGTTCGCTCAGTTTACGCCGAAGAAGCCAGCCGGATTCATCCTTTAAAAGATACGCTTCGTTTTTTTTTATTTTTATTTAAATATTCATGGTTCGACTTCGCTCACCATGACCCTGAGCGAGGCGCCTCTTTGAGGCGCTGAGTCGAATGGGTGATACGACGCGCTTGACAAATGAGCGTCTTAAAGAATACACTGCCTGGCGACAATTGAATATTCAAAGGAATGGTGGTTGCCCCTAAAAAGGCATGAAAAAGGGAAGGTTGTGAAAATCAGCCACGGTCCCGCCGCTGTGATTCCGCTCTTCTTAACGGGGTTTTAAGTTAAGGAGAAACTTTCTTGGAGTGTGGTAAGCCACTGGTCGCTTAGGGTGACTGGGAAGGCGTTCCAAGAAAGGCGGGAGAGTCAGAAGACCTGCCTCATTCCTGTATTAAAGATGCGTTTCTTTCCGAGGCCGAAAGAAGCGACTTCCTTTTTTATAGTGGGGCCAAGAAATCTAGGATGCCGTCCCGCTCTCTTGTTCGTCCGGTTGATTTGCAATCGCGCGAACAAAAGGGCGGGATTTTTTTTAGGAGATCAACATGAGAAGCTTCATTTTTAAAATTATCGCAGTCATGATCGCGGCTAACGCCTTGACGGGAGTGGCCCGTTGTGCCGAGGAAATCAAGAAGAAGGAAGAGGCGCAAAAAGGCCCGGTTCAAAGCGTGCTTGAACTTCCTCTTCATGCGTCGGAAGGGATTGTGAGTTCTATTTTTGACATCGGAGGTGTTTTGGTGGGGTCCAAAAGATTGCCCAGCCCCATTCAGGATCCGGTGACACGTTCTATCAGCTCCACGACGGTGGTGACCGAAAAAGACATTCGTCTTTCGGGCGCCAGGAACCTTCCTGAGGCAATGCAGGAAGTGCCGGGCGTGGTCTTGTCGGATCTGGTTGGAAACGGCGAAGAGCCTACGCTGGATTTCAGGGGTTTCAATGAAGGCCAGGATTTTGTGTTTCTTTTGGACGGTGTGCGTCTGAATGAGCCCAAATCAAACAACATCAATTATCCTTTGATTCCCTTAAGTTTAATTGACCGCATTGAGGTGAACCGCACCGGCGCCTCCTTTCTTTATGGAGAGGGTGCCATGGGCGGCGTGGCCAGTATTATTTCTAAAAAGGCGGTTGACGAAGGCTTGCACACGAAAGTGAATGGCCGATCGGGGAGCTTCGGGGAATGGGGCAGCGGGTTTGAGACCGAGTCCCGGACGGGGGCTTTGAGCGCTTTGGCGGTGGGGGACGCTTATCGCAGGGAAGGGTTTAGGCAAAACACATCCGTTGAAAAAAACGACTTGTACGCGAAGTTGGCCTATGAGCCGACTGATAAAAGCTCTTTGACGGCGTCTGCTCTCTACGCGGACGCTTCCCTAGATCGGTCCGGGAGCATTCGCGAGTCGTTTTTGAGGGCTCAGGGCCCTCGAGCGACGGAGCGGCCGAGGAATTTTTCGGATCTTGAGACCGGCCTGGCCATCTTGGATTATCGCTTGTTGGCGATGGAAGGCCTCGCTTTCGGCGCGGATATTTTTGCCAGAAAAACATCCGAACTTTCAGTGGCGAATTTCGCGACTTTCGAGCGCGACGACAATGAACTGGATTTGACGGTGGATTCTTGGGGCGCCACAGCCCAGATTGACCAATCCAAAGACGCGTTTTGGGGGTTGACCGAGGGTTTCTTGGTTGGTGTGGATTATTTGAACAATCACATTGACGAAGAGGATTTCAATCGTTCGAAGCTTACTTTAAGCCGGCTGGGTACGACGGTTGATACGGAATCGGACAAAGAAGCTCTTGGAATCTTTTCAAAGGCGACGTTGTCTTGGAACGACCGTTTGGGGGGATATTACGGGCTTCGGTACGACTGGATTGATTTTAAAAATGAAGACCGGATCAACCTGAACAATAATCTCCCCGCAAAAATTTCTAAATTAAGCCAGTCCGCGGGACTCTCGTATGATTGGACTCCAAGCCTGGCGCTTTCGGCTCAAGTCAGCCATTCGTTCCGCGCGCCGACCCTTTCGGATCTTTATTCAAATCCGCTTTTTGGAGGCAATCCGTCGCTAAAGCCCGAAGAATCTTCTAATTATGAAGTCGGGGCTAAATGGCATTCAAAAGGCTTTCTGTTTTCATGGTCGGCGTTTTTGAATAATCTTACCAACGAGATTGGCTTTGACCCGAACTTGACGGACTCAACTTTTCTCTTTGGAAGAAACGGCAACTTCGGAAAAACGCGGAGATTGGGCAGTGAGACGGCCATCGCCAAAGAAATCACGCCGTGGGCTCGATTCAAGGCAAGCCACACTTACCTCGAGGCTATTTTCATGTCCAACGACAACAGCGGGACACAGAAAAGCGGCGATCATATCCCCATGGTTCCGCGGAACCGTTGGACCTCAAGCTTGCTTCTTTCTCCCACAAAAGATTGGGATATTTACGGAAACATGATCTCGGTTTGCAAACAGGTCTTGACCAACGATCTGACCAACGATTCCAACGGGCGGCGTTTGCCTAGCTACACTGTTTTCAACTTAAGGACTCAGGTTCGCTTGAAGGGCTGGGAATTTTTCTTTGAGGTGAAGAATCTCCTGGATGAACGCTACGAAGCCGGCGGCAGCCTCGGCGGCGGCTCAATCCTAGACAACTTCTTCGTCCCCGCCCCCGGACGCAGCTACCACGGCGGCGCTAGTTATCGGTTTTAGAGAAATGTTGTCAGTGCCACGCAATCGCTCGGTGTAAGACACCCTCCGGCCAAGCAAAAGCACCTAGAGTTCCCCCGCTCCTGTTCGGCTCCTCTGCTACTGGGGGATGAGTGTCTACTAAGATTTTAGATAGACCTTTACCGCTTCGCTTCTAGCGAAGCAGTAAAGGTCGGGCAGTCCAAGGAGTCCTTTTATTTCCCGTCGCGTGACCTCCGCGGGGGAACTCTAGGTGCTTTTGCTTGGCCTACTCTTAAAAAACAGAATCCGATAACGTCCGCACGTGCACCCAAAGGTGTTTCCTGATAACTAGCTTTACCGGCGAGGGCAGGGCTTCCCTCTCGCAGCGAACGTCCAGCTATTGCCTAACTGTAAAGCCGTTGCTCTCTAAGTGAGTGAGAGAGGGAAGCCGTGCCAGGCGCCTCACGCCAAGCGATGGCATGGTACTGACTACGCTATTTAGTGATGGCGTGGTACCAGCTATCACCTTTTAGGATGGCTTTACTTGGTGATATAATGCCCCGATGAGTAAACGGAAAAAAAATTCGGGGGGCAAGGGTGTTTTGGGGGTTGGGACAAAGACGGCGGCGCCTTCCGGTAAAATTCTTGGGTGGATTTTGGCGGCGGGGTTGGGCGTCAGGCTTGTTTATCTTTTTTTGAGCCGTGAGAGCCCGTTTTATGAGCCTCTTCTTTTGGACCCGGCTTATTATCACGAATGGGGCAAGCGGATCGCCTCGGGTGATTTCATAAACCCTCCCGTTTTTTATGGTTTGCCGCTTTATCCTTTTTTTCTGGGTTTCCTCTATAAAATTTTTGGTGGTTCTTTTTTTGTGGTTAAGCTTGTCCAAGTTTTTTTGGGCATCGTCACGCTTTTTTTTATATTTAAGATTGGTGAAAAACTTTTTACTAAAAATATCGGCCTCTTGGCGGCGAGTTTGGCGGCTTTTTACGGGCCTATTTTTTTTAATGAACAGATGTTGATCCCGGAAGCGCTGGGGCTGCCGCTTTATGCCGCCGGATTTTACTTGGCCTGTTTATTTGAAGAGACGCCTACCGTAAAAAATGCCGTTTTTTTGGGCCTG
>OBEQ012959913.1_pt1 | contig 14823 bp, 5 predicted proteins | sample 1670901 | NCBI WGS metagenome assembly OBEQ01 (sample SAMEA104232315, study PRJEB22302) | groundwater metagenome | biome: forest; feature: aquifer; material: groundwater | place: USA | collected 2011-08-07 | depth 5.4 m | reverse complement strand
CCTGAGCGTGTTTGTGAGTTATTGAACAACGAATTCAAAGTTTAGATGGCCACATGACAGACAAAAACATCGCAAAAACCGATTCGTCGAAGTGCAGAAAATTCATCAAGGCTCTTCGCCAGACAGAATTTCAGCTCGACATCGATCTTTCGGAGCTTAAAAGAGAAAAGCAAGCACAACTCGAAGTAAGCCGGGATAACCTCCATCAGCGCCTTGATAATGCGTTGCGTCTGTTGTCGGAAGATCTCTACAAGAAGAAAACCCACTTCGTCCTCGAACTTATTCAGAACGCGGATGACAACGCTTACGACGTTGGTGTCACTCCGTGTTTTGAGATCACCATTACCCCAAACAGACTCGTCGTTTTTAACAACGAACGAGGCTTCGAGGAGCCGAATGTAAAAGCACTTTGCAGTGTTGGTGATAGCACGAAGGAGAAACAGGAGGGGTACATTGGCGAGAAAGGTATCGGATTCAAGTCGGTCTTCACGGTTTCAGACAGGCCAGAGATCCACTCGAATGGTTTTCATTTTCGATATGACCGATCGAATCAACAAAGTCACCTCGGATTCGTGGTGCCAGAGTGGATCGACGATGCCTATGCAACCTGGCCCAAAGATGGCACGACAATCGTGTTGCCGGCGAAGGTGGGGGCCGCCTTCTCGGAGAAAATGCTGTCCGAGATTACACCCGAGGCGTTGTTGTTTCTCAACAAGCTAAAAAGTATTCGAATAATTTATCAGGAAAACGGCCACGAGAACGTTAGCTATCAGTTGACCAATAACGGAAAACTTGATCAGTTGGCGATCAATCGCCGCAGAGCGGGGGCGACAGAATCGCAAGCCGATATCCACCGGTTTTTGAAGCTTAGTTTCCCCATATCAATGGCGGACTCACCGGATGAAGGTAAGAGACCTGGTATTACCGAGTCGAATATTGTATTGGCATTTCCATTGAATGCTGACGGCAGCGCGGATTCTGCATCACCCCAGAAGGTCTTTGCCTTTCTACCGATCGACAGCTTCGGCTTCAGGTTCCTTGTTCAGGGTGATTTTCTCCTCACGACGAATAGAGAAGGAATACACGAAGACCGCCCCTGGAACCATGCGATTCGAGATGCTATTCCCGAAAATTTTGCATTGTCGATCCCATATTTCAGGGAAAACAAGAGGCTCGCACGAAGCTTCTTGCGATTCGTTCCGAAAGCAGGGGAAATAACCGATTCGTTCTTCGCGCCTGTTGCCTCGGGAATCGTGCAAAAACTCCGGGAATGCGATTGCGTGCTTACGGAGTCAGGTAACTGGCGAAAGCCGAAGGATGTGTTCGTAGCTGATCAGGCTTCTCGTGAACTGATATCCAATGCTGATCTCAATCAGATTCTGGGTAAAGAGTTTATCTCGCACGAGGCACTTGCACCGGCGGAAACACTCAAGGACATTGGCTGTTCCACATTCCGACCGCGACACCTGATTGAATGTCTTGGTAATCGGGATTGGGCCGCGTCGCGAACAGATGCATGGTTTACCAAATTCTTCCTGTATCTGACCGATTGGGAGATCAACGAGAAATTTATTCGGTTGGTAGAGCCAACTCCCTGCTTTCGATTGCAGAGTGGTCAACTTGCGTCGCTATCAGAAGGGGAGATCTTTTTTCCATTAAAGGGTAAGACTATCTATGGATTCGAGAAAGAGCTGAGAGTCCTTTCTTCTGCAGTTTTCGAAGCGCCATCCGACAAGGTGGAAAAAGTGCAGCAATTGCTACAGTCGCTTGGCATTCGGCCAACGAGTGCCAGATACATCATCGATAGTCACATCTTGCCCTTCCACAATGGAGAGAAATGGAAAGAGTGTGCAGAAAAAGTTCTTCTGGGACATGTTCGTTACGTAAAAGAAAACCTTGATCAGTACCTGAGTGAAAAAACGTCGTCAGGCATCGATACACCGGATATCAGGCGAACCCTGAAACAGGAACTGGGAAACCAGCTTTTCCTTAAGACCAAGGCAGTGGAAGGGGATAACCAGATCTATTCGAGAGCATCAGGACTGTACTTGAGCAGTGACTATCTTCCACAGGTCGATATCGAGAATCTACTCGGCGGAAAAGCTGCTGACCTTGCATCATCCCTCTTGTCACCAGACTATCTTGGCAGGAAAGAAAAGCTCAAATCCGAGAGCGCTTCCAATGAGCATGCAGAGCGGTGGCGCGAGTTCTATCTTTCGATCGGCGTCGCAGAGAAACCTCGCGTAGTGAAGAGGACTTTGGCCCATGAAGGATTCGACTACGATGGTGACGAATGCCTGAAAGCAATAGCCGAGAATGTTCGGCAAAGATCTTCTTTCGTGGAAATGCTCGACAGGTATTGGGGTAGCTACTATCGGCATTTTCAGTCAGCGACTGAATACTACATAAAAGGTCGTTACAAATATCCGACAACACGTCCCTCTACTTTCTTATCCATGATCAGGGCGCTAGAGGTGCCCACAACCAAGCGTGATAAAGCGAGAATACCGGAGTGTTTCCTAAATTCTGATGAGCTGCGGGATGTCTTTGGCGATGCAGTCTCCTTCATACATGTCAATGTTTCCGATCCACATTTTATGGAAGCCGTTGGGATTGTCGGTAAGGTCGATCTTGCCGCATGTTTGAAACGACTTTCTCAACTCAGCAAGACCGAAAAGCCTAGTTTGCGATCGATCCAAAAGGTATATCTCATCATTGCCACGCTTGCAGATAGGCACTTGGCCGAAGTCAAAAAGGAATTTTCGACTGAGGCGTTGATCTATGTTCCAGACGCAGATCCGAAATGGCGAAAAGCGGAGTCTGTTTGCTGGCAATCTCATGGTTCGCTCCTTGATCGACTCTACCCGCCGCTCGAAGAGCGCTATCGCGAATTCCACACCTTCTTCGTCAAGAAGGTTGGGATCACCTACACATTGAGTCCGGAAAAGCTCATCAATGGCCTCAGAGAGCTAGAAGGCTACGGTGAGTCTACCGAAGAACGACAAAGAGCCGGAATGGATATCTACAGGAAGCTCGATAAGATTCTGCGGGATATTCGGGCCAAGGAGCAAGGAGCAAACGAACCAGACTGGATCGATGAAATCCGCGATGGGAAGCTTCTCCTAGATACGAAGGGTCGGCTATGCGAACCCGGTGACGGCCTGTATATCGATGATCGTCCCGATGTGGCTAAGTTTTTTGTAGACGTCGATGATGTTTCGTTCTTCTGCGCCACACAAGGGCAATTGATGTTGGTGCGTAGTCTAATTGAAGCATGTCGCATCCCGCGATTATCGGAATCCATGGCTCGGAGTATCGGGGACGTGAACGTCGGGGCTGTTGATCAGGAGCTTACGAGGCTAGTGCGATCCAGGGCCGGACACATAATTCGAATACTGCACTTCAAGGATTTGTCTGTCTTCGAGCAATTCATCGGGCAAGGAAAGACGCGGCATTTACAGTCTGTCACTGTACGTCGACCTGAGAGCTTGAGCATAGAGATCTCTCTGAATGGCCACGTCGCAGTATCGCAGGAAGACACCTTTTGGGGTGGGAGCGTCATTCTCATCAAAGCGGGAGTAAGAGGTGCTATCGATAAGCTAGCGGCTGAGCTCTGTCGGTACATCAATCTAAAAAGTGACGTCGCCGATCTTTTGAGTCTGATCCTCCGCGAACGCGACTCTGACGAGGTCGAAGCTATTCTTCTTACGCGCGGTATTGCTGAGATTCCAGAGTCGTTGCTGGACGAGATCAAGGCGCAATTCCGGGACAGTGTGACAAGCGAAACAGGCAGGGACAGGGCTGATACGGCGTCAGAGGAACATTCGGGCAGATGGAAAACAGTTCCATCTAAGGATATTGAGCGGCCGGTCGTGGTCCCCAATACGGGGTTGCATGATGAGCCTGGCAGGCCTGAAACACGTCCGCCATTGCATACGAATGGAGGGAGTCAGTTCAGTGGCACGACCGAAGGGACCGGTGCCCGGAGTAATGATCATCACCATATTCGGCAAACGGGCGAAAGTGGGTCGTCGAATGTCACCCGTAATGGTGACGATGCTATTGTATCGCCAGCATCTGGTGTCGCGCCAACAGAGCATGCAGAACCCGATGGTCGAGATAGTGCAGTTGGTGCTCACAATCTTGGCGACAGGGGCAGCGCAGTGGAGAGCGCAAATACGGGGTATCACAAGTACAGCGGCGCCAAGGCCGAAACTCCACGGCATAGGAATCGCGACACCTACAAAAAAAATCGAGGGCGACTCAGAAGTTATGTCTTCGGCGAAGGAGGCGATCGGAATGAGAGATCTGATGGCGGTGACGACTCCAATCCGGAGTACATGCAGGTAGGGGAGGCTGCTGCTCAATGGGTAGTTGAGATTGAAACTAATGAAGGTCGGTTAGTAGAACGGATGCCCCATGAAAACGAGGGCTTTGATGTGCTACGACGATCAGAAAGTGGTGAATCCGAATACATCGAGGTGAAGGGAACCCGTGGACCGTGGACGGAAAGTGGTGTAATCGTCCGCCCGGCGCAGATTCGTTTTGCATCGAAACATGGAGACAAGTTCTGGTTGTATGTAGTCGAGTATGCGCTCGATCCGAGACAACGAAGGCTCTGGCGAATCAAGGATCCATTCGGACAGGCTACTGAATTCATGTTCGATTCTGGCTGGAAGAAACTCGCCGATAGTGTTGCAGTCTCGAACGATAAACCTGAAGTTGGCTATCAGATTGAGATACCCGACAAGGGAGTTGGCGAGATAACTCAAGTGATCAAGAAGGGAAAGTTTTTCAAGCTCCACGTCCGTCTCGATACAGGGGATAGCGTGTTCATCAACCCCTTCGTTCCCGGAAGAATGAAGCTGACGCCGCGGTGAGGCATGGCAACAATACGGCCTGAACTATCTGACGCTGAGCTTGGGAAGGTTCGATCCTCGGCAGAGGTCGTTTTCTACAAGGCGTGCCGCAAGCAGCTCCCCGACGACGTCCTGGTGATCTACTCTGCTGCCTGGACATATAAGCGTACAGACGGAAATCCGGTGGAGGGCGAGGCCGACTTCACTGTTTTCTTCCCGAAGTATGGTTTCGTTACTGTCGAGGTAAAAGGGGGCGGTATTCAATACGATGCAACGACAGGTCAATGGTCATCGGTGGACCGCTTCAGAAACAAGAATAAGATCAAGGATCCGTTTAGACAGGCCACTCGGGAGAAGCATGCAGTCCTAGATCAGCTAAAGGGACATCCGGAGTGGTCGCGTTGGCCGGGACGGCGCATTCTCGCAGGACATGCTGTATGTTTCCCCGACTGTGATGATTTGCGCGGTTTGATCTCCGCCAACAGCCCGGAAGTAATACTCGGCGGACGTAGAGACCTGAGAGACCTAGTCACCTGGTTCGAGCGGGTCAACCGTTTTTGGGAGGGCAGCCAAAAACATGACCCGCTGGGTTCGCAAGGGCTGCGCATTGCAGAAAGAATATTCTGCTCATCGATTCAGGTCCGCCCATTATTGGCGGCGGAGATCGATCGAGAAGAAGAACTCCGGATTACACTGACAAACCAACAGGCAAAAATCCTTCGCATCATCGGGGGGCGAAAGAGAGCCGTGATCAGCGGTGGCGCTGGAACGGGAAAAACGTTGATTGCAGTCGAGAAGGCAAGGCAACTGGTCCAAGCAGGTCAATCAGTACTTTTGCTCTGCTACAACCGGCCGCTGGCGGATTACTTGCGCAATGTAGTTTCCGGTGACGGGAACGTTTATGTAATGAGTTACCATCAACTCTGCGACAGGAGGATTGGCCTGGCACTGAAGTTGTCGGGCAGAGATCTTTTACGTGAAGCCAGTGAGGCATATCCAGATCAGGATCGCTTCGGTGTTCAGATGCCATTCGCACTTGCCCTGTCGAACGAGGTTATAGATGAGAGATATGACGCGATTGTCGTCGATGAGGCGCAGGATTTTAGCGACGAATATTGGTTTGCCATCGAAGAACTGCTGGTAGATCAGGCTAACGGTTACTTTTTCGTCTTCAATGATCCGAATCAATCCGTGTATCGCCAGCATGGCAGCCTGCCAATCGAGGAAGACCCCTTCTTTCTGACGACCAACTGCAGAAACACCTCCTACATTCACAAGGCGGCGTATCGGTATTACTCAGGTGAAGCTGTTGATGCATCTCCCGTTACCGGGGCACCAGTCGAGACTATCTGCGAGCCAACGGTCGATGCACAGGCTCGGGCCATAGCGGACGTTGCGGGACGGCTAATAGGTGTCGAGGGCGTCAGGGCCGAAGATATCGTGGTGTTGCTAGCCCGCCCCCGCCACTCTGGACTCCCGAACAAGGCCTATTTCTCGGCACTGGACCGACATCACAGTCGAGCAAGAGTAAAGTTCGTAGATGAAGGAAGTGGGCATCTTCGTGGTGGGATACTCGTGGACACAGTGAATCGGTTCAAGGGCCTGGAAACCCAAATTCTCATCCTCTGGCTGGTTGATAGCCTTGATGAGGAGAATGACAAAGAGACCCTCTACGTTGGCCTATCTCGTGGGAAGTCCAGAGTGTTCGTTGTCGGTTCGGAAATGCCTACTGGTTTGCAGGGGGGAGTAGCGGTGGTATTTGGATCTCCTGCATGACTTACTGAGGAAGTATGGGAGAATCGTCACCCGATCATTTTTATCTGCGGCAGTGACATTGCCGAGATTCTCATCAAGAACGATGAAATCATGTTCGGGCGGTTGGGCGAACAGTTGAGCAGCGAAATCAATGTCTAGAAAGCCAAATGGCAGATCAGAAAGACAAGAAGTTGGTTAACGCGTGGATAGCCATCGACCATGGCAATGGCCATGACCCGAGATTGGCACCTTACACGCTAGTATTGAAGGGCGAACGATCACTCTACCGTGGAGTCGAGGAAGGTGATTGGTTACTGGTGCTTAATGTTCGAAGCGAACTTGGGCGCGTTGGTCGCCTGATGCGTGTCCGATCCGATCTCGAAACTACTACGCTCTACTTCGACCGGTTGATGATCGCAGGACCCGGTGTTTCCAGTCCCATTCCCCCACCCAGTACCGGCAGCATTGGACGGGTTCAGTGGAGCGATTTCATCGACTCATTACAGAAGGCGGTCCACAAGACGGTCGATGAGATAGCACTCATCGAGGACCACTCTTACATCCGCGAACTACTGCAGCTGGCGGTGATGGACGATCTGCTCGGTCCTGCGGGTGGGCCACATGAACAGATCATTGATATGGGTGTTCGTGACCGATATCTGGTTGGCAAGCTCGCGCCGATGGAAACAGTACGTGGCGGGATAGAAGGGCTCGAAGGGCCTCTTGTCAACGAAGAGGCGGAAATACCTGAAGAATCGCCACTGGATCGCGACAAGGATGCGCCTCGTAAATTGAGTCATGAACCGGGCGCGGAATTCAATTCTGCATCCGGCAAGGTAGATCCCGAGGCAGATGCGGCCGATGAGATCGATGCCACCAGCAATCAATCCCTAGTCCCGTCGAGTTTCGGTATCACCTTCTGCGTGGATGGCAATATCGAGAGTATTGAAGTGGAGGCACGTTGGGGTCGCTACGTGCGCGACTACGATCAGGAGATCTTCAAGACCAGGAAGAACAAGGCGACCGGTAAGGAAGAACAGGTAAAGACCAAGGTCTGGCAGCGCATTCCCTGCGGTGGCCAGATCGTTCTGGACATGAAAGAAGGCCCTGTGGCCCATCGGGCACCCGACAGAGAAGTGCCGGAAGTGCGCGTTCAAGGGACCGTGCGCGGCAAGAACGAGAACGGAGATCGGCTGGTGACGCTGTTCCTGGTGAATGCTCAGGAGGAGCCCGACGAAAACAAAGACAGTGCCTGGGTATTCCAGCCCTCGCTGATCCTGCGGGCCAAGAGTGGCTCAGCCGAGAAGGCGATCTTCCGCAGGCGCCCGGTTTTCAGGTGCGACCGCGCCGACGAAGAGCGCGAGGCGTTGGAAATGATTTACCGCAGGCACGTGGAGTTCGCGGTGGGACATGGTATCGGCGTGCACGCAGAAACCGCCGATGACAACGTCGAACTCGCGACCGAGGTACGGACGGTAGTACTGCCGCAAGCGGAGGTGCCGGTCACAGAGGCGCCTGGCCTAGCGCCTGAAGACCGCCCGGCGATGCGAGAGTTGGCGGAAAAGGGACACCTGGATATGCAGTTGCTCGCTGAAATGAGTCGCGAGGAGCTGGTCGTGGTGTTGACTACACTGGCTAACGACTACGCGACTTGGATCGCCGAACAGCGCGTTCGCATTGGCACTGACGTGAAAGGTCACGACATTGAGGCCGGCTCGGCGCTCGAAAGATGTAAAAGAGTGCAGGTTCGGCTGCTCGAAGGCATCAATGTCCTGGCAAAGAACGAGAAGGCGTTGGCGGCCTTTCGTTTTGCCAACAGTGCGATGGCGCTTCAGCGCATACATAGTATGTACGCCTTGGCACGACGCCGTGGGGAACAAAAGGAGCTTACTGACTTCGAGCAGCGCGAGAACCGTTCCTGGCGCCCCTTCCAGCTGGCCTTCATACTGCTTTCGATACCGTCACTGGCGGATCCGAATCACCGAGATCGCACCCAGCCGGTCGAGGCGTACGCCGATCTGTTGTGGTTCCCGACCGGCGGTGGCAAGACCGAAGCCTACCTGGGTGTAGCCGCGTTCACGATGGTGATCCGTCGTCTACAGGGGAAGCTCGGGGGTCTCGATAGCAGTCGCGGATTGGCGGTGATCATGCGGTACACACTGCGTCTGCTCACCCTGCAGCAATTCCAGCGCGGCAGCGCTCTGATCTGCGCCATGGAGATATTGCGGCGTGAGGCATTGAAGAACGGCGACGAATCGCTCGGCAGAGAACCATTTACCATCGGTCTGTGGGTCGGCAACAAGGTAACTCCGGGCACGACGGTAGCCAGTCATAAGGCTATTGAAGATACGCGCAATCCAGAGAGGCGAAATCCGACCTCTACCCCAGCCCAGATCACTAGCTGTCCTTGGTGCGGAACCAAAGTATCGGCAGGTCAAGACATCGATGTGAATAGGGCATTGAAACGTACGACCATCTATTGCGGAGACAGGCACTGCGAATTCTCGAAAGGCCTATCCAGCAAGCAGGTGCACCCTGGCTTACCGGTTCTCGTCATCGACGAGGAGATCTACCATCGCCCGCCTTCCATGATGATCGCCACGGTAGACAAGTTCGCCATGATGGCGTGGCGAGGCGAAGCGCGAACCTTCTTCGGGAGAGTGTCCGAGGAGTGTCCGCGACATGGACTGCTATGGCCCGATGCCGATTGCACAGGTAGACATCAGACGGATAATAGGAAAGGGCTACCTGCAACAACCGCCAAGAAGATCGTACCGATCCGACCACCGGACCTGATCATCCAGGACGAATTCCATCTGATCAGCGGTCCCCTGGGAACCATGGTGGGGCTGTATGAAACCGTGGTGGACGAGCTCTCGACCTGGGAGCTGGACGGCAAGGCGATCAGGCCGAAGATCATTGCGTCCACGGCGACCGTGCGAAAGGCCAAGGAGCAGGTGAACAACGTCTTCATGCGTCGTGTTTCGGTGTTCCCGCCCCATGGTCTCGATGTCGAGGACAATTTCTTCTCGGTGCAGCGATCGATCGACGAAAAGCCGGGGAGACGTTATCTCGGTGTGTGTTCCCCCGGTAGTTCGCGCCCGGCGATGCTGATCCGGGTCTACACGGCGTTCCTTACCGCCGCCAAGGCTCTATTCGATCGCTTTGGGCAAGCGGCCGATCCCTACATGACAACGGTTGGTTACTTCAATTCATTGCGCGAGTTGGGTGGAATGAAACGCCTCGCCGAAGACGACGTGCAGACACGTTCCTATCGCGTTGAAATGAGTCTCGTGAAACGCCCGGGACTTTCCCAGCGCAGCATCAACAACATCAAGGAACTGACATCGCGTGTGTCGAATCAGGATATACCCAAGTATCTCGACCAGCTCGAGGTGAAGTTCAAGGCGGAATACGACGAGGCCCAAGGCAAATACGTGACACGGTGGCAGGAGGGCGATGCGCGCGCCATTGATGTAGTGCTGGCCACCAACATGCTTTCGGTTGGCGTGGACATCAACCGCATTGGATTGATGGCTGTGAACGGCCAGCCCAAGGGTACAGCCGAATACATCCAGGCGACGAGCCGTATCGGTCGCTCGTATCCTGGCCTCGTCTGTACGGTGCTGACCTGGGCGCGACCGCGAGATCTATCGCACTACGAGACTTTCGAACATTATCATGCAACCTTCTACAAACATGTCGAAGCGCAGTCCGTAACCCCGTTCTCGCCACGAGCCATGGATCGAGGACTTACGGGGGCCTTGATCAGCGTGATGCGGCTGGAGAATGATAGTTTCAATCCCAATGAAGGCGCCCATGAACTGGATAGAACCGATCGCGACGAAGCCAAAGAGGCAATCGACGTCATTGCCAAGCGAGCCTGGAACGTGAGTGGCACTTTCGCCAAGGATCTGGCGGTCAGCGAACTGAAGGAGAGGGTCGATAAATGGGCGAAGGAGGCGAGTAGGGGCGGAAGGAATCTGGCTTACGAAAAGAAGGGTGAAGCGAGGGCGACGACCGTCGCACTCATCAAATCACCCGGTATCATGGCGTGGGACAATTTCACCGTTCCCATGTCGATGCGCGAGGTCGAGCCCGGTGTGCGCCTGGTGATGAGCACGAATCGTCTGCGCGAAGCGCCAGACTGGGTGCCGAAACCCGTTGCTGAAGATAAAACAGGGGGCGAGTCATGAACGGCGGCAAGACCCCGGTCGGAGAAGTACGGCCAAGTCAATTGCTTTGGACCTATGGCCCCGGCGCACTGATCGATTTGCCCAATATTTCCGTTGTGACGATGGGAAGCGATCAGTGGGAAAAGGATCGTTGCCAACCGATCGAGGAGGCTCGCCTGCTGGCAGCTGTACGTGGAGTGCTCGGTCGGCAGGTTCAGAGTCTCCGTATGCCGCCATTCCATAAGGACGACAATCTGGATGTATGGTCCGCCGAGGCCAGTATCGGCGTACCGGTCAGACCGTTTCCTCGTTGGCTGCGCTGCGTAAAGTGTGGTCTGCTCTCTGAGTTCGACCTCGGACTCTTCGAGCTGAAGGAAAACCGCTACCGTCCAGAATCCACATGCTTCGTACACAAGGCATGCAGGGGATCCAAGGGGGACCAGACAGCGAGAGACGCCGATGCGGTTCCCGCCCGTTTCCTGCTAGCTTGCCGAAACGGACATCTAGACGATTTCCCCTGGCACTATTTCGTGCACAACGGTTCGTCGCGCTGCAAGGGGACGCTGCGTTTTTTCGAAAGCGGGGCTTCGTTACAAACCGAGAACCTGTGGGTGAAATGCGACGAATGCGGCGCCTCTCGCAATATGGCGCATGCGTTCGGGCAGTCGGGCAAGGAGAACCTTCCGGCTTGTCGAGGCCGCCACCCGCATCTAGACGATTACGATCATGAGTGTACAGAAGATGCACGTACCGTGCTGCTGGGCGCGACTAATAGTTGGTTTCCCATAACGCTGTCGGCGCTGGCGATTCCGCTGACACGCGATCCGATCGCACAGTTGGTCAAGGATGGCTGGGACGACTTCCAGGATCGCCAATCTGTCGCTGAAGTAGCCGTTACCGTCAAGACGTTGAAGAAGACTGGCGCCTTGTCCGGAATCGACAAATATTCGCCGGAAGTGATCTGGGTCGCAATCGAAACATTCAGAAAAGATGACGGCGACTCGGGCTTGAATGCAGATATCAAGGGACCAGAGTGGGAAGTGCTGATTGATCCGAACCCACCGACAGATTGGCCGCATTTCATGAGCAAGCCGGTCGCCGTACCTTTGGGCTACGAGAAAAGAATATCGGGCGTTCTGCTGTTAGAACGCCTGCGCGAGGTAAATGCGTTGCTGGGTTTCACGCGTGTCGAGTCCCCTGAGGAGACATCGGATACAGGTGAGCGACCACCTAGGGCCAATCTCTGCAAGGGTGCAGCCGAATGGGTGCCTGCCAACCAGGTGCATGGCGAGGGAATATTCCTGCGATTCGACGAAACGGCGCTACAAGTCTGGGCGGCAACCACCGCGGTCAAGGAAATCGACAGGAAGTTGTTCGCGGGCCACCGAGGATGGAGAAATTCCCGTAAACTCGATCCAGGCGAAGGCTATCCGGGAATCCGTTATGCAATGCTACACACGTTGGCACATCTGCTGATTCGAGAGTTGGCATTGGAGTGCGGTTATAACGCGGCCAGCATTCGCGAACGTATCTATGCAGATGTAGAAAACGAAAACCCGCAGGCAGGTATCCTGATCTATACGGCTGCAGCAGACTCGGACGGTACATTGGGAGGGTTGGTCGATCTCGGCAAACCGGAGAACTTGGGACGCATACTGCGACAGGCACTTGATCGGGCAAGAATCTGTTCTTCCGATCCGCTTTGCTCGGAACATGATCCTGAAAAAGACCGCACACTGCACGTGGCAGCCTGCCACGCCTGCGGTTTCGTCGCCGAAACATCGTGCGAGAAGGGTAATCGATACCTGGATCGCTCCCTCCTGGTTCCGACGCTAGATTGTACCGATGCAGCATTTTTCGGAGAAAGTTAGCAATGGAACGTTTATTGGAGGCTGTCTCGGCTCTTGTGGCGCAGGTCTCGCCATCGAAGGCGGAGTCCTTGGCCAGAGAAATCGCTAAGCTCAAGGGCGTGGACGATGCATCGAAATTAGCGGGTTGGGCCAACAACCCAGTTGCAAGGGGTTTGTTCGGCAGTGTCGCCAACGCCTGGGTGGCCACGACCGTCACTCCTTCTGAACTGGCCGGAATGGTGGTAGGCGCGAGCTTCGCCTATCAACGGGCGAGAAAAGAAGAGTCCATCGAATTGGTCTGGACCGGTCCGGCTACGGAGTTGGTTGCAACGAGACGCACCGAACAGGCTCTGCTGGAGGTTATTCAGGCAGCCAAGCAAGATCTGTTTATCGTGAGTTTCGTTGCCTATGAAGTGCCTGAGATCATGAAAGCACTGGGCGAGGCGATAGGGCGTGGTGTCAAGGTATCCATGCTTATCGAATCGAGCGATGAGCACGGCGGAACACTTTCAGTAGATTCGGTCCGTAGAATGAGAGATGCCCTGCCGGGTTGTTCGGTCTATGTATGGAGTCACGATAAAAAAATGGCCGCGATTGGCGGTTACGGTTCGGTGCATGCAAAATGTTCTGTTGCCGATGGCCGGATCGCGTTCATTACGAGCGCCAACCTCACGGCAGCGGCACTCGAGCGCAATATGGAGATGGGAGTGCTCGTGCGTGGAGATCGTCTACCGAGACAGCTACATAACCATCTAAAGGCGTTAGTCACTACCGGAACGATAATTAAGTTTTTGGTAATTTTGCAGGCATCGGGGAAACCCTCCAGCCCCGCAGAATAGTTCGATTGCCGCTACTATTATGTTAGTTGGGTTCTCCGAAGACGCCAAAATTACCTATAAATAATGATAGCATTCGTATGGTTTGGGATTGAGGACCGCTTTTCCGGACATGGAGCCACGCTAAGGAACTAGAAATCCGCCAGCGGGCATCCGAATGCACGCAAGGCAAGACATGTCAGAGAACTACGATCGCATACAGTTCACGATTGATTCCGCGCTTCTGACGGAGCTTGGGGAGCGGCTTGTCGGGAGGCCATATATCGCGCTCGCCGAGCTAGTGAAGAATAGCTACGACGCCGATGCCAACCACTGCATGATCTCGTTCGGTGAGGACTACATCGAAGTCCTTGACGATGGCCACGGGATGACCGAAGAGGAGTTCCGCGACTACTGGATGCGGATTGGCACCACCCACAAGCGGAAAGACGCGTTGTCCCGGGATCTGAAACGTAACCTCACGGGCTCCAAGGGCATTGGCAGGTTAGCCGCCCAATTTCTTTCGACCAAGTTGCGTATGGAAACTGTATCCAACTTGGGCCGCCGCAGCTTCATTGAATGTGACGTAAACTGGAACGACGCCGTCTCAGCCGGCGAGCTCACGCATGCCTATGCCCTTTATCGCGTAACGCCGGGCGAGAATGCGACGTTCGCTCATGGATCCAAACATGGAACGCGGATCCGATTGACGGGACTGAATCATGTTTGGGGCAATGAGGAAGTCCGCGATCTTGCCAGACAGATATGGATGCTTCAGCCACCTCTCGCAGTGAAGCATGGATCGACCAAAGGCCGATCCCAATTCGTCGTGTCATTGGAAAGCAGCGATGAATCCGTCAAGCAAGAATTCGAGAGCCAGATGCAGGCGGCCTTCAAGAATTGGCAGGCCCGCATCATAGGGAGGATAGAGAATGGAAGAATGTCACAGATCGCTACGGTCGAGGTTGAATTCCGGGATGGAGAAAAGCATAAGGAGAACTTCGAGATAAAGGACTGCGCGATCGACGACGTGCGGTTCGAGATACGCGTCTTCAATCTCAAGGGGCGCCAAGCCTATGGTGTGGACGTCCGTGATGCCCGCGATTACTTCAAGGAATTTGGCGGCATCCACGTCTACGATCAAGGGTTCCGGCTTCCCTATTATGGGATTGAGCAGGACTGGCTTGGCATGGAAATGGATCACTCGCACCGACTTTTCAGATCCAAACTGCTCCCGGAACATCTTCAAGTGCCGGCAGGTATGAGGGACTTGCTGACGCTGGGGCGAACGTGCGGCGTAGTGGAAATAAGTACCGCCCACGAGGCATCGGCCATACCCGTAGACAAGAAGCGGAGCAGCGACTACCTG
>OBEQ011247554.1_pt1 | contig 14823 bp, 13 predicted proteins | sample 1670901 | NCBI WGS metagenome assembly OBEQ01 (sample SAMEA104232315, study PRJEB22302) | groundwater metagenome | biome: forest; feature: aquifer; material: groundwater | place: USA | collected 2011-08-07 | depth 5.4 m | reverse complement strand
GGGAGGAGGGGTGATGCGGCGCAGACGTCGACGGTGGTCGAGGCGGGTCCTCTCGCTGTGGCTTGCGCTGGCTCTGTGCCTGAGCACGCTCACGTATGCCATCGCTGAGGAGGTGATTCTGACCACGTACCTTCCTTCGCCGCGCGGGGTGTTTAATGAGCTCATCGTCAAGGTGTTGAAGCTCGTCTCGCCGGGTAATCTTCAGGTGCAAGGCAGCTTGGCAGTCGGACCGACATACGTACCCAGTAATCCCGGCGATGTCTTGATTGAAGGCCGAGTCGGGGTGGGCACGTCCGCGCCAGATCCCACGGCCGTCTTGGATGTGACGTCCATCACGCAAGGGTTCCTGCCGCCACGCATGACGACGTTTCAGCGCGATGAGATCGTGAGTCCGCCTCCCGGATTATTGGTCTACAACACCACCACCGATGATCTGGAAGTGTACAAGACTGGCGGGTGGGGCGGCGTGAGTTCCAGTAGTGTGCCCGCCGGTGCGGTGATGTTTTTTGGCACTTCGACATGTCCGAGCGGATGGTCGTCGTTTCCTGCGGCCGTTGGGCGGTATGTGGTCGGGACCACCAATGGTCCTTCTGTTGGAGAAGTTATCGGCCAAGCACTGAGCGACGCGGAGAACCGTCCCACAGGCCAGCACAGCCACCTCGTGAACGATCCTGGACACGCTCACCTTATCACTGGGGCGTTCACGGGTAGCACGCCTGGCTGGAGGCCGTATGACCAACACTGTTGTGGAAAGCCGCTGACTGCGACCACTGGCATTACAGTCGGCGGAGTCTCAGGAGGGGCGGTGCCGGGGACGAACGCTCCGTACATTCAGCTCCTCGCGTGCCAGAAAAATTAACACTCCGACGCTGCACGACGCCTCATGGTGCCTCACCGCGCACGCTTTTCCTCATTTCCGCACAAAGACTTGATCTGCCTTCCGCTTTATGTTACCGTGCCTTTTAACTAAGGAGGAGTGCATGCACAAATCCACTCGGTTGATTGCAGGGCTTGCGGTTGCCGCGATGGCGGTCAGCGGCTGTTACGGGCCGTTTAATTTGACGCGGCAGTTGTACCGCTGGAATGGGCAGGTCAGCAAAGATCACTGGGTGGTGGAAGGGGTGTTTATTGTGTGTGCTTTGCCGGTATATTCCTTAGCAGGATTTGGTGACGCACTACTGTTTAACTCGATTGAATTCTGGGGCGGGAAAAATCCCATTGAACTGTCGCGGGCTGACGCAGCGCAACCCGTCACCACGCGCATTACTCGCGGCAATCTCGAATTGCTGTTGAGCCGCATGGGTTCACAGCTGCAGGTAGAGCAACTCCAAAACGGCCAGTCCACCGGTCGCTTGCTGATTCAGCGACGGGGAGAGGTGACGGTCGCAACCGATGCCGCCGGGCAAACGCTGTTTACGGCTCAGACCTTGCCGGATGGCAGCGTGGTCGTGCAGGATGCCACAGGACACCAGGTGGCGTATTATACGGGTGCGCAGGTGGCGCAGGTCTTGAGTTCCGCGCATCAGTAATCGAGCAGAGCGCTCATCGACGAGATTTCGATGGGCAAACACACGCAAGCGGGCGGCGAAGACCAACGCCGCCCGCTTCGTGTTTCCAGCGACCCCGTGCATCCCACCGCCCTCACGCGTGAGTCTCCGTGGATCTGGTTGTGGCCGTGTTTCATTCTGATCGCAGGCGCGATCGTCTACGCAAATAGTTTCCGCGTGCCGTTTCTCTTCGACGACCAGCCGTTTATTCTCTTTAATCCTCGCGTGCGGCATCTGTGGCCGATCTGGGACGCGCTGCGACCCCCGCCTCAATCCAGCTCGGCAGGGCCCTCGCGGCCCCTCGTGAATGTGTCGTTGGCGATCAACTATGCCATGAGCGGCCGGCAGCCGTGGAGTTATCATGCGACTAATCTCGCGATTCATGTGCTGGCCGGCTGGCTGCTGTTTGGCGTGGTCCGGCGCACGCTGATGACGGATCGGCTGCGCCCTCGCTACGGCGTGGTCGCCTCCACACTCGCGGGGTGCGCGGCGCTGGTGTGGACGGTGCATCCGTTGCAGACGCAAGCGGTGACGTACCTCATTCAACGAGGCGAATCGCTCACCGGCTTGTGGTATCTCTTGACCATCTATGCGTTCCTGCGCAGCACCGCCAGCATCCACCGTCGACGATGGATTGGCGTCGCCTGGGCGGCGTGCGCGGCGGGCATGGCGACGAAACCGGTCATGGTGACCGCCCCGCTCATGGCCCTCGTGTTGGATCGCGTGCTGCTGGCGGATTCCTGGCGAACCGTGTGGCGCCAACGTGGCGGCGTCTATGTGGGGCTCGCGCTGACGTGGATTATCTTGGCGGCGATCATCGGGACCGCGCCTCGTTCCGCGCAGCCGACCGCCGGATTTGGATTGGCGTCCATGAGTCCGCTGGCGTATGCGCGCACGCAGCCCGGCGTGATCCTGCATTATCTTCGGCTGGCGTTGTGGCCGGATCCGCTGGTGTTTGACTATAGTTGGCCCGTGGCCAAGACGCCGGTTGAGATCCTGGTGCCGCTGGCGGGGCTGGGGCTGTTGTTGGCCGGCGTGGCGTGGTTGCTGCGCAGGAATGCCGCAATGGGATGCTGGGGATTATGGGTCTTCGTGATCTTGGCGCCGAGTTCCAGCGTGATTCCCATCGCCGATCTAGCGTTTGAGCATCGGATGTATCTGCCGCTAGCCGGCGTGGTGACGCTGGTGGTGATCGCCGCCGAGGGACTCTTGCGCCGATTGTTCGCGCGCGATTGGATGCGCCGATTCGCGGCTGGTAGTTGTCTGGCGGTGTGGGTGCTGGGGCTTGGCGTGCTGACGATCCGGCGCAACGCGGCGTATCAGAGCGAAGAAACTATTTGGCGCGATACGATTCTCAAGCGTCCCCAGAATGCGCGCGCCCACAGTAATCTCGGCGTGATTTTGGCGGAGCAGGGGCGATACGACGAAGCCAAGCAGCACTATCTGGAGAGTCTGAAAGCCAGCCCGGACTACGCGCATGGCCATAATAACTTGGGAACCATTTTGGCCAAGGAAGGGCAGTATGCAGAGGCGATCCGCGAATACCAACGGGCCGGCCAGCTCGATCCGTATTTTCCGAATCCCTCTAATAACACGGGACTCGCGTTGGCAGCACAAGGACGCTACGCCGAGGCCATGCCTTATTACCAGCACGCGCTGGAGCTGAATCCCCGCTCCTCGGAATTTCACTGCAATCTCGGCGTCGCGCTCACCGAAACCCATCAGCTCAAGGATGCCACCCAGCACTTTCTTGCCTCACTGGAATTGGATCCGGACAACGCCCGCGCCCACAATAACCTGGGGGATGCGTACCTCAAGCAAGGCAAACCCGAGTTGGCCACGCGGGAATTTGTGGAGGCGTTGCGGCTCCAGCCGGACTATGCGGATGCGGAGAATAATCTTGGGGTGATGCTGGTGCAAGAGGGGCGCGTGGCGGACGCGCAGGCGCATTTTGCGCACGCGTTGCGAGGCCAGGCCTCCGCCGAAGGCCACTACAATCTCGCGCGCGCGCTGCTCCAGCAGGGGCGCGTCGACGAATCGCTGGAGCATTTTCGCGAGGCGCTGCGGTTGAAGCCGGGGTGGGCCGACGTCCGGAATCATTGTGGCACGGTGCTCGCGCAGCACGGGCGACTCGATGAAGCCGCGCAACAGTTCACTGAATTATTGCGGCGCGATCCCCGGCATGCCGAAGGCCACAACAATCTGGCGAATGTGTTGTTGCAGCAGGGCCAAACGGCGGAGGCGTTGACGCACTACCAGCAGGCGCTGGACAGCAATCCCCGCTACGCCCAGGCGCATTTTAATCTGGGATTGGTGTTGGCTGGTCAAGGCCGCGCGGCCGACGCCATCCCGCACGTACGCGAGGTCCTGCGGTTGACTCCCGATTGGCCGGAGGCGCACAAAGTCTTGGCGACGCTGCTCATCGATCAGGGACAATTCGATGACGCCCGCACCCATTTGGCGGAGGCGATTCGCCTAAAGCCCGACGACGCCGAGGCGCAGGCGCAGTTACGCGCGCTTGATCTGAAAACCGGATCGCACCCATGACGGTGCAAACGCAGGAAGCCGTTGGGTCGCGCGCCGGTTGTGTGCGGTGGCAAGCATGGGGTTGGCCGCTGGCCATTCTTGCCGTCGGCGCGTGGGCGTACCACAACAGCTTCAGCGGGCCGTTTATCTTTGACGATTTGGACGCCATTACGTCTAACCGCCGCCTGCGCCACCTCTGGCCGTTGTGGCAGATGTTCGTGGACGTGCCGTTCCAGATGCGCGGCCGTCCGATTCTCACCTTGTCGTTCGCGCTGAATTACGCGCTCAGCGGTTTTCAGGTGTGGAGTTACCACGCCGTCAATCTCGCCATTCATCTGCTGGCCGCGTTGACCGTCTACGGGATCATCCGCCGCACGCTCCAAGTGCCGCGTCTTCACGAACGGTATGCCGCTGCGGCGTCGTCGCTGGCGGGTGCTGTCGCGGTGTTGTGGGTGGCGCATCCGCTCAACACCCAAAGCGTCACCTACATCATGCAGCGCACCGAATCGCTCATGGGGCTGTGCTATCTCCTGACGCTGTACTGTTTTCTGCGCAGTCTGACGGACTCGCATCCGCGCTGGTGGTATGTGGCGGGAGGACTGGCGTGTGCCGCGGGGATGGGCAGCAAGCCCGCGATGGTGACGGCGCCGCTGATGATGTGGTGTTTTGACCGGATCTTCGTGAGCGGATCGTTTCGCCAGGCGTGGCGTAAGCGTCGAGGGTGGTATCTCGGGTTGGCAGCGACGTGGCTCATTGGCGTGTTGTGGTTTCGCGAAGCCGCTTCACCGGTCAAGTCCCATGTGGTCTGGTGGCAGTATGCGCTCACGCAGCCCGGTGTCTTCGTCCATTATCTGCGGCTGGCGATCTGGCCGCATCCACTGGTGTTGGATTATGGCTGGCCGTGGGCGACGACCATCTCGGCAGTGGCCGTGCCAGGCGCGATCGTGGCGGCGCTTATGCTGGTTCTTGTGTGGGCGTTGCGGCGAGCGCCGGCGCTGGGATTTTTGGGGGTGTGGGTGGTGGGGATTTTGGCGCCGTCGACCAGCTTGCTGCCGGTGGCGGATGTCGCGGAACAACGGATGTATGTGCCCTTGATCGGAGTGGTGGCCTTGTGTGTCATCGTAGGATGGGCCTGGCTGCGCCAGGTCCTGCCAGTCGTGGCGTGGCGACGCGGGCTGGCGGGGGTGGTCGTGGTCGTGTTGACGGGAACCTATGGACGCCTGACGATTCATCGCAACATGGACTATCAAACCGAGGAACGCATCTGGCGCGACACGGTGGCCAAGCGTCCGAGGAACTCCAGAGCGCAGAATAATCTCGGCGTGGTGTTGGCGGACAAGAAGCAACTCGACGAAGCGTTCGCGCATTTGGAGGAAGCGGTGCGGCTCAAACCGGACTCCGCCGAGGCGCATAACAATTTCGGGGCGCTCTTGGTCAATCGAGGCCGCGTCGAGGAGGCGCTGGTCCATTATCACAAGGCCTTAGCGTTGAGACCGGATTACGCCGACGCGTATCACAACGTGGGGGCGGCCTTGGTGGTGCAGGGCCATCTGGCGGAGGCCGCACCTCAGTACGCGAAAGCGATGGATCTGGCGCCCGATGATCCGACGTACCGCCACAGTTATGCCGTCGTGGCGTCGGCCACCGGGAAGATCGGCGAGGCGATCATGCAGGAGCGGCGCGCGTTAGTCCTCTCTCCCGGCTATCTCGATGCGCACCAGCATCTGGCCTTGCTGTTGCTGCAGCAAGATGATGCGGCAGAGGCGATCCCCCATTTTGAAGCGGTGTTGCAGGCGATGCCGAACGATGGTCAGTTGCGCTCGCTCTATGCCGTAGCACTTGAGCGGCAGGGTCGAACGGAGCAAGCGCTGGCGCAATGCTTCCAGGCGCTTCCGTTTCTGTCGGACGATCCCGCGTTGCAGCAGCATATCGGCGACTTGTTAGCCAATCAAGGACGGTTGGATGAGGCCGCCTTGTACTATCAGGCGGCGCTGAGCCAGTTGCCGAATGCGCCGGAACTGCACCATAACTTCGCGGTCGTGTTGGAAGGACAGGGACGGGCGGACGACGCGATCGCGCAGGAAACCGAGGCCTTGCGGTTGCGGCCGGACTACTCCAAAGCGCACCAACATCTGGCGGAATTGCTCACGCGACAGGGGCGGACCGCCGAGGCCAAGCAACATCTCAAGGCCGTCGACGGTGCGAGGCCTGCAAAACCGTAAGTGTGTCCGACTACAACGCATTAGGCGAGCGGCGCGCTTCTTGCTATACTGAGATTCATCAGCGTCGCCACGCCACAGGAGGGATGGATGCAGGGGACGGTGTTTCAGCTCGTCGCTCACGCCAGTTTTCTTGTCAAGTTCGTGCTCGCAATTCTGTTGTTCTTCTCGGTGTTCTCGTGGTCGATCATTTTCTACAAATACTACGCGCTGAGCGCGGCCGCCAGCCAATCGGACACCTTCGTGAAGGCGTTTACATCGCACCCCGATCGAAAAACACTCCTGCAACAGGCGGATCGGTTGCCGCACAGCCCGCTGGCGAATGTCTTCAAATCCCTCTCCACCGAATCAGCCGGAGCCCCGAAAGATGAAATGCGCCTGGCGTGCAAGCGCTACGAAACCCGCGAGATCGAGAAATTGTATGTGTACCTGACGTTTCTCGCGACAACCGGCGCGACCACGCCGTTCATCGGGTTGCTGGGCACGGTGTGGGGGATCATGAACGCGTTTCGCGGGATCGGCACGGCCGGGTCCGCGTCGTTGGCGGTGGTCGCACCGGGGATCGCGGAAGCGTTGATTACGACGGCCACCGGCTTAGCGGCGGCCATCCCCGCCGTGGTCGCGTATAATTATTACCTCAGCCGCGCCCGTAGCATGACGGTGACGATGGAAGATTTTTCGGAAGAACTCCTGGCGCATTTTTGGAAAACGGCCAAATGAGAGGCGGGGTCGAGCGGGGCCAGACGTTTTCAGAGATCAACGTCACGCCGTTTGTGGACGTGATGCTGGTGCTGCTGATCGTGTTCATGGTGGCGGCTCCGATGCTGCGGCGGGGGATTGATGTGGAAGTCACGCTGCCCAAGGCCTCGACGGCGCAAGATGTGGCAGGCAACGGCGTGACCATCTCGCTGACGAAGGAACACGTGATTTACTTCAATCAAGAAGTGGTGACTCTGAAAGAGCTGCGCCGCAAATTGGTCCGGGTCAGACGGGATGAGCCGGTACTGATCCAAGCCGACCGGTATGCCTACGTGAGTAAACTGATCGAGCTCTGGGATTTATGCCGCGACGTCGGCGTGCGCCAAATCCACATCGCGACCCTGCCCCAAGAATAATCTTTGTCGCTCCCCCCGCGTCGCGTTATCCCCACCACTGCCGATCCAAGCTCCGATATTGAATCGCCTCGGCCACATGATCGGGCTGGATCGTATCAGACTCGGCCAGATCGGCGATCGTGCGCGCGATCTTCAGGAGTTTATCGTACGAGCGGCCGGAGACATGCAGGTCTTCCATCGCGCGCCGCAGCAACGCCTGCGCGTCCGGCGTCAGGGCGCACAAATCTTTGAGATGCCGATGGCGCATCTGCGCGTTGGTGAAGATCCCGCGAGCGGCCAGGCGCTGGGCTTGACGCGCGCGGGCCTCCACGATCCGCTGTTTGATGGCGGCGGAAGACTCACCGGTAGCCGGATGCGTGAGGGCGGCCAGCGGGACGGCCGGCACCTCAACGTGTAGGTCGATGCGGTCCAACAAGGGTCCTGAAAGCTTCGCCAGATAGTGCTGCACCTTCGTCGATGGACAGCGGCAGGCCCGCCGCGCGTCCGTCAAAAATCCACACGGGCAGGGATTCATCGCCGCCACCAACAGAAACTGCGCCGGAAACATGACCGCGCGTTTGGCGCGGGCGATCGTCACCGCGCCATCTTCGAGCGGTTGCCGCAAACTCTCCAAGACATCGCGGTGAAATTCCGGCAGCTCATCCAGAAACAGCACGCCATGATGTGCGAGAGAAATTTCTCCGGCTCGCGGCAGCGGTCCGCCGCCGACGAGCGCCACCGCGGAACTGGTGTGATGCGGCGCGCGGAACGGCCGTTGCGTGAGGAGCGGCTGATGCGCGCGGGTGAGCCCGAGCACGCTGTGAATCTTCGTGACGTCTAGCGCTTCCTCGAGGGTGAGATCCGGCAGGATCGTCGGCAGCCGCTGGGCCAGCATGGTTTTGCCGGAGCCGGGCGGCCCGATCAACAACACGTGATGTCCGCCGGCCACTGCGATCTCCAGCGCGCGTTTGGCGAAGACTTGCCCTTTGACATCGGCGAAATCCATTTCGTACCGATTACTGTGGGTGGCCCACCCGTTGAGTTCGACGATGGGCGGAGCCGGGATGTCGCCGGTCAGAATGGCGACGGCTTCGCGCAGATTCGAGGCGGCCAGCACCCGCACCCCATCCACCACGGCCGCTTCGCGCGCGTTGGCGGCGGGCACTAAGATCGTTGGGCGTCCGTGTTCGCGCGCTGCCAAGGCCATGGGGAGGATGCCGGGGACGGGTCGCAGCGTGCCATCCAGCGCCAACTCGCCCAGCGCCACGAGCGCATCGACCTGCGCCGGATCGATCTGGCCTGAGGCCGCCAGAATGCCCAGCGCGATTCCCACATCAAACGCCCCGCCCTCTTTCTTGACATCCGCCGGGGCCAGATTGATAGTGAGCCGCCGGTTGGGCAGCTGGTACTGGCTGTTGAGCAGCGCGCTGCGCACGCGTTCCCGCGCTTCCTTCACGGCTTGATCCGGCAAGCCCACGACCGTCATCGCCGGCAAGCCCTGGCCGGCATCCACTTCGATGTCGATCGGCAAGGCCTCAAGTCCCAGCAGGGCGTAGGCATGTGCACGGGCGAGCATGGTCGTCCTTTCACACCACGGAACCACAGAATTGCCACAGAGACACAGAGAAATCGTCTGATTTTTCTGTGATTCTATGTGAATTCCGTGTCATCTGTGGTCCGAATTTCCTTGTGTTGGCGTCGAGGTTGCGTTATACTAATTTCTGTTCATTTTCACCCATAACACGACGACCCCACCTGGTCAAGGAGAATTCCCATGCAGTCGAGCAAGACGTTGTGGTTGCTGGTGATCGGCATGTTGATCACTGGAGGGTTGGCCGTGAAAGTCGAACTCGATAAGCGCCAGTTGGTGGAGGACTATCGCCAGACCCAAGTGGCGTTGGCACAAGTGCAGATTGAGCGCACCCAACTCAATCAGCAGTTGGATGTGGTGCGTCACACCGTGGATACCCAGGCGACCGATCTCACCCATATGCAGCAGGAACTCGCCCAGCTGCAGACGACGCTCCAGCAAACCGAACAGCAACTCGCCCAACTGCGCACCGATCAGGCCAGCTTACAAGAAGCCAACGCGCAACTCTCGGAAGAGAAATCAACGCTGGAAGCCAAGCTGTCCTCGGTCAAAGAATTGAAAATCGCGATTTTGGATTTGCGCCGCAAGATGTGGCGGCAGCGCTGGCAGGCCTGGATGGCGTACCTGCAGAGCCAGCGGTCGGCAAGCCCCACCATGTTGGCGCAAGGCAACCGAGGCTATGTGGTCCATAATGGCGTGCCAACCCTCGGATCCGTCACCAAGCTCCAGGTTCGCGTCCTCGATCCAGAAGCCCGCTAAATGACCGGCGCTCTAAACGCCTGGTATCAGAACCGGGTGTTTTGGGTGTGGTTTTGGGCGTGCATCATTTCGCAATCCACCAAAATCATCCTGGGCGCGATGCGTCAGCGCCGATTTGATTTCCGGTGGTTCGTGGGTACCGGCGGCATGCCCAGCACGCACGCTGCCGGCGTGACGGCCTTAAGCACCGTCATCGGCTTAGACGCCGGGTTTGGTTCTCCCCTGTTTGCCCTCGCGGTCGTCTTCACCGTCATTACACTGTTCGATGCCCAGGGCGTGCGCCGCTGGAGCGGACGCCAAGCCCAAATCCTCAATAAGATGCTGGAAGATATCTATTTTCAACACCGGATTCAGGAAACCAGATTGAAAGAGCTCCTTGGGCATACCCCCACCGAGGTGCTCGCCGGCATGGGCGTGGGGTTGGTGACGGCATTGGTGCTGCGGTAGTCACGTGAGGCCCAGACTTACGGAACGAAAGTGAACGTAAGTCTGCTGGCCGAACATGACCCCGCACTAATTTCTGCGCGGAAACGATTCAGATCACGTGGAAAGTCTGAAACCAGTGATAGGGTTCAGCACATTGGGGAGCGGTTGAAAATTAGTGCGGGGTTCAATTCGCACCCGTGACTTACGTCGCCCTGAGGGGTTCCGTAAGTCACGTGCTCATTGAAGGAGACGAGTGAGGATGCGTCGACAGTGGTTTGTTGGAGTGACGGTGGGTCTGGCGATTGTCTTGGGATTGGGGTTGGTGGTGTGGGCAAGCACGCAGGGATTCATCGGTCCGTATGGGAAGGCGAAGCATCTCTTAATCTCGGCGGAGCGGGATGTCCAGCAGCAGCAGTGGCCCTCGGCGCAGGCCAAGCTGGAGCAGATCCTTACCGCCTATGCCGACTCGCCCTTCGCCGATCAGGCGCTCTTGGAATTGGGCCAGGCCCATCAGCAGCAGCAGCATTTTGTGGAGGCCCGCGCCGCATATCGGCTGCTGCTGGAGCGGTTTCCAAAATCCGCCCTGCTGGGTGAGGTTCAGCAACAGCTGGGCGCGGTCAACGTCGCGCTGCTCTTTTCTCCGACGATGACCGAGGCGGATAAGCCCTACGAGGTCAAACCCGGGGACACCCTGGGGAAAATCGCTTCCGCCGCGCACACGACCGTCGAGCTCTTGCGCCGGGCCAACGGCTTCTCCAAAGACGTGATCCGGCCGGGACAAAAATTGAAAATTCCCGGCGGCCATTTCAGCGTGGTCGTCGACAAATCACAGAATCAGCTGTTGCTCACCCAAGATAACCAATTCTTCAAACTCTATCCGGTGGCCACCGGCAAAGACAATTCCACGCCGGTGGGCGCGTTCAAGATTATCGAGAAAGTTCCCAACCCTATTTGGTATAAACAGGGCGCGGTGGTGCCGTCTGGCAGCGCCGAAAATATCCTGGGCACGCGCTGGATGGGGTTGAGCAAGCAAGGCTACGGTATCCACGGCTCGACCGATCCTTCGGGCATCGGCAAGCAAGTTACCGCGGGCTGCGTGCGGATGCACAACGCCGACGTCGAAGAATTGTTTGAGATCGTGCCGCGCGGGACTGACGTCACGATTGTCGACTAACCAACGGCAGGAGGCGTCGCTGAGCGTCCATGGTTGTTGACGGCGTGTATCGCTACGAATTCGAGAAGCCGCTGGCGGAAGTGCACCATCGCCTGCAGGAATTGCGCAAAGGCGGGGAGCAGAAGCAAGCCGCCGCCATCCGGGACCTCGAACTGCAAGCCGAACAGCTCAAGCGGCGCATCTACAGCAATCTCACCCCCTGGCAGCGCGTGCAGCTGGCGCGCCATCCGCTGCGGCCCTACACCCTTGACTACGTGCGGCTCATCATGACCGAGTTTCTCGAGCTCCACGGTGACCGGCTCTACGGCGATGACAAATCCATGGTCGGCGGGCTCGCGCAGGTGGACGGCCGCAAGGTTATGGTGATCGGTCATCAAAAAGGGCGCGACACCAAAGAAAATCTCATGCGCAACTTCGGCTCGGCTCACCCCGAAGGCTACCGCAAGGCGCTGCGCCTCATGCAGCTGGCGGCGAAATCTCACGTGCCGGTGGTCGTGTTCATCGATACGCCGGGGGCGTATCCGGGCATCGGCGCCGAGGAACGCGGGCAAGCGCACTCCATCGCGTGGAACATGCGCGAAATGGCGCGCATCACCACGCCGATTTTTATGTGTGTGATTGGCGAGGGCGGCTCCGGAGGCGCCCTGGGCGTGGGTGTTGGGGATTGGGCCGCGATGCTGGAAAACGCGTACTATTCAGTGATTTCGCCGGAAGGGTGCGCGGCCATTTTATGGCGCGATCGCGCCAAAGCGCCTGAAGCGGCTGCCGCCTTGAAGCTGACCTCGAAAGACTTGCTGGAGCTCAAACTGATTGATGAGATGATTACCGAACCTGCCGGCGGGGCGCATCATGATCCGGCCGGCGTCGCGCAGCGGCTCAAAGAAGCGATCGTGCGATTTTGGAAAATGATCGAACCGTTCTCGGCCGAGGAACTTTTGCAGCGCCGCTACGAACGGTTTCGCCGCATCGGGGTGTTTGCGACCGTGCCGGCGATGCCGTCCGCCCCCGCACCTTCTTCAGCCAGCCCCGCGGCGCATTAAGTCGCCGCGAATCTCTCCGCAATTCTTTCAACGACAATTCCAGAAGGTTCGATTCTCTCTAAGCAGAAAGTGCCGGGGGAGAGAATCGAACTCTCATGACCTTGCGGTCACGGGTTTTTGAGACCCGCGTGTCTACCAGTTCCACCACCCCGGCGCACCACACAGGAAGGGAAAAGATTGGTGGAGCAGCGGGGGATCGAACCCCGGACCCCCACGATGCCATCGTGGTGCTCTCCCAGCTGAGCTACTGCCCCAATCAGATGGACGATTACCTTAACATGTCCGACGAGAATGTGTCAATCGGCGCACAGCCCCCGAACGCCGCCCCCACCCGCCCCCGACGCTCGTATTGACAGGGGCCTCGCGGTTTGTTATGGCTGCTGCTATGCGCGCTAAGCAATCTGAACGGCCGGTTTCGACCATGCCGGTGGAGCGGATCGAACGGCTCATTCACCTGGTCCGAGGCCATCGAATCATGCTGGATGTGGATCTGGCAAGTTTGTACGGGGTGGCGACGAAACGCCTCAACGAGCAGGTCAGGCGCAACGCGGAACGCTTCCCCGAGGACTTCATGTTCCGGCTGACGGAAGAAGAAGTGGAGGCTTTGAGGTCGCAAATTGCGACCTCAAACAAAGGGCGGGGGGGACGGCGATATCGTCCTTACGTCTTCACGGAGCACGGCGCAATCATGGCCGCGATGGTCTTAAGGAGTCCGCGGGCGGTTGACATGAGCGTGCAGGTGGTTCGCGCGTTCGTGCGGCTGCGCGAAATGCTCGCGTCAAACGTCGCGCTGGCCCACAAGCTGGACGAATTGGAGCGCCGATTAGCAGGTCACGATCAAGCGATTCACAATCTCTTTGAAGCGATCCGCCGCTTGTTGGCGCCCCCACCGTCGAAACGCCGCCAGATCGGGTTTCATGTGAGGGACGCCCGGGGACGCTATACCGCGATGACTGCTCCGATCCCCAAAGTCCTCCACCGTGTCGCCGCCTGACGCGGTGACCCCGCCGCATTAGACCCGTCCTCGAACGCCGCGCCACCCGCCCCCCGACGGTCTTTGGCCTTTCAGAACCTGACGCGAATCCCACCAGCATCTGTTCCCCCAGCGCGCGTTCTGTTACAATTGACCCGACCACTTGGAGGTTCTGCGCATGCCCAACCCCCACCACTATCGGCGGTCCCATGCGGGGCGCTGCCTGTGTTCCCTCATGAGATTTCCAAGATTTCTATTCTCTGAAGTACGTCATGTGTTCCTAAATTCCCAGGAGTCCTTTACTAACTAGACACGCGCGATGGCACTTCATCCTGAGTTTCCCACGTCGCCCTATGCCGTCCTGCTACCTGACCAGCGGTGGTTTCCGGCCGCCGAGGAACTACGTAGTACTGCCTACGAGAAACTGCTCCCACCACTCGTCGCCAACATCCGCAGGGAAGTTTCCGCTTGGCGGAAGACGGACTATGCTGGCGCTTCGGAAACGTCCCGATCGTTGCTCCACTGGTGGTTTGATGTTGAACATCTACAAGAAAGCGCGGCCAGTTCGCTCACGCCGTTTCGCTACTACTTTGCCCAGCGAGAGGCCGTCGAGACAATCATCTGGCTGTATGATGTGCGTCACGTGCGGGACAAGTTCGATCTGTTGCGTTTCGACGCCTCCGGCGCAGTCTCGGCTGGCATGTTCGATGAGGAATGGCCGCGCTATGTTGTGAAGATGGCTACCGGCGCAGGCAAGACCAAAGTGCTCTCCCTTCTTATTGCTTGGAGTTTTTTCCATAAACTTTACGAACCGGACTCAACGCTTGCGCGAAATTTTCTGGTCATCGCACCCAACATCATCGTGCTCGACCGATTGCGGGCGGACTTCGACGGCCTTCGCATCTTCTTCAACGACCCGATTCTTCCGGACAGCGGCTACGGCGGGCGCAACTGGCGCGACGACTTCCAGCTCACCCTGCACATTCAGGACGATGTCCGTGTTTTGCGAAACACGGGCAATCTATTTCTCACGAACATCCACCGTGTTTTCATTGGCGACGTGCCGGAACCCTCGCTGGGAGATGAGGATTTACGCGACTATTTCCTCGAACCATTTGGCGCCAGGCCCATCGGCAAGACAACCGACAGCAAGACCGACCTCGGCGAGATCATTCGCGAAATCGAGGAACTCGCCGTGTTCAACGACGAAGCGCATCACATCCACAACCCGAAGATGGCGTGGTTCAAATCCATCCAAGACATCCATCACCGAATGCTACAGAAAGATCGCCGTCTGGCGCTGCAGGTGGATGTCACAGCGACGCCACGTCATGACAGCGGTGAGATTTTCGTGCAGACTGTCTCAGATTATCCTCTCGTTGAGGCGATTCACCAAAACGTCGTCAAGCATCCCGTTCTACCGGACGCGCCAAGCCGCGCAAAACTCCACGAACACACGAGCGCCATCTTCACG
>OBEQ011777157.1_pt1 | contig 14824 bp, 20 predicted proteins | sample 1670901 | NCBI WGS metagenome assembly OBEQ01 (sample SAMEA104232315, study PRJEB22302) | groundwater metagenome | biome: forest; feature: aquifer; material: groundwater | place: USA | collected 2011-08-07 | depth 5.4 m | reverse complement strand
TGGCATTACGGTAGTAAGCGGTATGCCTGTTAGTGCAGTTGTTTGCAGGTGGTAGTTTATTATCTTTACTAACAGGCATACCGCTTACTACCGTAATGCCAATCTTGGCACTGATTGTCTTGATTTATACTTTAATTTCTGGTTTCCAAGCATCGGTAGTTACTGATTTTGTTCAGTTAGGTTTAATCTATGTTATCGGTTTAATTATTTTACCTCTTGCTTGGCATAGTGCAGGTGGTTTTCACGCAATCGCTATGGGATTTCACGGCATACAGGGCGTAAAGAGCATCTTTGACCCAATGGTTGCATTTTCCTTTGGTATAGTTACTTCAATCGGTCTTATTGCTGGCTCTATTTCAGACCAATCAAATTGGCAACGGGCATTTGCGGTTAAAGACGGGCAAGTGGTAAAAGCATTTCTTTTTGGCTCATTACTTTTTGCTATCGTGCCAATCGCATTATCAACTCTCGGTTTTCTTGCAGTAAATCCTGCGTTGCATATCAATCTTCCAAAAGGAATTGATGTTTCAATGATTGGCGTGCAAACAGTGGCAACTTTACTTCCTTTTTGGGCAGTTTCTTTATTTGTAATAATGCTTATTGCGGGATTATCTTCTGCTCTTGATGCGGGGCTCTCGGCGGCAAGTTCTCTTTGGGTTACTGACATAATAAAAAAACCGCTTGGTGATAAAGAGTCCGTAAAAGCGGCAAGATATTCAATGATAGGAATTACTGTATTGGGCTTACTGGTATCTTTGGGTGCGATTTACATTCCGCATTTCGGTCTTCAACAACTTTGGTGGGTATTTAACACGATTGCCGCTTGTATTATGATTCCTACGGTTTTGAGTTTGTATTGGGACAAGTTAAGCGAAAGAGGAGTATTTTGGGGTGTGTTAGTATCCTTTGTTATAGGCATACCGTTGTTTGTTTATGGAAATATCATCAATAAACCAATTTGGATAGTTGGGGCTTCATTATTTATTGTTGCCGTCAGCACTCTCTTTTCAGTTCTTATCCCAAGAAAAACTGCTTGGGTTAGTCCGCTGTTGCCTAAATAAAATAAAAATTATGCCAATAATAAACATAGAGTTTGATAGTCAAAAAGTTCAAGTGGAAGAAATAAAAATCCTGTCAGATGCAGTGCATAAAATTGTATCCAAAATAACGGGTATTGAAGATGTCCCCGTTTATGCAAACGATAGCCAAATTAAAATTGCAGTTTCTCCCATAGAGATATTTATTCGTTTAAGCGACCATAAAATAACTGATGCCGATAAACTTATTTCTGATATAAAATCCAAACTATCAGAATGGAAAAAAGAAAATAATTACCCTCATTTAATTAACCTAACTCTTATTCCAATGAGCTGGAAAATTGAGATTGGAATATAATTAAAATATGAAACTGTATTTTGTAGCTCACTCAACATCAAAAGATAACGAGGCGGAACTGGCATCGGGCTGGAATGATGTTGAGTTGTCTGAACTCGGCATAAAACAATCAAAAGAACTGGGCGAAAGGTTTAGGGATATAAAAATAGATTTAATATGTTGCTCTGATTTAAAGCGAGCCGTTGATACGGCTAAAATAGCTTTTGGAGATAGAATACCCATTATTACTGATAAAAGGTTGAGAGAGCTTAACTATGGCGACTTTACCGCCAAACCCAGCAAGATTGTCAGTTCTATGAAAAATGAGGCGATAAAAAAGCCCTTTCCAAATGGAGAAAGTTATGAGCAGGCGATGGTTAGGGTTCAAGAATTTTATAATGAGCTAAAAACGAAATACCCAGATAAAACCATTCTTATTGTCGGTCATCGTGCCACTCAATACGGATTAGATACAATGATGGGCAAGACACTTGAACAATGTTTGAGCGTGCCTTTCAAATGGCAACCATACTGGGAATATAATTTATAAATAAAATTCTATGAAATTCATTAAAATAATTAACCCCGAAAACGCCTCCGATGAGGAAGTAGCAAAATTTGCAATCAGAGAAGCGGTGAGAGCAATTGTGTATGATAAAGATGGCAATGTGGCAATCTTAAATGTATCAAAACAAAACTACCACAAACTGCCTGGCGGTGGAGTAGAAAAAGGAGAAGATTTACAAACTGCATTAAAGCGAGAATGCCAAGAGGAGCTTGGCTGTGATATTGAAATGTATGGCGAGGTAGGAGAAATCATTGAGTATAGAAAAATGTATAATATGAAACAAATTTCACCTTGCTATTTAGTTAAAGTAGTCGGAGAGAAGGGTAGTCCCTCTTTTACCGAAGAAGAAAGTGAGGATGGGTTTCAAATTCAGTGGCTTCCTTTGGAAAAAGCAATAACTCTTTTAGCATCAGACCAACCGTTAAATAATGAAGGCAAGCTATACATTGTTCCCAGAGATAAAACTTTTTTAGAGGTGGCAAAAGAAATTAAACCAGCGACATAAAATATGTCAGAAGATTTTTCAAAAAACTTAATCAAAGAATATAAGTATTGGCAGATTTATATTAACGCCAACCAAAGTTATCTTGGGCGTTGCGTTGTTTATTGTAAACGCCCCGATGCGTTGGATTTGGCAGATGCCACGCCAGAAGAACAGCAAGAGCTATTTGTTGTTTTGCACGACTTGCGAGAAGCTATGAAAAAAGTATTCCAACCAGATTGGTTTAATTATGCTTTTTTAGGAAATGTTATGCGACATTTACACGGACATCTTTATCCTCGTTATGAAAAACCCAAAACATTTATGGGTATCACCTTTACGGATGAGTGGTATGGACATTATCCCGATGATACTGACGCTCACAATGTGGCTGTGCCACAAGAAGTGCTGTATGCTATGAGAGATAAGTTAGCCGAAGCATTAAAATAATCTAAAAAAGGAATAAAAACAGCTCATCAATTAGATGGGCTGTTTGTTTATAGGAATTTGCAAAAACTCTAAAATCGGGTTAAAGTGAAGCCAATATAGCAGTTCTAACTGCTTCTAATGCCCACTGCATGAAATTTAAAATTACTAAAAGGGTTAAAAATATCAGCTTGGTTATTTTTGGCATCCTGTGCCTGGTTTTGGTTTGGGAAATTTTTGTGCCGAAATCTTTTAATTCGCAGGAACCGGTGGTTTACACGGCGGAAAGCGGGGCAGGGCAGGCGGATATCGCCCGTGATTTGGCGGCGGAGGGGGTGATTAAAAACGGTTTCTTTTTCAAATTGTATTCTTTCATTTCCGGCAACGCGGGAAAGTTGCAGGCGGGGGGTTATGATTTTTCACCTTCTATGTCTATCGCGGGCATCATTAACCGCCTGGCCAAGGGTGATGTGATGAAAAACCGGGTGGTGGTGCTGGAAGGGTGGGATTTAGATGATGTTGCCAAATATGTTGATGCCAAGAAATTTTATTTCAAAAAAGAATTTTTAGCGGCGGCCAGGGCTGATTACAGTGAAGAGTTTCCGTTTTTAAAAAATCGGCCCAAAGGCGCGGGGCTGGAAGGCTATATTTTCCCTGACACCTACAGCGTCCCCGCTTATAACATGCCCCATGATTTTATCAAAATTGCGCTGGCTAATTTTGACAAGAAATTAACGCCGGAACTTCGCAAAGAAATTGAAAAGCAAAAAAAGACCGTGTTCCAGATTGTCACCATGGCTTCTATTTTAGAAAAAGAAGTACCCTCGCTGGCCGATAAAAAAATCGTGGCCGGCATTTTGTGGAAGCGCATTAATAATGGCATGGCCCTGCAGGTTGATTCAACCATTAACTATATTACCGGAAAAAGTGACAGCCGGGCCACACTGGCGGATTTGAAAATTGATTCAAAATATAATACCTATAAATATTTGGGCCTTCCGGCCGGGCCCATTTCCAACCCTGGCATGACCAGCATTTTAGCGGCTATTTACCCCACCAAAAGCGAGTACTGGTTTTACCTTTCCGCTGACGGCAGTGGCGAAACCGTGTATAGCAAAACCTTCAAAGACCACCAGTTGGCCGCGGCTAGGTATTTAAAATAGGCTTGACAGCAAGCAAGATATAGACTAAGATTCGGATATAAAGGTCGTAGACAGTGGGGATCCCGAAAGGGAAATAAAAATCCCGCCGAGGCTCATTTTTTATTACAACATGGCATTAACAAAAGAGAAAAAACAGAAAAACTTAACTGACCTGAAGGCCAATATCGCCAAGCAAAAGTCGGTCATTTTTGCGGACTTTTCCAAGGTCAATTCCGCCGATTTGTTCAAATTGCGCAAAACCTTGAAAGAACAGGGCTGCAATTTGAAAGTGGGGAAGAAAACCCTCATCAGGATTGCCTTTGGCCAGTCGGGAATTTCATTTTGGGCAAAAATGAAAAAAGCTATTCCCGGGCAATTGGCGCTGGTGTTTGGCATGGAAGATGAAGTGGCTCCGGCCAGATTGTCTTATCAATTTGCCAAAACCAACGAAAATTTCAAGATTTTAGGAGGAATTTTTGAAGGCAAATTCATTGACCGGGAAAAGGCGTTGGTGTTAGCTGCTTTACCAACCAGAAACGAGTTGCTGGGCAAATTGGTTGGTTCTTTGGCCAGCCCCATGGCAAGCTTTGTGCGCGTATTAGATAAAATTAGTAATATTCAAAAATAGAAAAATTTATGGCAGACGAAACAAAACAAGAAACGGTTGTACCAGAAAAATTCAAATCTCTGGTAGAATCAGTTGAAAAGTTGTCAATTGTAGAGTTGGCAGAATTGGTGAAGGTGCTGGAAGGTAAATTCGGCGTTTCCGCCGCCGCTCCGGTTGCCGCTGCAGCCGCCGCAGGACCTGCTGAAGAAGCCAAAACTTCATTTAATGTTGAATTAAAAGAAGTGGGAGCCCAGAAAATCGAAGTGATTAAAGTGGTGCGAGATGTAACCGCCAAAGGATTGAAAGAGTCAAAAGATTTGGTTGACGCCGCTGCTGCCGCTCCTCAAATGGTAAAAGAAGGAGTAAAGAAAGAAGAAGCTGACGAAATTGCCAAAAAGTTCGCAGCCGCAGGAGCCAAAGTGGAAATTAAATAAAAACAGGAAGCCGCTTGAAAAAGCGGTTTTTTGTTGCTATAATGGCCCTGGGTTGGAAGTTCAAATCTTTGCTTGGGGTTACCATGCTTGGAGACTGGGTGTTGGACTTGTTTGCTCTTCTTTGCACGGCGGCGTCAGGAGTGTACGCGTATTACTTCCTGTTGCCAATTATTATGTAGGCCGCAAGGCTGAAAGGGGCGTTCATTGTGGCGCCCCTTTTTTAATTATGGTAAAATAATTAAATATGCTAAAGAAGATTTTTTGGACCGGGCATTCTAAGGTAAAAATGCGCCAGTATGGGCTTTCGCCAGGCAAAATATTACAAGTACTGCGAAAACCCGAAAGAAAAGAAAAGGGGATTGCGCCGGGTTGCACCGCTTTGATGCAAACACGGAAAAGTAATATGAAGCCGCCCGGAGAAATTTGGCTGATGTATAAAGATACCAAAGATTTAAGGAAAATCATCAGCGCGTGGCGGTATCCGGGGGTTTCAAAGCCGGGGGAGAATATTCCTATTCCGGTGGAAATTAAAGAAGAACTGCTTCATGGAAATTTCTAAAAGGCAACCTATTATTTTGCAATGGCTCGCTTGGCATTTTTTCCAAATGCCGGCGGATTTGGTTTTGGTTTGGAAGAACTATATTTTTTTTGTTGCCGGTTATTTTTCCATTCCGCTTTTGCTTTCCACTCTGCTTTCCCCCTGGCGCCACACGGCTTTTGCCTCTTCCAAGAGGTTTGATATGGGTGAATTTTTTGGGAACCTTATTGCCAACGCTTTTTCGCGGGTTATTGGGGCTGTGTTACGCTTGGCATTGATTCTGGCGGGGCTTGTGGCCCAAGTGATAGTTATTGCCCTGGGCGCCCTAGCCATTATTTTTTGCCTTGTCGTTCCGTTTATCGTTTTGGGGCTTATCATATTTGCCATATATGTTTGAAACAAGAACCACGCAGGTTTCGCGGTCACTGAAAATCTGGTCTTTCTTCCCGGTTAAATACGCGGATGCTTTCGCTTTTGCCTTTTTGCTGCTTTGCCTGGGATTTTTATTGTTTTCCCTTAAAATATCCCTCTTTTTTGGAGCGCTTTCGTTGTCATTTTTGGAACTGTATTTTTTTGCCAATGGCAGTATTAGAAAACCTAAAATTTCTGTAAACCTTGCCGACGCCATTGCCGATCCGGATAACCATAACCTGGCTGAATTTCTAAGTTTGGAAGCTTGTGCTATTGTTGAACGCGCCATTAAAATCTGCAAAAAACGCCGGCTTTCAGTTGTGCCCTCCGAGGCGCTTTTATACGCCGCTCTTTTAGAAAATGCCGATGTAAGGCTTTTGGCCGGGCGCCTGGGCATTGATGCCAAAAAAACCACCCAAGATTTGAAAAATTACCTGGAAAAACAGGAACGCAAGCAGAAATTTAATTTATTGCTGGCGCCTTCATTTGAAAGTGTTATCCTGGAAGCCGCCAGCATTACCAGCGAAAGAAAGTTAAATATTATTTCAGAGAAAGAATTGCTGGCAGCCCTAGCAAAACATGACGGGTTTTTCAAAAACCTGATGGTGGAACATGAATTGAAAGAACAAGATGTTAAAAACTTGGCGCTTTGGCTTGATACCATAGAACGCGCGCTTCAAAGGCGTAAAAAATTCTGGCTGAAAGAAAATCTGGCCCGGGCTGGGTCGCTGGGCAGGGACTGGGCTTCGGGTTTTACGGTAACACTAGACCAATACGCCATTGACTGGACGCGCGCGGGCCGGGGCAACGTGTTCAATGAAATTGTCGGGCATGCCCAAGAAATTAATGAAGTGCAAACGGTTTTGGCAAAATCTTCATTGCGCAACGCTTTGCTGGTGGGGGCGGAAGGTTCTGGGCGCAAAAGCATTGTCCAGGCCGTTGCCCGGCAGGCTTATTTAGGCGCCGGTTTGCCGGAAATAAACCAAAAACGGTTTGTAGAGCTTGATTTGGTTTCACTTCTGGCCAAAACGCAAGACGCAGAAAGGGTGGAATTCTTGCTGGACCGGATTTTTAAAGAAGTTATTTCCGCCGGCAACGTTATTTTAATTATTGATAACCTGGAGAATTTTGTGGCCAATAAAATTGCCAAGCCCGGAACCATTGATATTACCGGCATTCTGGCGCGCTATCTGGCTCTGCCAAATTTCCAATTCATCGGCATTACTTCGTTTGAAGGCCTGCACCATAAACTGGAAGACAACCCTTCGTTTTTAGAATATTTTTCCAAAGTTGAGGTGGCGGAAGTTTCTGAAGCTGACACCCTGAATATTTTGCAAAACATGGTCATGGGCCTGGAAAAACAGGCCGGCATTTTTATTCCCTATCCTTCGGTGCGCCAAACGGTGAATTTAACCGCGCGCTATGTGCCTTCTGAACCGTTTCCCAAAAAAGCCATTGATGTGCTGCAGGAGGCGGTTTCTTATGTAAGATCACTGAAAGAAAAAACCCTGCTGCCCGCGCACATTGCTAAAATTATTTCTGACAAAACCCAGATTCCCGTGGGCAACATGGAGGGTAAGGAAAAATCGGTGCTTTTGAATTTAGAAAAATTGCTCCATCAAAAGGTGGTGGGCCAGCAAGAAGCGGTTTCAGAAATTTCCATTGCCATGCGCCGGGCCCGCAGCGGCATTTCCAGCAAGACGCGGCCCATGGGAACATTCTTATTTTTGGGGCCGACGGGAGTGGGAAAAACGGAAACAGCCAAGGCCTTGGCGGATAGTTATTTTAACGGGGTGGAAAAAATGATAAGGCTGGATATGTCTGAATTCCAATCGCTTGATGGTATTCCACGGCTGTTGGGTGCTTCCGGCGCCAATGAACAGCAGGGTTTGTTGACCACGCCTGTGCGGGAAAATCCGTTTTCATTGGTGTTGTTAGACGAAATTGAAAAAGCCCACAAAGACATTTTAAATTTGCTTTTGCAGGTGCTTGACGAAGGCCACATTACCGACGGCCAGGGCCGGAAAATCATGTTCACCAATGCCATTATTATTTGCACCTCAAACGCCGGCGCACAGGACATTTTCAAGGCGGTGGAGTCTGGCGTGCCCCTGCAGAAAGACACGCTGCTGGCCGGCCTGTTTGAAAAAGGTCTATTCCGGCCGGAATTTGTAAACCGTTTTGACGCCACCATTATTTTCCATCCGCTGACCAAAGAAAATTTGATGGACATTGCCCAGTTAATGCTGGCCAGCCTAGCCAAAAATTTGAAAGAAAAAGAAATTGAATTAGTGATTACCCAGCCCCTCAAACAAAAAATCGTAGAACTTTCCTATAAACCCCAGTTCGGCGCCCGGGAAATGCGGCGGGTGATGCAAGACAAAGTGGAAAACACCATTGCCCAAGCTTTACTTGAAGACAAACTCACCAAAGGCCAAAAATTCGAAATCAACCCCGAAAATTTTGAAGTGGTAAATAAAAATACTTGATAAATACGTTCTTGTGTAGTATAGTGTAGTTAGCATAACGTGCCTAAATTCATGTCCACCCTTAGGAGTTATCATGAAGAACGTGGTGTTACTAGCGCTGGTCCTGGGTCTGGTAATGTTGGGTATTTTGAAGGCAATTGACAGTTGTACCATCGCCAAATGGGAAGTCATTGGTAATGACCAATGGGAAGACATCCAAAGACTAAAGGGAGAACTGGAAGACGCCCAATCAGAAAACTCAATAATCAAAAACGAGCTCAGGGATGAACGTACGGCCTCCAGCGAGAAGACCCGCACTATTGAAGCATTAGAAGAGACGATTGCACGATACCGGGAGTTGGTAGGCGTGGGCGAGCAGAAGGCGAGTCTGCTGAGGAAAAATATGGCCTTACAAGAAAAGGAAATGTTTGCCCTCAAAGAGGAAAACGCTCTGCTGAAAAAAAACGTTTCTACCCTGGAAAAAACGCTGGAACTCCAACAGGAGACAATCGGCGCGCAAAAATCCGCAATCAAAGCTCTTGAAGGACGCCCGTAGTGGTTTTCGAAGAAAGAGCATGGCCCTGGGTTACAAACGCTCAGGGCTATTTTTATATAGGCTGCTTGACAAGGCCATTTTCCTATACTATGATGCAATTAGCACAACAGGATTTTTCACACCTTGGAGGATACGGCCATGAGTCTGGAGAGGTTCGGAAACGATGAGATTACCGAGTACATTCACAGGAAATGGTTGGAAAAGCAACACGCGATGGCAATGTATAAATGGTGCTATCGCGTGGGGGAATTTGCTGGGCGCGGAGGATCCCTGCGAGCTTTGGCGATATGGGTCTTGTTGACCGTTGCCAGGACGCTCTGCATCATCTTTTGGGAAAACCTTTTCGCCACCGTGGTTGCCACCGTTTTTTTCTGCTACGCGGTAATCCACTACAGGCAATTCACGCCCGGAGAGGTTTTTGCACTGATCTTTGCCGGGGCAGTATTTTCGTTACCAGTTCCCTATTTCATCTTCGCCAATCTCCATCTGGATTTCATCAGCAAAGATCTGGATGAAAAAGAGAGGGATCAGGCCTTCGACGTAATAGCAGAAAGGATGAATGATCTTCTTAAGCCCCTAAGTTTTGCGGCGATCATAGTTATTTTCAGCGTTCCCTTTGGTTACTTTCTCGTCATGCGCCCGCACTAGCCTCGGGCGCCGCGCGTCTTGCAAGCTGCTACACTTTTGACCCAAGTAGCAGCTTTTTTATTGTTTCGGCGTAAAAGTGGGGAATTGGGGATTTCTTGTTTTTTGGGTAAAACTATTAGTTTTAAATGTGGATAAGTTGGGGAAAAATGGGGTATTTTAGGAACAAAATAGCTTTTTTATTGTTGCTGTTGACCGAATCATTTTAATAGATTATTAATAACATGTAGTGGATAATAGTGGATAAAAGTGGGAAAAGTAAACTAAATGGGGGATAACACCCCGGCGCCAATTTCATGCTTATTGGGCAATACAACCATACTATTGATGCGAAGAAAAGATTGGCTTTGCCGGTAAAATTCAGGGGGGAACTGGGGGCCAAGGTGATTGTTACCAAGGGTGTGGAAAATTGTTTGGTGGTGTACACAGAAAAAGAATGGGAAGTGATGTCGGCCAAATTAGCTAATTTGCCGGTTTCGCAGCAAGAAGCGCGCAGTTTTATCCGCCACTTGTTGGCCAGCGCCATGGAAGTGGAATTGGATAAGCTGGGGCGGATGCTCATTCCTGATTATTTGAAAGAATACGGAGGTTTTAAAAAAAATGTGGTCATTTGCGGATTGTCTAACCGTTTAGAAATTTGGGATGAGGAAAAATGGCAGCAATATAGCCAGAATGCGGAAAAGGGAGTGGAGGAAATTGTTTCAAAATTAGGACCATTAGGAATATAAAATGCCGGAATACAAAGATCATACCCCTGTTCTTACCAAAGAAGTGTTGCAATATCTTGATGTACAGCCTGATGAAAATGTGATTGACGGAACGGTAGGGAATGCCGGGCACGCCAAGCTGCTGTTGGAAAAAAACAGCCCGTTCGGCAAGTTACTGGGCATTGACGCGGATGCGGGGCAGATTGCCAATGCCCGCCGGCAAACCCACGAATTCAATGAAAGGATTATTTTGGTGAACGATTCTTATGCGAATATAAAAGAGATTGTCGAAAGGGTCAGGTTAAAACCCATTCATGCCATTTTACTGGACTTGGGGTATTCTTCCTGGCATATGGCGCAGTCAGGCAAAGGATTTTCTTTTTTGAAAGATGAACCGCTGGATATGAGATATGGCAGTGGGGAATTGACCGCCACGAAGATAGTGAATGAATACAAAGAAAAGGAATTAGAACACATCATCAGTGAATATGGGGAAGAAAAGTACGCCAAGCAGGTTGCCAGGTTTATTGTGCGACACCGGAAGGCGGGAGAAATAAAAAGCACATTTGATTTAGTGGCCGTGATAGAAGAAGCCATCGGCCAAAAATACCGGAGCCAGAACATTCACTGTGCAACTCGAACCTTCCAAGCATTGCGGATAGCGGTAAACGGCGAGCTGGATAATGTGCAAAAGGTGTTGCCGCAGGCCCTGGAAATTCTGGCGCCGGGGGGAAGGCTGGCGGTGGTTTCATTTCATTCGCTGGAAGACAGAATCGTTAAAAACTTTTTTAAACAAGAAGAGCAAAGGGGGGGGGTAATAGTATTAACTAAAAAACCGGTTGAGGCTTTGGATGGCGAGGTTTTGGAAAATCCGCGGTCAAGGTCTGCAAAATTACGGGTAATAAAAAAAGTATGACAACCATAGCGCTCCAGCATAAATTAAAAACCATAACCTTGCCGGCGGTTAACTTTAGGGCGGTGTATTTGATTGGCCTGACGGGGCTATTTTTGATGTTGGTGTTTTATGTGTATTCCATTAACATGCTCACCGGCGGCTCTTACGTGATTAAGAATTATAACGCAACTTTCAGCCAGCTGCAGCAGGAAAATGCAACGCTGGAAGCGAATTTTGCGGCTTCAGGTTTTATGGGCCAGGCCCAGCAAAAAGCCCGCCAGCTGGGATTTGAAAAAACCACGCAGGTAACGTATATTGAAGTAGTGGGCGGCGGCTTGGCCAGGGCCAAGTAGTTTACATGATGAAAAATTGGAGATTGGGAGTGTTACTTACGGTAATTTTTTTGTTGGCGGCAATTATTATTGGCCGCTTGTTTTATTTGCAGGTAATTAACGGCAAATTTTACGCAGCGCAGGCGCTGGGCCAGCAATCGGGATTTGCCAAGGTGCAGGGCCAGCGCGGGCAGATTTATTTTGAAAAAAGCAAAGACAGCATGGGCCGACAAGGAGGGGGTGAAATAAAAAGCTTGGCTATTAATGAAAAAAAATATACGGTGGGCGCGGTTGGCAAAAATATCAAAGATAAAGATGCTTTTGTGGTGGCATTGGCCAGCCAGTTGCAAGAAAAAAAAGAAGTTATTTCTGCAAAATTGGGAGAATCTGATTCCTATGTGATTATTAAAAAAAATGTGCCGGCCGCAGAGGCGGAGGCGTTAAAAAAAATAAAATTAGCGGGGCTTTCACTTGAAGAAGTTGCGGGAAGATATTACCCGCAGGAAAGTTTAGCTTCGCAATTGGTGGGCTTTGTGGGCGCGGCCCAGGGGGAAGGCCAGTACGGTTTGGAGGGATATTATGAAGATTTATTGAAGGGCAAGCAGGGCATTCAGGAAGACAAGCGCGGGTTAAGTTTGATTGGCACAGAGAACAAAGAGGACTCTTTGAATGGCTCTGATTTGTATTTGACAGTGGATTATAACATTCAGTTTCAGGCGGAATCGCTTTTAGCCCAGGCTCATAAAGACATAGATATAGATTCTGGCCAGATTATTGTGCTAAAACCGGACACCGGCCGCGTTCTGGCCATGGCTAATTATCCGGCGTTCAACCCTAATACCTATTACAAGCAGCAAAGTCTGGATATTTTCCAAAATTCGGCGGTGCAAAAGATCTTTGAACCCGGTTCCGTGTTTAAGCCGTTTACCATGGCTATCGCCTTAAATGAAGGAAAAGTTTCGCCGGAATCAACGTTTGTAGACACGGGGTCGGTTACCATTGGCCCTGATACCGTTTATAATTTTGACCGTAAAAAATACGATAGGCAGACGCTCTCGGGAATATTGGAAAAATCCATCAACACCGGCGCCGTTTATTTAAGCCGGCTAGTTAGCCATCAAACCTTCATGGATTATCTGAAAAAATTGGGGTTTGATGAAAAAACGGGCATTGATGTGCAGGGGGAAGTGCAGAGCCGCAATGATTTACTGAAAAAGGGCTCTGATTTTGGTTTTGCTACCGCTTCTTTTGGCCAGGGAATAGAAATGACGCCTATCCAGCTGGCCAGCGCCTTTGCGGTGTTTGCCAATGGCGGGCGCGTGCCCAAACCTTATATGGTTGAGAAAATTGAACACGCGGGCGACCAGGCTGTTACCAAGCCCCATCTTTCCGACCAGGTTATTTCCCAAAAAACTGCTTCTGAAGTTACCACCATGCTCATTAATGTGGTTGAGCGCGGGTTTGGCAGCGCGGCTAAAATTCCCGGATACTATATGGCCGGCAAAACCGGAACGGCCGAGGTTCCCATTACCAATGGCAAAGGATATTACGCCGATAAAACTATCCAAAGCTTTATTGGCTACGGCCCGGCATTGAAACCCGAATTTTTAATTTTAGTAAAACTGGATAATCCTAAAGTACCCAAATCTTCACTTTCCGCTGCTCCCATTTTCAAAAAATTAGCCCAGTATATTATCAATTATTGGCAGCTGCCACCGGATTATTAGAATAAAAAAAGAGGCCCGGGCTTGTGCTCGGGCTTTTGAGTTTTGGCTCAATCCCATGGTATGGGATTTTGTTTTGTCCAAACAATGAGGAAGATGAGCCCTGCCATTATCCATATTAGGCCCAAAAACACCCATTTCTTCTCTTTTTGTATCACGCATATAAGCGAGCACAAGCAAGAGCCGCCTACGAGCAGAAGGGGGAATTCTTTGATTGGGATGAAGGCCCAAAGGAATTCCGGGCGCGGGCTTTCGAGGAAGCTGATGATGTAGCTGCCTATCAGGGCTACCGTTACCAAGGAAAGAAGAATCGGGCCGAACAGCGATGACAAGCCGAATATGATTTGCCACCGGCTGTAATAGCCTTTTTGTCTGTCGCTCTGCATGACATTACTCCTAACAAGGTTCGGGGTTTTGAAACGATTTTTTCAGCGGAAGAGTGCGCTCATGAAGTCGTTAAACTTATGGTTTTCGTAGATAGTGATATGCACTATCATTGCCATGCCTACCATTATCGCAAACACCATCTTCATTGCCTCCCTGCGTACGTGGCCTTCCATGAAAAAAGCTACGGATGTCAGCCAGCACATTAGCACTGCGAGTGGCATGGTTTCTCCCTCGGGAGTGTAGGGAACGTGAATGTGTTCTCCCTCCCACACCAGCGTAGCGGCTAAGCTGACGGCGGCCAGGATGATGGGAGCATAGCGGTCAAGTTCTTTGACGATCATGATTTCCTCCAATGACAAGGTGCGAATCTATCACGGCGACCCCATGGGGATTTGAACCCCAGTTACTAGAATGAGAATCTAGTGTCCTAGGCCAGGCTAGACGATAGGGTCTTTTTTATAATTTAACATACAAATGCCGGTTTATCCACATGCCGGGCATATTTATTTGCTGACAAAAAGGGTAAAATATTTGAATGGCTAAGGATTTTTTCAAGCACTACGTTTTGCCGGTTGCCACTATGACGGGGAGTATTATTGGGGTGGGGTTTTTGCCCCTGCCGTATTTGGCTTTGCAGGTGGGAATTATTCCTATGTTTTTTTATTTGGCGGTTTTAACCATATTGCTAACGTGTTTGCATGTTATGTTTGGGACCGTTTCTTTGCATACTCCCGATTCTAAGCGGTTCCCCGGATTTGTGGGATTTTATTTTGGCCGGCCCATGGAAGTATTTACTTTTTTGCTGATGATTGTGGGAATGTATGGGGCATTGCTGGTATACATCATTATTGGCTCGGAGTTTTTGGCAACCCTGCTGGCTGCGGGCAGCATTTCTTTTGCGGGGCACATGAATTTTCAAAATCTCTGGTTGCCTGCGCAGCAACCGGGCTTGGCAGGGGTATGGCTGGTCTTTGGCCCGATTATATTTTCTTTTTTATAGATTTCATCGTCAGGAATTTAAAGAAAATCATTGCTCGCCCCAGCCTGGACAAGCCAGAACCAAAACAGGCTAGGTCTCGTTAGTCATGAAATCTATAAAGTTCGATGGGGCATTTTTCCGTCGATACAG
>OBEQ012371662.1_pt1 | contig 14828 bp, 16 predicted proteins | sample 1670901 | NCBI WGS metagenome assembly OBEQ01 (sample SAMEA104232315, study PRJEB22302) | groundwater metagenome | biome: forest; feature: aquifer; material: groundwater | place: USA | collected 2011-08-07 | depth 5.4 m | reverse complement strand
TTGATAACACGATTTTTGACCAACAAATGGCGTATCTGGTTTTGAGAGCTTATACAACAACTACCGCAAAACAACTTCTGGACGCGCTCAAGACCCATAGCATACTTCCTTCCAAAAGTATTTTGGTAACCCTGGATGACGGGTACAAAAACGACTATGACTATGCTTATCCTGTTTTTCAGAAATACCACATTACTGCAAATTTAATGATCGCAACAGGATTAATTGGTGGCGAAGATTATCTTTCGTGGGGACAGCTTGAAGAAATGGCAAAAAGCGGACTTGTCTATTTTACAAATCACACTTGGTCTCATTATGCTTTAGGTAGAGGAGATAGAGCCAAAACTATATACGAGGTTCAAACTGCAAAACAGCAACTTGAACAGCATACAAGTCAAGCCGTTGATATTTTTACTTATCCTTACGGCTCTTTTAACCAAGCTGCGATAAGTATTCTACAAGAGCAAGGAGTAGTTGCTGCTTTTTCGACAATCCCAGGAATGTACCAGTGCGATTCAATTGTTATGCAGCTTCGCCGCACTCGTATTGGCAACGCTCCCCTTTCCTCATATGGATTATAGTTAAGAGATTTTACAAACAAAGTTTATTTCTTCAAGCACGATTTTTCTTTTATCTTCCGGCATATTAACAAGCAAATTAGGGTTTTTGTGAAGATCTCTACAGAGGACAACTCCTTGAGTAAGTAAATTTTGCAGGCTAGATTTTGGAAGAGTGGTAAGAACAGTAACGGGAGTAAGGCCTGATTTTTCAATCATGTCTCTCAAGCTTTCTCCTTCCGGATAATCCCAACTTGTTACTTTCATTCCCATGCAAAGGGCGTATGTAATTGCGTCTGTGGTTATTTTTGTATTGGTAATAATCCATGCTTCATTTAAGTCATTTCGTTCTAATAAATCATTAAATCGGGCTTTTGTGTATAAGGCAACGTGAATATTGGTTTTTGTCCCGGGTTGATTATGAAATTTTACCTCTATCATGACTTTTTTTTCTCCCTTTACCGCCACAACATCTACTTCATGAGTGACACATTTTCCCTGCATAGAATTTCTAACCGAGGTTTTATATCCATTTGCTTCTAGTAGCTTAGCTACGAAATCCTCTAAAGGATAACCTGTTGGACCGAATGCCATGATTGCCTGCTTTAACCCATATCTTGTTTTGCTGTAAGGAGACGAAGAATTTCCCAGAAATTCAATTATATGATGATAGATTTCAGAAGTAGGAATGTTCTCGTAAATCTTTTGTTTTACGTGCGAAAGTACGTGAGATTGTAATTCTTGAGGAATTCCAGCCCTCTGTATGGAGTTTTTTACTTTTTCTTCGGAAAACTCCTCTTTTTCTCCGGATGCTTTGATTACAGTTATCACAATCTAATAATAAAATCTTTTCAGATTTATTTCAATCCACAATTTTTTTAAATACGATAAAGTCTTCTTTTTCAAAAAAAATTGAATACTGCTGGTCATTTCTTAATTTTTTTACCATGTCCTTTTGCGCTTGAAGCGAGGGCTGGGCAAATGGATCATTTAAGAGAAACGCTACGAAATCGGTTTTTTCAACACCTACTGGAACAGTATAAATTACTTGTCTATGAGAGAGATGAGCACCTAAATTATTGGTTGCTGAAACACTGTATTTTTCGTCAATGTGGAACAATGCATTTCGTATTATTTCTCTATTTTTTTGTGGCTTGATAAACATATCTATATTCGGGTTTTTTGAACCCGGTAAAGGACCAAAAGAATAATATGCTCTAAATGTGAAAAACAAAAGATACGCAATGAATACAGCCATTGGTATTTGAGGAAATAACTTTCTGACTATTTTAATGCCAAAAATTGCTGATATAAATACAAAAGGAGTGATCCCCGCAGAATATTGGTTGTAGATTTGATATAAATTACTGTTGTTGCTTAAAAGTTTGATGAGAAGATCGGGCGCTATAAAGACTAAATACAGAGGTGATAGAAGGGAAAGGTATCCTAAGGGAGAGAAAATCTTATATAGATAATCCAATCTGTCTTTTTTAATAATTGTTGAAATGACTTTATAAGGGGAAAAAGCTACGTTTTTTATTATTTTGTCTGGAGATTCACCAAATTCTGAATAGTATGTGAGGGCAAAATGATTTGAGCCTCGCGCGTTTGGAATAGCATAGGATGTTAAATAGTAAAAAACGCTAAAAGAAATAATAAAAATTGCAATTCCCAAAACTTTAAATTTCCAGCTTCTTGTAAAGATGTTTTTTATAAATACGTATCCGCCAATAAGAGAAATGATTATCCAGATGTTTTCCTTAGTGAGCCCGGAAAGAATCGCAAAAAGCAAAAATAACCCATATTTGTTGGATAAAAGGCAATAAAATGCAGCTAATAAAAAGGTTGTTGCGAGCACCGTTGGATGGAAGTCATACAGGTTAGTAAAATTGACAGCAGGATTTACAAGAAAGATAAAAGCAAAAACAAGCGCGATGTTTTTATTTTTTAAAACTTTTTTTGCAATCAAAAACAGGGGAATTGCGCCGCAGGCAAGAATTATTGCTTGTAGTAAAAGAAGCATTTTGGGACTGTCCCAGATTAAGTAAAATGGAGCAAGAAGGATTAGTATAAAGTCCGCGTGAGATGAAAGCCGGGACGTAATGCCGATATTTCCAAAATAATCACTTGAGGTTTGAAAAATTCTGCCGTTGACGGTATTCCAGACTGCCTGATCCATGTTCCCCAAGTCATAGCGGCCGGTATAAAAATTGTCAAATCGCAAAAAACTTACCGATACAAAATATATTGCGTATACAATAATAAGGCCGGCTAATATAGCCTCCTGTTTATTATTCTTAAGTATGTGTTCAATTTTTAAGATAAGGGAATTTTTTGTTTTCGCCCAAAAATAAGTCAGCGCAAGAAAGAGCAGTTCGGAAATTATAAAAATAATCCGGGTAAAAATGGAGGCAAAAGACGCGGCTTGTATTTGTAAGAACTTTGAAAGGGCAATCGTAATTGTCCCTTCCCGTATGCCCAAACCCATGGGCGTGACTAGAGATATGTAGCCCAAAAGCAGGGAAAATACAAAAAGAGAGATAAATTCAACAAGAAGCTTTGGACTAAGGGTAAAAAGAGAGGCGATGCTCAAATATGAACCCAGGCCAAAAAATAAAAATGCCACTACGGAAAGAGAAACATGATAGAAGTTTGTAGTAGGAGAAAATGTCTTAAGGAATGAGAATTTTTTCAAAAAGTAGGAACCAAAGATGTAAAGAAGCGCTAAAAATAACGATCCTAAAATGACAATATATATAATTACTTGATCATAATTAAATCCTGGAAATAGACTTTTAAAAATAAACGGCAATGAAAAAATGGAGACGATGAGACTTCCCAGTAAAACAAGCTGGGCTTCGATAACGATCGAAGAAAAAATAACGGATTTACTGATTTGTTTTTCGGAAAAGAGTATTGTTCTTGACAAAAAACCCCATACTTTTCCGGGGACATAGCGCTTTAGTTCAGACGTTCCCCATAAATATGCAGATTCTCTCAAGCTAAGGTTGTGCCCTTTTGCTTTTAGGATTTCCTTCCAAAGATAAGTGCGCAGAAAAAAATAAATAAAAAAACTCAAGATTGAATACAGAAGTAAAGCAATTTTTATTTCATAAACTGTTGAGATAAGAGGTGTTAGATGGGGAAGAAAAAATTTCCCAATAAAAAAAAGAGCGACAATGGAAATCGGCCACCCAATAATAAATTTTACAAACGAAAACATAGGTCTGATTTGTCGAAGTATGTTTACACCAAACGAAGTGAAGTGAACGACTTATTGCTTAAGTCGAACCACATACATGATCATCTTATCAGAATTTATAATACTTTTCAGAGGTTTAATGTAAAAGTTAAATAATGTTTGAATACGTTATGTTAATAAGCGGACGGGATATGTTTGTGCTTTTGAAATAATTGTTTTTCAAAAAATTATTGCTATACTTAAACTAAAGCATTATAAATCTAACATGGAAACAAAAAATAAGAATAAAAAAAAATATTTTTTAATTTTAATTCTAGCTATTTTTATTACAGCAATAATTGCTTACATCGTTGTTAATCTTCCAAAAGAAGTTGCTCAAGCAAATAATGCAAAAAGAAAACAAGATATTATCTTAATTATAAATGCTTTGCATAAATATACGTCAGCTCATAGAGGTCAATTGCCCGCAGATATTATCCCAGATAAAATTACAGAAATTTCAACCTACGGCGCAGATATTTGTTCTGCCTTAGTACCACATTACATCAGCGCTTTGCCGATCGATCCGACAATAAAAAATACCATTGATGACATATCTAATTGTAATTACAACTATACGAGTGGGTATTATCTTTTAATCTCAAAAGATAGTAAGCAGATAAAAATTATAGCAGAGCAGTCAGAACTTAATGAGCAGATATCGCTTTCTGATTAAAATATGTTTATAAGATGTATATTGTTATCATTTATTTTCCTTTTATTTTTACTATTTTTTCCTTTAAGTAACGTACATGCAATAACTATAGCTGAGGATCCACAATTTGTTGTTATGAATTTTTCAACTATTAATGAATTAGATTGGGCTGCTCCTGAGTTTAGGTGGAATTCTGAAATCAAACCCGCAATACTCAAAGAGCTTCATGCGCTAGAGGGAGTATTACCCAAAGGAACAGATAAGAGGAGACTTGCATGGAGCACTCTTCAAGAATACATGAATTACCCCATGGATAACCCAAGCGAACAATCAGTGTATGCAATAAAAATGAAAAGGATACTGGAAATTGCTGAAAGTGAAAATTTTCCAGTCTTTCTTCCTTTGAATGGATTTCAGTGGTGGGATGAACTACCTGAATTATATAACTGGTGGGATCCGGATGGCACCCATACACCTGAAGCTTTTTTTAAACGTCAAAAAACAAAAGATTTTAAAGAACGATTTATTAAGGGCTACGACCAAAACAACAAATGGAATGTTGAATGGCAAGATTACCAAACGCCAATGCAGCTTAATTCAAGAAATTGGGGAGGGGGAGGATTTTTTCTTGCTCCACCCCCAAATTTATTAAAAAATACAAGGGCAAAAAAAACTTACAGAGGTGTTGTTGAAGCAAGACTTCGTGTTTTACTTAATGTTTTGAGCAAAAAATTGGATACGTGGGAAAAAGAAAAGAAACTTTATCTATTTGCAGGAATTACTATTGGAACGGAGGTTTCCTTAAATGCTTCAGTTGATCCTGATGAATTTATTCCTTATGGGTATCGTAGCGTTCAAGATCTATTGTGTCTAAGCGATAATCCTATTTGCGGAACTAACCAAAAGTGGAGTTTTTCAATTCTTGATCAGGCAAGAAAAAATGTATTAAAAGGATATTTATCTGATCTTTCAGAAATTGCAGCCAGTTATGATATCCCTAAGCAACGGGTTTATACACATGTTTGGGCAGAGACGGAACCTGGCTCTCCAAACTATGCAACATATGCGCCAGCAGCATTTAATTTATACGCTCGGCCTGGATTAAGTTTGTATGGTTTTTCTCAAAATCCTTATGCTCTGCCTCAATGGCAAAATGCACTCAAGAATAACGGTTATCCTGCTTGGGGAGGAGTAGAATTTTCTATAGACAAGATATTTTCTCTTTGGCAAAAAGGACTGGATAATACAATGAATAGCAATCCAACTCCTGCAAAAGTTATTGTAATTTATAATTGGAGTGAAAATAAAAATACAGAAGCAATTCCAGCTCTTAAACAATTTTTAGAAAGCGAACCTAAAACTGAAGATTGTAAACTGCCAGAAATTATTCCGCAAAATAAAAATTATAGTTACGATCCTAAAGAACTAAATTGGAATTTGCTTGGTTTAAATACGCAAGTTCAAACTTCATATATTCATTTGTACCAAGGATTCACTGTTGCTAACGATGCACCTCAAATTAGAAAGCTTCTAAAAAAAGACGCAACTGCGAGCTTTTCCACTATTGGAATAAAACCAGGCAATCACACGTGGTTTATTGAAAATTACGGTTGTAAAGTTAAGAAACAATTTTCCCAACCTAAGTATTTTTATATACCGTTTGAGGAGAAAAAAATAAATATCTATGAAGAATTTTTTCTTTTTGTTGAAATGCTGTTTAAGAAATTAAACATAAACCTAAATTATAAATAAATTGGGTGAGCCGCACTATACTTCGCCAAGGCTTCGTATAGCTAGATATTTTTGTCCATAACTTTCCCTAAAGCTACGTTTGATTTAAAAAATCTTTTCCTCATAAATGCAATGCCAGAACCTGTTTTAAGATATTGTTCAAATAAAAGTGCCTGCTCTCTCGTTTTAAATGCACAATACCATTCGAGTTCATAATTTAAATTTGATTTTGTTGATAAAACTTTTCCGCTTTTATGTTTTATAAGACGATTTTTCAAATTAGGAGAAAATCCAATATAGTATCTATTTGTAACGTAATTTCTAAGAATATAAGTGTAAAACACTAAAATAGCTTGCTAACTGTAGCTTTAAACTTTCGTTAGCTTGCTAACTGTAGCTTTAGCGAAAGTTAGTGAGCCGCACAGGAGTCGAACCTGTAACCTATTCCTTAAGAGGGAATTGCTCTACCGGTTGAGCTAGCGGCCCTTTATAATCAATGTGAATTTTAGTATACTATATTCGCTTGCTTTTGAGCAAGTTAAGTTTTTATGCGCCTGTAGCTCAACGGATAGAGCACCTCGCTTCGGACGAGGCGGTTGGGGGTTCAATTCCCTTCAGGCGCGCATAGAAAGAATTAGGATCGTTTAGTTGAGAGATTAGTGCGATATAGTGAGTTTTGTTAAGAGGCAAAATGAAGCTAAATATTGACAATCGCCTAATTATCGCCTATAATTCGACTATAAGTATGTTTCAGCCGCGCTACGCAATTACAGACCGGTTACTAAAAAACATTAATCGTATTAATTCTTTAGTAAATGAGTTAAATAATAGAAGATTTCCTCATGTAGTTTTATTGGAATTTGAAAAGACTGCCAGTGCAGTATCAAGTTACGCTTCAACAAGCATTGAAGGCAATCCCTTACCCTTAACAGAAGTTAAAAAAATCCTTAAATCAAAACCCCAATACATAAGAGATAGCGAAAAAGAGGTATTAAATTACAATCAGGCACTACAAGACCTTAATGAAAAACAGAAAGACGGCAAAGTTAAAATCTCACTTGAGCTTATCTTAAAAATTCAAGAACAAGTCGCCAGCGGGCTTTTATCCGCTTCAGAGTCTGGAAATTTAAGGCAGCAACCAGTTTGGGTAAACGATCCAAAAACCGGACAAAGCGTCTTTCTGCCACCAGACTATCGGGACGTTAAACTAATGGTGGAAGATTTAATAAATTTTGTCTTAGAAAGCAAAGATAAGATTGACCCCTTAATTTTAGCAGGTATATTTCATAAACAAATGGTCTTAATTCACCCTTTTATGGATGGGAATGGCAGAACAACAAGGCTAGCAACTAAAGTATTACTTGCTCAAATGAACTTAAATACTTTTAATCTTTTCAGTTTTGAGAATTATTACAATAAAAATATTACTAAATATTTTCAAAGCGTTGGAGAGTTTGGTAATTATTACGAGCTAATAGATAAAATTGATTTTACCCTTTGGTTGGAATACTTTACAGAAGGAATTATTGACGAGCTTTTAAGAGTACAAAAACTGCTTCCAGAAGCTGGAATAAGTCCAGATACTCAATTACGAGATTACCATTTAAAAATACTTGATTATATAAGAGAAAATGGTTTTATTACTGATCGAAATTATGCCAAACTTTCTGATAGAGCCAAGGCCACCAGGACCTTAGATTTTCAAAAACTAATAAATTTAGGTTTAATTGAAAGAAAAGGTAAAGGCAGAGCTACTTATTATGTATTAAAGGAGAAATAATAATGAATACAAAACAATCTAAAAAGCAGCCAAAATTAAAATTAATCAAATATGGAACAGTTGAAGGTTACACAAAGAGCAACATCAAAGAGGTACTTAGTGAAAAAGGCTTTGCAGCTTTTACTCAATGGATGAATGGTCAAACAGTAACGGTTTATAAGAAAGATTCATTAGTATATCCGCAAGATCTTATTAGATTTACAAAAGGTTTATCTGCCCTGGATTAATTAAGCCCATTCGTTATCAACTACCGATCCAAAGGAGATTTATCTATAAATCATGGGTAAAGAAGGACAGCCAATAGAACCTGAAAGCAACAAAGATAGACATGAAATAGTCTTAGGCGTACCATTTAAACCCTTTAGAGGGGTTCGAAGGTATCAGACTCCAAGTGGCGGCGATCTTGTTGTCCCTGAAAGCTATCCCTATTATTTATATTTAAGAAGAAATGTATCTTTAAGCGGGATTGACGGTGTTGTTGATGTAATAGAAGATGATCCTAAAAACTTCATAAGTAAGATAGCTGTAATGGCAAGTCCCTACAGACTTTTTAGTGATTATCCATTGGGCAGGTTTTTACCGACTATAAAATACCGTGGTAATAACCAATATGAGCCTGTTGTAATCTCAACTTGTCTCCGTTTTAGTTTTTTAGTAAAAACTCCCAGAGATTATGCAAAGCTACTCTCCACTTACGCTGATGTGAATTTAGGAAAAGAAAAGTTTTTACTGATCTTTAACCTCAATCAACAATCTATAAAAAGAGGTTTTCAATGGCTTGAGGAAGGAAAGGAATTACTTGTTATAGAATATAACTTGCTTAATTACAAAGAGGTAGAGGAAATATCGAAAGAACCAGCAGGTAATCCAGAAACAGACCAGGTTAAAACTAAAAAGGATCAAGGTGATCCCGGTAGAATTGCCTTTGTTCATTTACCTGACAACTTGAGAAAGCTAAGAACTACGGAAGTAGTGTTTAATCGAATTGATCCGTGGGGAGATAGAGAATACCCGCCTGAACCGGTTCAATCTAATTTACAACCCATTCCTATATTAGCTTAAGAATGTACATATTTAAAAACAAATTTATATATAAGTGAATGAACTTCTTTACCCCCTCTAATATCTATGCTCTCTGGTCATTTCGAAACAAGAACTGATTAACCCTTGTCAAAATGAAGGGTAAAACCCCTAAATACCTTCTTGTCTAAAATCTGGTATAATAATTAGGTATGACTAAGCAAGCTGTTATCAAAAATAAGGGTCTTGTACAGGCGTTTAAAAGATACCAAGAACGTTATCTTATTATGGGTAAAAAACCAAATATTGCCAAATTTCTTCCAGAAGTGCTTTTTAGAACGATGAGGCTTGAAGGCGATCTAATTACCAGAAAAGAAGCCAAAGCTTTATTCCGATAAAATAATTTGGCTATAATGTACTGTGGCAAAATCAACCAAGCCTAAATCAGCAACTTCGTATAAGGAAACTGCCTTTGGTATTATCTCACGCTCTCAGTTAGCTCCCTTAGAGGCTCAAGGTGTTAAAAAAGCTCTCGAATACGTTATTAAAATAAGTGGCACAAAGCCTCCGATTACTTCTGATTTGATCAAGGATATTCATAATGTTGGTTTTGGATTCATTTTTCCTAATTGGGCAGGGAAATTTAGATTAATTGAGGTAACAGTAGGTTCATATACTCCTCCTTCATACTATGAACTTCCTCAGCTGATAAAAAGCTTGTGTGATGATCTTACAGAAAGACTAAAACATCTTCCATCATTTTCTGACCAAGAAAAATATTTAGCCGAAATTATATCTCTTCTGGCTTGGTTTCAACATAGATTAGTTTGGATTCATCCCTTCCAGGATTACAACGGAAGAATTGCCCGGGTTTTAACAAACCTGCTACTTTTAAACCTGGAACTACCGATCATAGAAATCAAAGCTGGCACCAAAGAAGATAGAGAGCGCTATATCAAAGCAATGAAAGAGGCGGACAAAGGTAATTTGACCAAACTTGAAAATCTGCTTGCTCAAGCTTTGAAGGAAAACTTAGAAAATCTGGTATAAATCCTGTTTCCTAAAATTACGGTTCGTCAAAAGAGTGCGCTTGTGACCCTTGTCAAAATGAGGGGTGCAATCGCTTCCTAACTCAATTTAACCTGGGGTTCTAGTGGAAACTGAAAAAGTGCAGAATGCCAGAATTTTTGGTATAATAGGATTATATGTATATAAACCAGGTATGGTACTCACCAAAAGCGGATATAAAATTACCAGACACCATTCATCAAATACTAATGTTTGGTAAACTCACAGACATACAATCCCTTAAAAAAACAGTCAAAGAAGCTACTATTAGAGAGCTTTTTTTACGATACCCTAAAAAGGTATATACAGCTGTTGCCCTTAACTTTATTAAAAACTTTATCTTAAGATTATCCACTCCCATTGATGAGCAAAAATATCTTAAATATACACCCAGACATATTAGATAAGAAAAGACAGGAAGTATTACAAAAACTTACTCCTTTTATCAAGGATTTTGTATTGGGTGGAGGAACTGCCCTTTCCTTATTTCTTTCCCACCGTAAATCATTTGACTTTGATTTTTTTTCTCAATCTCCCATTCCCAAAAAACTCCTGGAAAATCTCTCCCGGAAACTAACAATTGACCATGTTGCTATTGATACCAGTGATGAGCTTACATTTTTTACCAACGACAATATAAAAATTACCTTCTTGTATTATCCCTTCAATCCACAGTTTGTGCCTATAAAAGCAAAAAATGATCTGGTCCTGTTTCCAGTTAAAGAGATCGCTTTGCAGAAAGCATATACCATAGGTAGACGTGGGGAGTATCGGGATTACTTTGATCTATACATCATTTTTAAAAATAGCTACATTAGTTTGGATGAAGTAATAGATAAGACAAAACAGGAATATGGCGGTTTGTTTGATGAGAAGATGTTTTTAGAACAGTTGGTCTATTTTGGTGATATAACAAATTTTGAAATCATTTCAGCTTCTAATACACCCCTCCCTCCACCCGATGAGATAAAACACTATTTTGAAGAGTTAGTAAAAACATATCTTACATCATATTTTTAGCCTCAAGTCATATAAAGCATGCATCTTGATCCTTGTCAAAATGAGGGGTGCAACCCCTATTTGAAGCTAAACTTGACATTACTCATATAATCTCATATAATCCAATATAGTTAGATATAAACAAGGAGAATTATGCCTAAAACAACTAAATTTGATAAGCGCCTTATCCAAATTACGTCTGAAGTTATTACTAAGATCGCTCGTATAGATGAGCTTAAAGGTCAGTGGACAGCCAGCGCCAATCTTAATCCTTACCTATTAGGTCAATTAAAACGGTCAGTTTTGATTACCTCAACTGGGGCTTCAACCAGAATTGAGGGGGCAAAGATGTCTAATGAAGATGTAGAAAAAATGATGCAAGGTATTGCTATACAGAAGTTTACAGATCGTGATAAACAAGAAGTACAAGGTTACTATGAATTACTCCAAAACATCTTTGAGTCATGGCAATCTCTAAAACTTTCGGAAAGCACTATTAAACACTTTCACCAAGAACTTCTCAAGTATGTAGAAATAGCCAAAATTCACAGAGGCAAATATAAAAGCCGAGAAAATAAAGTAGAGATGGTAGATGAACAAGGAAGAAGAATTGGCGTATTATTTGACACTACTCGTGCTTACCTTACTCCAAAAGAGATGTTAGAGCTTGTGGAGTGGACAACAGATGCTTTTGATAAGAAAAAGTATCATCCCTTGTTAGTTATTGGAAATTTTTTAGTTGAACTTTTAAATATCCATCCGTTTGAGGACGGGAATGGTAGATTATCTCGAATTTTAACAAATCTGCTGCTTCTAAAAATGGGCTATTTATACATCCCGTATATTTCTCATGAGAAATTAATTGAAGATCAAAAACCAGCATATTATTTAGCTTTAAGGAAAAGCCAGAAGTCTTTTAAAACTAAAAAAGAAAATATCACCGATTGGCTTAATTTCTTTTTAGACATTATTCTTGTTCAATCAGAACAAGCAATCAGTCTTATCTCATCAGAAAATATTGAAGCCATTTTGTCGAACAAGCAACTAAAAGTCTGGCAATACCTGCAAAATGTCAAAGAGGCAACTCCCCAACAGATTGTTAAACAGACTGGCGTTGCCCGTCCAACAGTTTACCAGATACTTTCAAAGCTGCTTAAATTAAAAAAGATTGAAAGATTAGGACTAGGACGAAGTATTCGCTATCGTGTACCATCACTAGGGTAAAATCGACGTTGCTCTAAAAGTTGTTGCTTCGGAACGTGAGCATCCGTTATTAACTACCGATCCAAAAGAAATTTATTTATAAATACAATAAATTGCATGTTTGTTAATTTAATGCTATTGTAGGCTACATAATTATGGCAACTCCTGATTTTGAATATCCTATCTTAGATAGAATGGTAGTCAGAGAGCGTAAAAGAGGAGGGATAAGATCTTTAGCTACAGAATTAGAAAAAACAGTTCGCTCTTCTAGGGCATTTTCCTGGGCAGGAGTTGTAGCAAAGGGAGTTGATCCAGAAGGACAAACAGAGATGCTTGTCTTACATTTTCTTAGACAGCCTAATGTCACTCTTTCTCTAGAAACACAAATAAGCATAGAACTTATCCTGCATGATATCCAAGAATATTATGCTAAGAATAGTTCAACAAATTTCGGATACTTTTTAACTGATGGTCCTGAATATACACCACAAGATTTCAAAGAAACACTCATGGGCAAATATAAAAAAGATAGTGAAGATTGGACTTTGATAAAAGAATGGACTTATGGTGATCGAGATTCTTAAAAGAATCTCCGGGTCGAACTTGTAATAAAAATCCTATATAGTACCTCTACCCGCCTAATAAGCAGATGAATTTTTTTACACCTTCTAATTTATATGCCCTCTTTCACTTTTGAACTACATACACCACTCTTTGTCTTGGTAAAAGAATGCCTTTTGGGGTTTTAAACTTCTTGCAGTAAGTTTCCAAGCGATCCCTGTCTTTTTCAGAATCAAAATCTTCAAAGATTGGTACGCCCTGTAAAAATCTATCCATTTCACCAATTGAGTCATAATATTCATTGTAATCAAGGGCTTTTGCAAAAATTATCTTGAAGCCTAATCGAGTGAATTCTTTTTTATCTTTATTAAGGCGTGATTCATTCCAGTTTCCATACCCATGTCCTCTTCCAAACACTTTTTCAAGATCAACAGTATCCTGTTCACCGATCCCGATTTCTAAGTAATAACCTCCCTTTTTAAGTAATCGGTAATACTCTTTATAAAAACTGGGGCCACGCCGGCAAAAAACAATGTCAAAAGATTCATTCGGGAAAGAGATTTTACTGGCATCCTCGAGAGTAAAATCTACATTGGCAATGTTAAGAGCTTTCTTTTTGGACTCCGCAATACTTAATAATTCTTTTGATCTATCAATACCGTGTATGAAGGAAAAATGTTTTGACACCTCAAAAGCAAACTTCCCGTCACCGCAGCCAACATCCAAGGCGATAAAATCGGTTTTTGCCAGTTCCAGCAGTTTCTCTTTAAAAATTTCTTCCGGGTTACCGTTCGGATATTCAGAAAAATATTTAGGCTTATTGCTGGCAAAAGCATACCCTCCAAACTTTTTTGCCACCTTGTCGTAAAAATCAGCCATGAGCCGATTATATCAGAATAAAATTATTCTTTATGACAATAAAAATCCACCTCTTTAAAAAGATGGATTTTTACAATTTGTAAAACATATTATTGCTTTACTGTCCTGTTGGTTGTCCAGTGTTTTCGTCTGGCATAACAGGCATTCCTGCTCCCGGTTGTGATACAGGATTTGGAGTGCCTGCTGGAGGCATCGGAGGCATTACGGGAGGCATTCCTCCTGGCATCTGCGGTTCGCTAGGTTGTGGCGGAACCGAAGGTTGTGCAGGAGGCGGCGTTGGTGATTGTGGCATACTTGCTCCCGGAACAACTGGATTTGGATTTATTGGATTTTGTTGATCGTCTTGCATTATCTTCACCCCCTTTTACCCCGCTAAGCGGGGTTTCACCGTGTCAGACTCGGTTCAATAAGATACAAAATGATTTATTTTGGCTTTAGCTTGTAGTCCTTGAATCAATGACTGCAGTTTTTCATTTGTTTTTTGTTGCTTTAACTGTAGTTTTGCGTCCTCTTTCTTCAGTGATCCCTTGTTGTCTTCAATATATTTTTCTACTTCTTTATCTGTTATCTTTATATCTTTTTCAACTAATTTTTCCGCAATTTTCTGTATTTCGATTTGTTGCGTAAGGTCTTTTCGTGACATTCCTTGAGTAAGGAGCAATTGGTCGAGATTTTGGCCCTGGCTTGAAATCTGTACCTCAATTTTTTTTATCTCTTGGTCAAGGTCGCTTTTGGAAATAGTAATGCTTTGCTTTTTTGCTTCTTGCAGTATTAGCGTCTTTACAATCATTGATTCAAGTGTTTGTTTACCTGATTGTTTTTCAAGAGCAGAGACTACCGAGAATCTGCTGATGGGTTGTCCGTTTACAGTTGCGGCAATAAACAGCCCTTTAAAGTAAAAAAGCGCAAAAAGTGTTACCAGAATAATTCCAGCGCCAATGATATAAGCCTTACTAAAACCCGGAAGTTTTTTGGAAGGAATGATATTTACAGAGGGCAAACTGGTTTTACTTTTTTTTATTTTTGTTGGCACTTGGTACTATACTACAGATAATTATTTATGTTGTCAACCCCGCTTAGCGGGGTCAACCACTTTCTGACTCGCCGCTTTCAAGAAGATCCAGTTCTTTAATT
>OBEQ011748139.1_pt1 | contig 14831 bp, 12 predicted proteins | sample 1670901 | NCBI WGS metagenome assembly OBEQ01 (sample SAMEA104232315, study PRJEB22302) | groundwater metagenome | biome: forest; feature: aquifer; material: groundwater | place: USA | collected 2011-08-07 | depth 5.4 m | reverse complement strand
ATGGCTTTAGGGTTTCCTCTCGCAGCTCGGCTACGCCGGATACCTCACTAATGCATGTAGGATTCCGTTGTGCGTTGCCGCTGGCACAGAATCAAAAATAGGTTAGCGAACTATTCAGGGCGATATGCTAACTTTCTAGGTCGAAATTCCTATAAGATAGATTTACATCTTAGTAACCGTTAATATTGGATTAGTAATTTTATTTCTGGCCGAACTTTTGAATACTTACTGAGTTCTGAACTTCTCTTAAATACTTTTCAGATCCTATGCACAGTAACAATATTGGAACCTTGAGATTTTTGGGCGCTTTCTTTGTGCTCTTTGGGCACGGTTACTCACTTTGCGCGGGAAAAAGAGCCCTGGACCCGCTCTCTGCACTGTTGGTGGCGTATTCGCCCTTTCATAAAGCTTTGCCAGGTATTGGGGTAATGCTGTTTTTTGTGCTGTCGGGTTATCTGATTACAGCAAGTTTTTTGAAGCGCAATGATTGGTTGGACTTTACCGTAGCGCGAATTTTACGGATTTATCCTGCGCTAGTTGTCGCTGTTTTATTTTGTGTGTTCATTGTTGGCCTGCATGTTACTACGTTGCCTACCAGCGAATACCTTGCCCATAAGGAAACAATTAATTTTATATTGCACAACTGCAGTTTGCTATTTCTCCATTTCAATTTGCCAGGTGTATTTCTTGATTTACCTTGGAAGAACAATATGAATGGCTCCTTGTGGACGCTACCCATTGAATTGTCGATGTATGTATTAGCTGCCATCATGGGTATAGCGGGAGTACTGCGTGATAGTCGACTGTTTAACGTATTGTGCGTGGTTTTCATTTTGGCTTTTATAGCAAATCCAAAACAATTTCTATTGCTGAATACTCCAGGTGATGTGTATTTAGGTTTGTCCTTTTTATTAGGTGCTTTTTTCTGTGTGAACAAGAATAGTATTAAATTGACCGCTCCAGGCTTACTGTTATGTCTAGTGCCCTGTTTAGTAACTTTTAAAACACCGTATTACAATTTTTTTGCGCTAGTTTTTTTTAGTTATGCTGTGCTTTATATAGGACTGCATGAGCGTATTCGGCTGCCAGCACTTGATCGATACGGTGATTTTTCCTATGGGCTTTACCTCTATGCCTTTCCATTCCAGCAGTTATCAATCTTCTACTTGGGTACCGAGTCTCCTTTGTTGATTAACGCCACCGCATTTTTAGGCGCTATGTTGTTATCCATTACCTCATGGTTTCTCGTCGAAAAACCAGCATTGGCTTATAAGAGCCAATTAACGCTGAAACTTTATCATTTAAAACGTTTATTGAGTTTCAAGCAGAATCAGGTTTCGAACTAAATAATTATTACTAAGCGCCTTTGATTCCCTCTCTTTTTTTAAAGAGAGTTATCTTTGTCATGTAATATTTTATAGTAGTGACTTTCTCGTACTCTTCACTCAGCTTATTATAGAGCGGAGAAAGATCCGGTATCCCGTGCCCCTCCAAATACCAAAAATAGCCAGCGTCTTTAACTACGTCTTCTATTTTCGTTAAATCTTCTTCATTTCTAGCTAATAAATCCGTCTTAATATTTTTTTTATTTAGATAAAAATCAAACCATGAGTCAGTGGCTATCAATTTTGGATTAGGATAAAAAAAATTATGTTGCACAATATCCTTTACAGGTTCTCTATATTGCGCTTTATTGGGATTTTCATAATAACCACCTTTTAGCAAGCTCTGCAGACCATATACAACAATGGCGATACTTACTAAACTGATTAAAGTGTTATTAACCAGCTTTTTGTTTACCATGCTGTCGACAATAATAACGATGGATCTGGACAACAATAAGTAGGCCGGAGGAAAACAGATAATCAGATTTCTATGAGTTAAAATTGGCGTCGATAAAATTGATTTGATATAAGTTAATACAATCGGGGTAAAAAACCAGAATATTAAAAGCGTGTAGGGGGACTGCAGAATATCGCTAACTTGGCAGCTCTTGAATTTCGAATTAAATTTCAACCCCGCGAGAATTAATCCAACGCCAATTATAAAGACAGCAATTATGGCTGCTAAAAGACTATTATTGAAAACAAAAAAGACATATTCCGCTACCATTCTGATTGTTGGCTCAGGTATCCAGAATTGTTTAATGTGGAGTTGGTTAGCTAACGTTGGTATCCACGGTAAGAGAAAAGCATAAATAATGAGGTACAGCTTTATAAAACTAAAAAGTTTTGGTTTGTTTGAGTAAAAGAAAATTATTGTCGCAATAGTTTGCAACATAATAAATAAGAGCCCGTAATAGTGTACATACATGGTAAAAATGCAACTAGCGATATACGAATATTTCAAATTTTTATTAGGAGAGTCAGTTTTTTTTATGTCATCCAATATTCTTTGGAACAGTAGCGCACAGACTAAAACTGACAACAATAATAAGGAAAAAGATCTTGCCTCTTGGCTATAGAAAATTGCTTGATTAGAGATACATAGTATGGCGGCAGCAAGGATGCCTTCTTTGACGGAAAATAATTGTTTGCCCAGGAGATAAATTACATAAACAGAAAATGTACCGGCTAACGCAGAAAGCAACCGCGTTCCAGCTTCTGAATCACCAAATAATTTTATAAATATAGCCAGTAAAATTTGGTACCCTGGTGGATGAACATCAGCGCCGGTTAATTGAATGATGTCTAGTAAACCATGATCGCGGCTGATTCCTATACTGAACATTTCGTCAGACCATAATGATTGATATTCTAATCCAAAGAATCGCAACCCTGCGGCAATAACGACAACCACTAGAACAATAACGGGGATTTCCAACTTTCTTAACATAAGTAATTTGCTTCTGAAGATATTTGCCTTAAGCTGAAATCTCGCTCAAATTTAAATTTTACTATGGATTGGAGCGAAGCTAACAGTGAATGTTCACCTAATATTCTGCTACCAAGCAAAAACTAGAACCTACGAATGTTTTTAACAGCATGAGCATGTATGGAGAACAAATCTATCGTGTTACAATTACAGGAATAAACGAGGCCTCATTTGCAAAGTAATTTCGGCATACACATCGAATAAAGTATGATCACACATCGGAATGCACCTATCCTGCTATTAGTTAGTTTTCTCTGGGCAATGCGAACTTTTACCGATCAGCCTGCTGAATGCAAAAATAAAGATTCTCTCAATGTTCAATAAAAACTTATTTAGCATCTCTCTCATTCTCTCATTATCTTTTTTCATTGTCACAGCCTGTAATGATACTGATGATGCTCCAAATAATTCAGCAATTGAAAGTAATCAAACACCCAATTTTTTATTTATCATCTCTGATGACCAATCCTGGATTCACACCTCCAAAGCAGGCTACGATCTCGTAAGTACTCCCAATTTTGATAAGCTCGCTAATGAGGGACTTTATTTTAAAAATTCCTTTGTCTCTGCGCCATCCTGTACCCCCTCTCGTGCAGCAATGATTGCGGGACAAGATTTTTGGCGTCTGGAATCCGCTGGACTGCTGTGGGGAGCTTATTCAGACATCATGATCAGCTATCAGGATATTTTACGCGAAGCAGGTTATACAGTCGGTTTTACCGGCAAAGGTTGGGGACCTGGAAAAATTTTGCAGGATGACGTGAAACCAACTGGCGATGAATTCAATAAATTCAGAAGACCAGAAACAACGCATTCAGAGCCATTCGATTTGGTCGCCAATTTCGCTAACTTTCTCGAAGAGAAGCCTAAGGGTAAACCGTTCTCATTTTGGGTCGGCCCTATCGAACCGCATAGACCCTTCGATGACAATGTACCTAATCGCTTCACCGATCAGAATAAATTAAATCTGATTCCACCTTTTTTACCGCCGATTGACATAGTACAAAAACAACTATCCGCTTACTTAAGTGAAATAGAATATTTTGACAATGATCTTGGACAGTTGATCCAATTGTTAAAAGACCAGGGCCTCTTCGAAAATACCATCATTGTTGTCACGTCCGATAATGGCATGGAATTCAGTCGTGCCAAACCTACGCTGTATGAATATGGCGTGAGAGTCCCGCTCGCCATCTACTGGAGTAAAATTGCCAATCCTTCGCGCACTATTGAAGATTTTGTTTCGCTTATCGATATTGCCCCCACTTTTTTAGCTGCGGCAGGCGTCGAAATTCCCAGTGCGATGACAGGCAAAAGCCTGTTAAATATTCTTGCTTCAACAGTGGATGGGCAGGTGGACCCAGAAAGAGACGCGGCATTCGTGGGTTACGAACGCCATGCGGGAAATATTCGAGAAGGCAACGTGACGTATCCGAGCCGTGGGATCTACACCAAAGATTTCACCTATATTAAAAATTATTTCCCCGATCGCTGGCCTGTTGGCGATCCGCCGCTGTATGTGGAAAGCATCCCATGGTTACTGCAGGATCCAATCACACGTCAATTTCTGGAACCCTATTTCTCTTTGGTCGCCGCAAAACGCCCCGCCGAGGAACTTTATGATTTACAGGAAGATCCTTACCAATTAAAAAACGTGATTGATGATGCCAATTACAGCGCTGCCTTAGCTGAACTACGGGATCGATTAAAAGCAAGATTACAACAAACCAAAGACCCCGTGGAATTGACCGGGGAAGATGTATTTTCGCAATATAAATATTATGGCCAGTAATCCTTTACTTGAAACCTTTTCACTTAAAACCCAGGATGCAGCGTCGCTCGTGCGTTTCATAGAACCCACTCACACGTCCGCTGACTGCCACCACTTCGATCAATTGTTTGAAACCGGCGTGATACATCGTATCAATGAGTGCTCTATACGTTGGATGTAATTCAACGCTGAACTTACCCTCTGCGTCACGGCTGGTATCTTTATGAAACGATGTGATAAAAGCCGATATTGGTTCTTTATGACAGATGGTATCGATCACGGCAAACCGCTCACAAAGTTCGTATGTTTTATTCACCAGCTCGATCGGGTTGGTGACATGGTAGAGAAGCCCTAAATTGAGTACCGCGCTATAAGTTCTCTTTGGATCATAGGTCATCACATCTGCTTCGATAAATTCTACATTCGAAACTTTATAATAATCCGCCAGAAACCGCGCCTGCTCAATATTGGAAGCGCGAAGCTCAACACCAACCACATTTTTTACGCCGCGCGAGGCTATATCCATGGAAAAAAATCCGCTATGACAACCTAAATCCAACACCTCGGACTGTTCGATTCCCTCGCCCAGCAATTTCTCCACGGTAGACGTAATCAAATGCGAGCGACAGAGAATTCGGTTGCGCGCTACGCTGTTATCGTGTGTGACCAAACCACCACGAAAACGAAAATGAAAACCCCAAGGTGACAGTGAATCAATTTTGGCTTTAAGCTCTTCCAGGGAATAGTCAGCATGCCGACTCTCATCCGTCATAAACACGGGATATTCTGGCGGGCAATCAACACAGATTTGCGGCAACAGATATTCAGTGGGGTAGAGATCATGCCCCAGCGCATAGTTCTTCCATTCGCCATAGCGCTGCTGAGAAAACTCATGATCTATAGCTGAAAACGTCTGATGACCCGACCAGGGTTGTAAATCCTCTCGCACGGTAAACAGCTGTTTTAAGTTTGCAATATTCATTACCTGATTGCGCTTCCTTCCACCCATTTTGTTAGACGCTTTTGGTCGTCATTCAACCTAAATTGTCCTGAATGCGGGCAATACTAATACGGTTGCGATTCTTACCGCAAGAGAGAATATACTATCCTTCAATAACCTTTATTATCAGTGAGAATGCCTCTTCATGGGACGATACGCTTACTTCCCCATTGTGCTTATTATCCTTGCAGCGCTTTTACACCGCACTCTGCTTTTTTACACCCTTTACCCCTATTATGAAAATCTCGTCGCACTGAATCCAACCTGGTTAACCTGGCAATTTTTGCCGCTTGATTTGTTGCGTGATCATTTAGTCGATGCACTTTGGTATTTGCAACAAACACCACCACTGCCGCATATTGTCTTGGGCTTAATCGCTAAACTCGTAGATTCGCCTTGGGGTGTGGCCTGTGTTTTAGCAGCGCTACATGCGCTGATCTCACTTGTTACAGCACTACTCTTGTATAAAGTTTTGGTTGAAATCGCCCTTCCGAAATTTTGGGCATGTCTTTTGGTGCTTATATTCTTATTATCGAGCGATGTGGTTATGCTCGAATACAATTCCTTCGGCCAAACGTTTTATGAAAACCTCAGCATGTTGCTGCTGATAGGTGTTGTGCAACAGTATCTCGTCTACAGTGCCAGGCGACTCAACACAGGACTGCTAACATTGGGCGTGCTGTGTGCGGCATTGGCATTAACACGGGCCAGCTTTGCTTACTTTTTTATTGTGCTGGCGCTGATGCTGCTCATTCTTCCGCAGTTTAAATGGTATAAGCTAATCTGGTTTTTTCTGCCGGTATTGATTTTTCAGGGCGGCTGGGCGCTTAAAAATGACCGTCTCTACGGCTATTTTTCTCCCGCAGCGACAAGTTGGACGGGGTCCAATTTACAGGCCGGAATGACGAAGCGGCTTCAAGGTGACGAACTCAGAAATTCGATTCTGCTGCAAAATTCCGATTACCCGCCCTGGTTTGTGCGCATGACAAAAGAAAAGGGCATGGTGTTTTGGATTCATTCTTGGTACGAAACCTATATTCCCGCAACAATAAAAGCACAGGATGCGGCGCTAACTAAAAAGCTGCCGGGCAATCCTCCCACTAACAGTCTGGCACAGCATGAAGTATCGCGTTGGTATCAAAAAGCCGTTATGACATATGCCAAAGATCATCCCCAGGATTATGCACTGGGCGTGTTGCAATCCTATCAGATATTTTGCCTGCCGATTCGCGAGTATACGCGACTGTTTATCAATATTTTATTTGTGAAAAAAACCTTGTCCGAGGTATGGCGGGACTCCGGCCTACAGGGGCTGCTGCGTGGCGACTATGATTTTGGCAATGATTACATGATGCAGTCACCCGCCCCGCAAAAAATCCTAGCTGACGCATCCAAGGTGGTGCCGTCCATTCAAGGTAATGCGTGGACACTGCCCTATCTGCCCTGGCTGTGGTATTGCGCCAATATGTTAGCTATCCATATGGCCGGGCCATTGTTATTGATACTGTGGCTGCGTAGTTGCAGGCGCAGCGCCGACGGAGATTTTTTGGCGTGCTTATTTCTGATTTATGTTTATGTTGCTGTGATATCAAGCATCGCCGAACACGATGAGAACAATCGTTTTCGCCTTGCGGTTGAACCTATTCTCACTCTGATCGGCGTTATGGTGTGGTTAGGTTGGTGGCGTTTGTTAAAGATCTGGCAAAAGGATAAAGCCGCGACGCCAGCGGCAATAAAAAACCCAAACTCAAGATAAATCAATTTTCAAATCAGGCCGCTGGTGGTTTATTATTTTTTTGCGCAAATTTTTCATGCCGCGCAACTTTGCGCTTTAATTCCTGGAACTTCGCCGCATGGGCGTAGAAAGCGCGCAGCTGTTCTTGTTCTTCAAGACTGCCTTCAAACAAGAGGCGCAACAGAGGATCTGTCAGCGGTTCCCCACCTGCTTTGCGCAGTACACCTAAGCCAAAGCCTTGGGCAAATTCGAAAGTGTTGTATTCTTTAGCAAGCTCTTCCCAATATTTCCAGACACCGAAATCTTTCATTCTGGCCTGGATATCATGAAACAGAATGACGCCGCCTGGTTTAACCTTTGGATACCAAGTCGTAAAATCTTCCTTCACCGCTTCATAGGTATGCAAGCCATCGATATGTAATAGTTCAACGGACTCATCGCGAAAATGTTCTCGCGCTTCGGCGAAGAGCATCCGCATAAGATACGCAAAACCGGCATAGTGTTGGCGACTGTGTTTTGCAACACTTTCATACACAGACTCATCATATTTTCCGGTGTGATCTTCCCCTTCCCAAGTATCGACCGCATAACACAGGCCATCGATTTCATTCTCCACCATCGATTGGCAAAAACAAAAAAACGACAACCCGCCCTGCGAACCCAATTCAACCGTCATTTTGGGTCTTAACGCGGCGACAAGATCATAGCCAAAAGACAGATGATCGATCCAAGTGCTGAATACAATATGCTGTGGAGTGAAACGCCGTAGTGAGGGTGGAAAGAAAATATTCATGGGTAACTCTCTTGTACAATACGCTTATAAAATAAAAAGATGTGGCTCATCAGACCAAGGATCTTGTCGGGCGCCTTCGAGTCGTTTAAATCGACGCATTGCCAATTGACTCGAATACAGCATAAAGGGTTGTGCATGGCTCGTCACCGCACCCAATATCTGCGGCTCGCGACTTAAGCAATGAAACTCTCCACCCCACAACTCTTTTAACTGCTCATGTTGCCGTTTTAAAATCAATTCTCTTTCCTGAGTTTCCGATGTTGTAACACCGCCATGAAACTGATGGAAAGATCCCTCGCCAGCTAAAATAACCAATCGCGTTTTTGGCAACATACCCAATTGGCGATAAATATGCAGATTAACCGCGCCCCCACCTGGCAGCTGAAAATTTTCATTAGCGCCACCAAGATCAGCAAAGGTTTGCGCAGCAACGAACAAGCAATTAGATTCCATTAAAGGATGAAAAAAACCGTTGGGGTTAGCACCGCCAATACTGGCGATATCAAACAGACGATAGCCCTGCTCCTGCCAACCCACGTCATCGAGCAATTTTTTTTCCACCTCAGTAGAATAACCGGCTGTCTCGTTATAATGGTGTTCTTGAGGACCGAGGTTATAGCCGGGCGCAATGACTAATGACGCTGGATCCATTGCTAAACCCATCAAGGCATATTCAATTATTCGCGGTGTTACCATACGAGCACCATCGATCATTAGACCAATGAATTCACCTCGTACTTGAGCAAACCCGAAGTTAATTGCTCCAACGGGGGAAACGCCAGGTTCATCGCGCAGAAAATAGCGAAAATTTTCTCCCAGCGCATACACATCATCGGCCACCAAATTATTTTTAGACCGGTTTTCAATAACAATCACTTCATAGTCGGCAGCATTCGCATTCCATTGATACTGCGCCGATAAACTATAGAGCGTGTTTAAGGCTTGCCTCGGCATATCGTAGACAATCACAATGACAGATAACTTTACTTGCGTTGCTGCAGCTCGCATTTATCGACATTGCTCCGTGCGATACTCGACAAAGAGCCGATCATCAGGCCAAAATTCTGCGCCGTTAGCCGTAAGACGATTAAACCGCGTCACCGCATGTTCGGCAGAGGCCAATAAAAATTTTTGCGCCGGGGAGGTGATGGCGCCTAACTGTATCGCCTCGCGTCGCAACGCTTGAAAACGCTCACCCCAGACCGAGTCAATAAATTCACGAAATTCGCGCAGTAACGCTTCTCGATCGATGACTGACTCAGAGGTGGTGACGCCGCCGTGAAATTGATGAAAAGATCCTTCACCCGGCAAAACAAATAAGCGGCAATCCGGCATCAGACCCAGGCTGCGATAGATATGCAAATTAATGCTGCCGCCGCCAAGTTGTGTAAACCGGCTGTCGGCGCCACCGATAGAGCGCAACAATTCCGCATTACAGAAGAGCGCGCTGCACTCCATCATCGGCTGAAAATAGCCGCGTTGATTGCCCGAACTAAAGCAGGCGATATCAAATAGTCGGTAACCATTTTGTTGCCATTGAATATCTTGCAACAACTGTTTTTCAATTTGTTGATCATACCCAGTGCTGACGTTTTCTTTTTGATTGTCTAATCCCAGGTGATAACCAGGGATTGCCACCAAAGATCGAAGCGAGAAATTTTGCGCCAGCAGCACATTCTCTAAAACATGAGGCGTTAGCATTCGCGCGCCATCGACGATGAGTCCAACGGTTTGTCCCCGACATTTCTCGAGGGCGAAATTGACGGCGTGTACTGGGGTTTTAGCGCTTTCATTACGCAAATAATAGTGGAAATTGCCAGATAGACTCGCAACGACTTCAGATCCCATGTTGTCGTCCGAGGCATTCTCAACCACGATAACTTCGTAATCTTCTTGACTGACATTGCGCTGATAAGCAGTGGACAGCGAATAGAGCGTATTTTGCAGTTGTCTCGACATGCGATAACCAACCACGATGATGGATATCTTGGGGAGAATATTTGAAGATTGGACCTCAGTTCTCATCACAGGAGATTACTCGATACCAAATAATTCAGCAGGTTTATAGGAAATATCTCCGCGATTACGACGCACCATCATGGCCGAATGCTGGACCAATTTCATCGCATTGTCAGGAAATGCCCCCAAATAAATGGCGCGTTTTTTGGGTGGCGAATACGGCTCACCACGAATTTCGGTATACTGGGTAAAATGCGCATCCATAACCGCTTTGCGTTTTTCTCTGACCAGTGCTGTGGTGACGCCGCCATGCAGCTGGTGAAACGTTCCCTCACCCGGCAAGACAATCAGTATTGTTTCCGGTAATTCCACCACGCGTTTATACAGATCAAGATTAACTTGTCCGCCGCCGGTCGCATTAAAACGCGGATCACAACCGCCGACCTTTTCCCACAATTCCCGAGACATACAAAAACAATTACTTTCGCCCGCTGGTTTAAAATAACCACCGGCACTGGTCGCACTGAGAACGGCGATGTCAAATAAGCGGTAGCCATCTTGCGGCCAGAAAATACTGGCCAACAACTTTTGTTCTTCAACGGTGTTATAGCCCTTCTGCACGGCCTCTTGTTGTATTTGTCGCCCCAAATGATAACCCGGCACCGCGACAATCGCATTGGCGGATAAACGTCTTGCCGCCAATACATAACTCACCAAGCCAGGCGTGGCCATGCGCGCGCCATCAATGGCGATGCCGATCATCGCGCCTTTTGCGAGGCTCGCGCCAAAGTTTATCGCATGCACGGGAGTCGGCTCTGTTTCAGCTCGTAAATGGTAGCTGAAATTACTGCCAAATTGTTCAACGTCGTGTTTCGATAAAGTGTTCTTGGACTCGTTCTCGACAACAATGACTTCATAATCACTTTCTTTAACGCCGATTTGGTATTTTGCGCTAAAGGAGTAAAGGGTTTTCTTGGCCTGCTCTGGCATGTCGTACACAATCACCACCAACGATAATACAGGTCTCTCCGTTGTATCGTTGGGCTTCGGCTCGTCGCTGTGGAAGACAGGCATTTTATCTTCGAACAGCAAGACAATTTTAGGGCTATTAACAAATGTTAACGGCTCATTGCTAAGCTCTTTTGCTTCAACCGTTTTCTCTTCAACCGCAGTCGGCACAGAATCGATTTGTTCGCCTTCCGTATGTTGAATGTCAGTCTGCGCAAGTTGCTGACTCTCGGGTGATTCAAGACTTGTTGAACTGGCGGCGCTCGATGTCATGCCTAATATTTTTCGAAGACGATTTAACATGATTTATTCCAAACTCGAGGAAGTAGCAGCCCCTAGCGAAGCCCTATTTTTTGTAGCCGATTGTATAACCGCGTAACACGCCACGGCAGTTTTTCGTTGGTAAAATCCTGACAATTGCGCAGCTCGGCAGAATAAAAACGTTCGCTCTCCGACAGTGGCGCCAAGCCTAACTGGGCATGAAGCGCAATTAATAAGTCATTAAACTTTGCTTCATCAACATCAAAGGATAAAACAGGAAACGGATTTTTTTTGTAAACCTCCAGCAATCTGCTGTTATAACTTGCCCAAAGTTGTAACGCACGCTCCCGGCAAAACTGACCGCGATTATGCAGCGATTGCACAACCGCCAAAGGATGCCGATAGATGCCGACAAACTGCATGCTTGGCACCAGTTGCCGCCAGCCTTCAATCAACAGTAGCGCCCGTGGATCTTTGAACCCCCAAATGGGGACATCAGCGTATTCAGCTAATATTTCTTGCGCTCGTTGATAATGGCGTGGTTGCCAAATTGTCTTTTTGGGCGGGTTATCCCAACTGCCGCCATTGGTCATTAAAAGATCATCATGCAGATCGACGACGTCTTGATTCTCTCGATTACCCTTCACATTGTGTTTGTTCCAGGTGTGGTGCTTACCCAGGAATAACCCACCCGCCTGCAATGATCCGGTTAAACAGCTGGTGCCGCTTCTATGCATGCCCAAAACACAGATAATCTGCTTGGGTATCGTTATTGGAATTGTCGAAAACTCTTTGTTGTCCATTTCACTCTGCAGCATTACTTGTGTTAAACGCGGCCATACTAATACAGGCTCGTTTCTTACCGCAATAGAGAAGCTGTTATGGGTCAAAATGAAGGGGATTAGCTAATCTTTCGCCAACATATTAGCCGTTTATCTATTGGTTGGAGGTAAGTGATTCGATCGACAGCATGTTTACCTTTTCACAGACTTTATTGATTACGCACTCTGCGAAATCCTCACTAAATTTAAGCGACCCCGGATAATTTAAATGAAAGCCGTCACTAAACCATTTGCTCGGATAAACGATTTGCCCTTGCAGGCCTTTTTGCTGCATTTTAAAAATTAATTTTTGCGTATTAAAATATTCGTGGTCTGTCTGTTGTAAGCTTGCGACACGATCTTCTGATATAGGGCTGAAAAAGAACGTAGTAGCAATCTGCTTAGCTTCAAGTAACTCTAATAATCGATCGAAATAAAATTCCGATACCGGAGAAATAGGATTATCGAATGAACGCAGATTCTTCGGGACATCAAACGCGAATGTGCGTTGTTCCATCGGAAAAGCAGGTGGGCCGAAAATATACGCGCCGTGATGCGTCTTAATCCAGCCTTCAATATAATCGGTACCCAAACCCTGATGCCAAACTTTTAACTTGTCATACATATACGTCAGGGGATAAGAATTGCGTTGAATAAAACTGAGTTCGCGATAAAAATGCGTGACCTCTGGAAACACCTGACTCAACTCAGCAATGATTTCATCGTCAGCGTAATAGCGGATGAAGCGTTCCCCGAAGGCCATTTTCAGCGAATACTCACTCGTGGTTAATTGAGCGGGCACTAACTCAATATAAACGTGTTTAATCGTGCTGTGTTTAATTAAACGTTGCAGCTGATAATACACATAGGGTAATTGCGCGCCTCCAGCAGAAAAATTGAGTCCGGTAAGTTTCGTGTTTTTTTCTATCACGCTAGGGTCAAGCGCTAAGCTGCGCGATGAGCCAATAATGACGTAGTCCAGTTTATGCGATTGTTCGGCCCAAGATTTTTTTAAATCCCAGACAATTTTTTCAGGGTCTTGTGAGATAGATTGCAAATAAAGCACAGCCACCAGCACACCGAATGCGATGAGTAGTGTCATTAATGTATAGCTGCGGGCTGTGTTCATCATCAAAATTGAAAATATAAAAAGGGGCTAGGCCGACTAATAGTAAGCAAACTTAAACCTAGGATAATACCCATGACAAGCGCCCAAGGTAAGTTGGCTTGCCATTGCCACTGCCATAACTTCGTGCTTGGCGGCCTTGAATTTGAAGTATTGGTTGGAATTAAAAAGTTTTGCGTGTTAGGCAGACACCAAGCAATCAACAATGCGCTCGCCAATAACGGAAAACAACCTTCAAGCGGAAAAAAAGGTCGCGTAATATAGCTGGCAAATTCTACGCCTAATGTATTGAGCGAGCTTAGCCATTGTTGCAGTGATGCGGGCAACACAAGGACGTCAGGCCATAACATCGCTTGCCAAAAGCGTAATGTAGAATCCCATGAGGATGCCCGAAAAGGTATCCACGCCAGCACAACGCAGAGAAATGTCAACGCGCGTGCGGCTATGCGGTAAGCCTGTCTATTAATGATTGACGAACATTGTTGATAAAGCGGTGATGCTCGCCACAGATGATTGACCCACAAAAACACGCCATGCAATCCACCCCATAAAACAAAATTCCAACTAGCACCATGCCATAAACCACCGACCAACATAGTGCACATTAAATTAACATGCCGACGAATAGATCCATGACGATTGCCGCCCAGGGGAATATACACATACTCACGCATAAATTGCGATAAGCTCATATGCCAGCGACGCCAAAAATCGATAATACTGGTCGCTTGGTAGGGCGAATTAAAATTAAAGGGTAAATAAATTCCAAACAAATAAGAGATACCGTAGGCCATATCGCAATAGCCAGAAAAATCAAAATACAACTGACAGCTGTACGCCAGCGCGATTGTCCAAGCCTCCCAAAATGACGGCGCGGTGCCGCTGTCCACAGTCCCGACGAAGGGATCAACATATTCAGCCAAGCTGTCGGCGATCAATAGCTTTTTTGCTAAGCCGAGTGCGAAGAACGACATGCCCACCGCGAAGCGTTGCCAGGAGGGATTGAATGTTGTGGCTAGACTAAATTGCGGCATCATTTGTTTGTGATGCAAGATCGGGCCAGCGATCAAGTGGGGGAAATAACTGACAAATAAGGCGTAGGACAAAGGATTAGACTCGTGAGTAGCTCTGCGATAAACATCCACCAAATAGGCGATTTGGGTAAAGGTAAAGAAAGAAATTCCCAGAGGGAGTTCTATGTCGAGATGAGGGAGCGTTGTATTCAGCAACGGCTGCAAATTTTCCAATATAAAATTGGCATATTTAAAATAGCCGAGCAGCCCAATATTCGTAACAATGCCCAAGAGAAAAACCAGCTTTCGTGGCAAAGAACTGTTCATGTCGATGCTCATGCTCATTAAGCTAATCGCGATACAATAATTAAAGCAAGTCGAGGCAAGTAGAACCGGCAGAAATGACGGATTCCAGTACCGATAAAAGCCAAATGAAATTACGGTCAAAAATAAAATGCCCAAGGATTTTT